>Ga0181516_10001031_pt1 | contig 22449 bp, 23 predicted proteins | sample PEATcosm2014_Bin_25_FD_121104 | JGI IMG/M metagenome (GOLD analysis project Ga0181516, IMG submission 121104) | Peatland microbial communities from MTU Mesocosm Facility, Houghton, MI, USA - PEATcosm2014_Bin01_10_metaG | ecosystem: Environmental > Terrestrial > Soil > Wetlands > Peat | place... | reverse complement strand
TTTGTCCTGGGCCGCAAGAACTGGATGTTCCACGGCAACGAAGCCGGCGCCGAAGCCTCATGCCGTGTCTACAGTCTCATCGAAACCGCCAAGCTGAATCACTGGGAACCGTGGGCCTACTTGAACGAAATGCTGGGGCATCTGCCGCTTGTTCGTCAGACCGGCGAGTGGGCAAGCCTGCTCCCGTGGTACCTCTCGAAACCAGCCAAGAATTGACGCTTACGCATAACCAACTCCCTGGTAAGCCAATCACTCACATGATTGACTCACAATGGCGTATCTAGGTTAATGCTCCGGTTTCGGTTGCATCAAATAACTCTTTCCAACGGAAAGAATTGAACTATAGCAGGGACAGGACTCGAACCTGTGACCTTCGGGTTATGAGCCCGACGAGCTGCCAACTGCTCCACCCTGCGTCGTTTGTGTTGAATAACTTAACGAATGAGGGGCACACTGTCAAGTGCCCGGGACAGGGCGGCGACGCAAAGTTCGTTTTGTTCCCGGGTGCCAATGGTAATGCGGATCCAGTCGGGCAGGCCGAAGCTCGTCAGGGGACGAATCGTCACTCCCGCCTCGGCCATGGCGGTGAACACTTGTTGCGCGTCGCGGGCGACCCCGACGGCGATGAAGTTGGCCTGGGTAGGAAGGGAGGCGAGCCCGAGGCGGGCGAGGGACTGCTGCCAAAACGCCACGCCTTCGCGGTTTACGGCCCGGGACTTCTCGACGAAGGCTTTGTCGGCCAAGGCGGCTCGGGCGGCGATCTGGCCCAGGGTTCCTACGTTGAACGGCTGCTTCACCACCGAAAGATGACCGATGACTTGGGGCGAGGCGAGGGCGTAGCCCACTCGCAGGGCGGCCAAGCCGTAGACCTTCGAGAACGTGCGGGTGATGAGCAAGTTGGGCCAGCTCTTCAAGAGCGGGATGGAGTCGGGGTAATCGTCGGCCTCGACGTAGTGGCAGTACGCCTCGTCTAGGACCACGAGCGCAGTTGAGGGCACCCGGCCCAGGAACGCCTCGAGGGCGGTCTGGGTGAAGTACCCGCCGGTGGGGTTGTTCGGGTTGCACAGAAAGACGAGTTTCGTGTGGGAGTCAATTCGGTCGGCCACGGCTTCGAGGTCAAAGGCCCCGCCGCTCAAAGGAGCGAACCGCATGGTTGATCCAAACAGGCGGACCGCGAAATTGTACTCCGAGAAGGTGACGTCGGCCGTGACGGCGTTGTCGCCGGGGCGGAGGTAGGCGCCCGCAATAAGGGTCAGAATCTCGTCGGACCCGTTTCCGACGACGATGTGATCGGCGGGGACTCCCAGCGACTGGGCGAGCGCCTCGCGAAGGGCGGTGGTAGCTCCGTCGGGGTAAACATGGACCGATGCGGCGGCCGCCGCCAGGGCTTCGATGGCCCGGGGGCTGGGTCCCAGCGGGTTCTCGTTCGAGGCCAACTTCAAGGCGCCGGGCCGCAGTTTTCCTGGAGCGTAGGGTTTCAGGTCGCGCAGATCTTCACGAAGTTCCATCCCTTGGTTCTAGCCGACTCGGCGACCCCGGGTCAATGCGGCGGCGAATCGCTGGCAGCCAAGTCGGCGGCGTTTCGTCCCGACAGGACCGACAGCGCCATCCCTGGGCCGGGGTGAACTCCGGCGCCGCACAGGTACAAGCCGCGGAACCCTGGCATCCGGTTGGAGGGACGGTCGAAGGCGGCCAGGGGACGATGGCTGGCGAAACCGCCAAGGCTGCCCCCGGGGGCGCCTGTGGCAGCTTCGAAGTCGGCCGGGGTCATCACGGCGTCTTGAACGATATGCGACCTCACGACCCGGCCCAGGTTGGTCTCGATGCGCCTGAGGGTTGCTTCCTGCAAGCGTTCCACGGCCCAGGAATCGACAATCCTTTCCGGACCTGGGTCGTGGGGAGCGTTCACCGTCACCATCCAGTTCTCCTGCCCGGGGGGAGCGTCTCCCCGCGAGGACTTGGAGGTGATCGTAACAGAGACCGTTGGGTCAACAGGGAGCCTGCGGTCCGAGAACAACGACTGCAACTCGTCCTCGGGACGGGCGCTGAAGAACACGTTGTGCCGCCCCAGTTCCTCGAACTCTGTGTCGATTCCCCACAAGAAGACCACCCGGGACGAGCTCATTTCTCCGCGCCGTCCACGTTCCTGGCCCCGTCGGTGCCGCAGGCCCAGTTCGCCTCCGGTGGCCAGCAGGCGGTAGGTGGGCCCCGTTTCGACGTTGCTGACGACGGCGTCAAAGGGAACCAGTTCGCGGTGGATGCGCAGTCCTTTTACCCGGCCCCGTTCGTGGACGATGGCTTTCACGGGGGTAGAGAACCTGAACTTGACGCCCAGTTCGACCGCCAGACGGTGCATGGACCGAGGGACGGCCTGGATGCCCTGGTTTACCGTCCATACGCCAAGGCCGAACTCGGTCCAGGGGACCAGGGCAAAGGTAGCGGGCAGACGCCGCTGATCCGAGCCCAGCGAAGCGGCGTGACGGCCAAAGATCTGCCGCACCTGGGGGCTTTCGAAGCGCTGACCGATGGCCTCCTCGAAGGTTCGGCCGGTATCGAAACGCCGGCCCCGCAGCCGTGCCGACGCCAGGGCCCGGTTCCAAAAGCCTCGATCCTGCAGCGAATGCCGCTGGAACAGCGGACCCGCCGCATGCCACAAGGCCTGGGCGTGCTGAAACCAAGCGTTGGATTGAGTCTCGGGGGCCCAACCCTTGGCGGCGAAAGCCCGCGCCAGGCCTTCAGGAGTCCCTGGTGCGGTGAGTCGGACCGACGGCCAAAAGTACTCTGCGACCGGGTCGAGTCGGGTGAGCTTGAAGGAGTCCTCGCACCGCCGCCCGGCCGCCGCGAACAGTTCGTCCCAGACGGCGGGAAGAGTCACGAGGCTCGGTCCGGTGTCGAAGCGGAACGGTCCCAGCCGGCGCTGGCCTACTCTGCCCCCGGGGTCGGCCGCCTGTTCAAAGACGTCCACCGCAAAACCGGCGAGGGCGAGGTGGATGGCCGCCGACAGACCGCCCAGGCCTGCTCCGACCACGGCAACGCGCTTCACAAACCGACCTGACCGGCGAACCAGCTCTCAAACACGAGGTAGAAACACAGGGTCAGCCCCACAAAGCTGAGGTTGTAAATGAAATCCTCGAGGGGCACAGGGCCTATCTTCAAGCCTGTGAAGGCCTTGGGGTTGTACCAGAGGATGGGGAGGGCCGCGGTGAGCCAGCACACGACGGCCAAACCGACGAAGCAAGCGCCCAGCCAAATCCAGAACTCGGACCGGCCCGCCAAGCCAGGGTGGGTCAGCGCCAGGGTCGAAAGGAAGATTACCGCCGACACCATGGTGATCAGAGTGAACCCATGGTGGCGGAACAGCCAGGCGGCGACCACAAACACAAGGGCCCCCGCCAGCAGGGGAGTCCGGGCCACAGGCCACCATTCGGACGAAAAGGACGAGCGCACCATCTCGAAAAGGAACAGGCTTGCGTAGGGGACGGCGACGAGGAACAGCACTCCGCCCACCGGCAGGTGGAACAGACGGAGGGCCCCCGCATACTTCGGGTTGAACGTCCAGTCTCCCCGCCGCACGGCCAGCGAATTCCAGAACAGGTACAGCACCCCGGTCAGCGCGAGGGCCGCCCCGGCCGCCGGCCAGTGCGTCCAAAAGTGCACCCTCCCTTCGAAAGAAAACGCCACCGGGAGCGCCAGCACCGCGAGGGTGATGATCGAATACAGGTGCCGTTTCATGCCTTGTCCTCCTTTCCCCGGAAGGGAAGGGAAATGAGGTTTCCCAGCGCCGTCGCCAGGAACCGGACCCTCGACGGTTTGATCTTGTGCTTCCACACGTCCATGGGCTCCTTTTCAATTTGGCCGGCCGTCCAGTTGTATAGGTCCGAAGCGGTCTTGACCGCAAGGCGGCACCGCCATGGGAGGTAGTGATAGCCCCGTCGGCCGCCTTCTTGCCACTGGCGGCACACGGCGGCCCAGCCACGCAGGAAGCTTCGAAACGCCTCGGGATTGTCGTGCGCCGTCTGGGGACTCAGGTCGGGCAGGGCCCCTTCGAGGGGGAGGTACCGGCGGCCCATCGAGTGGTCTTCGGCCACATCGCGCAGGAAATTGATGAACTGAAGGCTGCGGCCCAGCAGGCACGCCGAGGGTTTGGCGTCGTCGGGCAGTCCCAATACCCTGACCATGAACAGGCCGATGACCTCGGCCGAGCCCCACGTGTAGCGCAGCACGTCGGCAAGGTTCTCGCAAGGCCTGCCGTCCAGGTCGCCCTCCATGACGCCCAAAAAATCCTCCGTCCACCTGGGGTCGAAGCCCTTGCGCCGACTCAGCTCCACGAAGGGGTCGATGACAGCGTCGCCGGCCGGGGTGCCGTCTTGCGCGGCCCTCCACCGGGACCGGAACGCGAGGAACTCCTCAGGGTGGACGGGTTGGTCGTCCACGAGGTTGTCGGCCACCCGGACAAAAGCGTACAGCGTGAACACGTCACGCCTCACCGCCTTGGGAAACAGGAGGCTTGCGTTGTAGTAGGTGCGGCTGCCCCCCCGGATGAGGGCGCGGTGGAGCCTGTCAGCGTCCATGGGGCTGGTCATGGAACCCAGCATACGTTGACCGCCAAGGAAAGGCAAAGGGGCCCGGGGACGGCTCGTTGGAAAGATTAAGATGGTATAATATTGGAGTAGTCCGCAGCCGAAAGGGAAGGAGGAGATTTGATGAAATTCCTGGTCGCCGTGTTGGTTCTGTTTTTCGTCTCGGTAAGCTCATGGGGCGCGGCGACCCTGCCCGAGACCTATTTGGCCGACGGGGTGGTCATGGCCTACACACCGGGTACCAAGACCTCGCCGGGCATCCTCGACGTCCGTATCGGCAAGCGAAGGGTCCTGTTCCAGATCGACCAGGACACCGTCATCACGAGCCGGGAGAACAAGCGTCTGGCGCCCAATGGACTGCGGATAGGCCAGGTTGTTAGCATCCGCTACCAGGTGGTCCGCCACGAGAGTCGGGCCGTCTCCATCTCAATCTCCACCCGCTGGTAATCAAAGGGGCCGGGAACCCCAGAGGTACAGCCGCGCCGGCAGTGCGCGGCCAATGGTGAGGGGCCCTAACCCGGCCAGCTCGGTTTCGAGTTCGGCCACGGTGAAACCGCGCCTGATGGAAAGGCGCCCGTCGTAGAACGCCAGGCTGCCGTGGATGAACAGTCCCGTGAAAATGGTGTAGCCCACGTACGCCCAGAACGAGCGTCTCAGGTCGTTGAGGAGGAAGCCCTTGCGGGCGTGGACGAGGCACAGCTCTACGGCGCGCCTCACCTGAGCGTAGTCGAAGTGGTGAAGGGTGTGGTTTGAGATGATGAAGTCAAAATCCCCCAGGCCCGCCAGGTCAAACACCGACCCCGCCATCGGCGTGATCTCGGGGAACCCGCGGCACAGCTCGACGGCCCAGGGGAGCACCCGCGCGTCGAGGTCGAGGGCGGTGATCTTCACCTTGAGGCCCTTCTTGCGGCACAGCCTTACGATGTCGCGGTCGATGTCGCCGCCCCCCGAGCCGAAATCGAGGATGGTCCACTCCCGTCCCGGATCTGTCTGAAGCTGCGGCAGCACCACCCTCTTGAACAGGTGAAGGGCCGACGAGAAGAGCCGGTTGAGGAGGGCGAACTGCTCGATCGTCCTCTTAAGCCTGGCCGAATCGGCGTCCGAGCGGTCCATCAGTTCCTCTTCATACGAGCGGTCTTTCAAGTTGACAAAGAAAAGCGGGTGGCGGGGCAAGGCGGACCTCCGGGTCGCCTCCATCGTAACGCAAACTGAAACGAATGGGGACACGGGGACTGACAAAGGCGGCGCGGGCGGCCTACGCTGGGGGTGGGAAGGGAGGCTGGCCGATGAAACGTTACCTCGTCCTGGCAGGCAACATCGGGGCGGGCAAGTCGACGCTCGTGGAACTGCTGTGCCGGCGCCTGGCTTGGACGCCGTACTTCGAACCCGTGGCCGAAAACCCCTACCTTCAGGATTTCTACGCCGACATGCCGCGGTGGGCCTTCCACAGCCAGGCTTTCTTCCTCATGCACCGTGCGCGCAGCCACCGGGAGCTGTCACTGGAGTCGGGTTCGGTCGTCCAGGACAGGTCGCTATACGAGGACGCCGAAGTCTTCGCCCGCAACCTTCACAAGCAGGGTCATATGGACGATCGGGACTACGCGGTCTACCGCGAGCTGTACGGCGTGCTGGCCTCCCTCCTGCCTCCCCCCGACCTGGTCGTCTACCTGAGGGCCTCGGTGCCCACGCTGAGGCGGCGCATCGTCCAGAGGGCGCGGGCGTTTGAGCAGACCATACCCGACGACTACCTGCTGGGGCTCAACACCCTGTACGAGGAATGGATCGGCGGCTTTCACCTGGCCCCCGTGCTGACCGTCGAGGCCGACGACACCGACGTGCTCGACAGGCCGGCCGACCTCGAGGCCATCGTGGTCCGCATTGAGGAAGCGCTGCGCGACGGGCAGGGGACCTTGTTCTAGTCCGATTCGTCCTCTATATTGGCCCAATTCACAAGCATCGCATTCTATTCTGCAAGGAGCCCGCCATGAAGATCGCCTCCAACAAAGTCGCAACCCTTCATTACACCCTCAAGGACGACAAGGGAGCCCTCATCGAGAGCTCCGTCGGCAACGAACCCCTGACCTACATCCACGGCATCGGAAATCTCATCCCCGGGCTCGAAGACAAGCTGGAAGGCAAGACGGTGGGCGACAAGCTTTCCGTGGTCGTCAAGGCCGAGGACGCGTACGGCGAGAGGGACGAGGAACTGATCGAAGAGGTCGAGCGCGCCGAGTTTGACGACGGTGAAGAGCTCGAAGTCGGGAAGGAGTTCCAGTACGACGACGAAGACGGCAACGTGTTCCACGTGCGGGTTGTCAAGATCGACGACAAGATGGTGACCATCGACGGCAACCACCCCCTGGCCGGCCAGACCCTTGCCTTCGAGGTTGAGGTGTTGGGCGTGCGCGAGGCCACCGCCGAGGAATTGGAGCATGGCCACGTACACGGCCCCGAAGGTCATAGTCACTAGTCGGGTCGGGGCCCGGCTGCGGGCCCCGCTGGCGGCGCGGTTTCCTCGTTCGCGTGCTCACATGCTTCCAGCATGCTCCGCCGCTCTCTTCAGGAACCGCTTGCCAGCGGGGCTCCTCGCTTCGGGCCGCGACCCGACTAGGGGTCGCTTCGCTCCCCGCCGTGTTGGTGGTGACCGCGGGTAACCCGGCTGCAACGCGGGGCTGCAACACCGGCTTGTACGAGGGGCGGCTTTCACGGGGTCGCTGCGCTCCCCGGGGCGGCGGCGCTTCGCTGGCCGGTTGCGGATCGCACTGGCGGCGCCTACTACCAACTTCGCTTCGCTCGTTGGAGGGGTGGATGATGGTGATTGAAGTCCTTCTGTTTGACAATTTCACGACGCTTGACGCGTTTGGGCCGGTGGAGGTGTTGAGCCGGCTTGAGGGGGGCGTCGAGGTCAGGTACGTCTCACGCGCGGGCGGGGTCGTGGCGGGTTCCGGAAACGTCAGGGTGTCGAGTGAACGCCTCGACGAAGACGCCGAGGTGGACATCTTCCTTGTCCCCGGGGGCATGGGAACCAGGACGCTGGTGGCCGACGAGGCGATGCTTGCGACGCTTCGGGCCCGGTCGCGGCGGTCCCAGTGGGTGCTGTCGGTGTGCACCGGCTCGGCGCTGCTGGCGAAGGCGGGGCTTCTTGACGGCCGCCGGGCGACAAGCAACAAGCGGGCATGGGACTGGGTGGTCATGCAAAGCGGCGCGGTCGACTGGGTTCGGAGGGCCAGCTGGGTGGTCGACGGGAAGTTCTACACCTCGTCGGGGGTGACGGCGGGCGTGGACATGGCGCTGGGCTTCGTCCGCGACCAGGCCGGCCCGGAACCTGCCGAACAGATCGCCCGTACCGTCGAGCACCTGTGGAACTACGACAGCACAAACGATCCTTTCGGCCAGTGAGCTCCCCTGAGCGGAGTTAAGGCAGGTTTCGCTGGATGTACGTCGAGAAGTCCTTCACGACGGGCTCGTAGGCCTTGTTGAGGATGGTCGACGAGATGAGGAAGTCGGCGGTGGAGCGGTTGCACGCCATGGGGATGTTGTAGAGCACGGCGATCCGCAGCAGGGCCTTGACGTCGACGTCGTGGGGATGGGGCGACATGGGGTCCCAAAAGAAGATCACGGCGTCGATCTTCCCTTCGGCGATCATGGCGCCCAGCTGCTGGTCCCCTCCCAGCGGGCCCGACTTGAGACGGATGATCTCGAAACCTTCGGGAATGGAGGCGCCGGCCTTGGCCTGGATGGCTTCGGCCACGAGGCGGCCGGTGGTGCCGGTGCAGACGAGCTTGTGCTTGAGCAGGGTGTGATAGTTGAACTCGGCCCACTCGACGAGGTCTTGTTTCATATGGTCGTGGGCAACCAGAGCGATATTCTTTGACTCTTTCATGAATGGGATTCTACTCGCCAATGAGCGTGGCCACAATGGCCTGGTTGTGGTTGCCGAAGCCCCGGCCGTAAAGGGTCAGCCCCCCTCGTCCCTGGTCCTGAACGGGGGCGGTGAACCGGACTGTCAGGTCGCTGCGATGGTCGATGCCCAACTCGTCGATGGTGGTGGGGCCGATGCGCAAGCCGTCGATCCACGTGCCGTCGCCCTTGATGGTCAGGTGCTTGAGCAGTCCGTAGCTGTTCACGCGCGGATTCCACCAGGGGGGAGTGAAGATGCCGGGGACGGCGCCGAAGTCGCCAGGGCTGGTCCAGGTTCCCACGGGACGACCGGCGACGCTGAGGCCGATTTCCGACGGCCAGTCGTCGTTGATGCCGGGGGCCTCCGACCCGATCTCGAAGCTCAGCCGCAGTTCCCGCAGCTTCTGACGCGGTTTGAGGATGTTGGGGATCCGGTACTCGACGTACCCGGTACCCAGCCACAAGATGCCCGCCGACGCGCGGTCGGGGTGGGCAAAGACCCGCGGGTCGTCCCACTCCCCCAGAATGCGTTCGTGGGTGGCCAGACCGCAGGTGCCCTCCACGTGGTAGTCGAAGTACAGTCCCACGCCGATCTCAACGTGTTCGAGCACTCCGGCGTCCCTGGGACGAGGGAGGCGGGCCCAAACTCCGTCCTGCCCCACCCCCAGCAGCTTGCCCTGGCGGCCCGGGGTGGTGGAAACCACAACAAGGCCGCAGTCCTCGAGCTGCTTGACGTGTCCGGTCAGTGTGCCGGCGGTCAGCCCCAGCTGGGCCGCGGCCTCGCCCATGGGGAGGGGGCCCTCCTCCGAGAGCAGGACCAGCAGCCGTAGCCGGACCTCGCTGGCCAGGGCCTTGAACGCCTCGAGGCCGTCGCGCAGGTCCGGAAACTCAAGCACGGCGCCTAGGCCTTCTTGACGGCGACGACCGACACCGACCTGGCCGGAAGGTTCACCTCGAGCAGGCTGCCCTTGAGACGCAGTCCTTCGAGCTTCGACGGCTTCACGGCATCGGGCCTGTCAAACGTGTTGTGGCTGTCAAGCTCGGGTGCGGTGAGCACTTCGCCGGACGCGGCCAGAGCGTCGCCCCAGCCCCGGACATCGACGGTGAGCTCCACCGCGTTGTCGGGGTCGAGGTTGCACAGGCTCAGATGGACGGTGCCCCGGGGGTCGCGGCTGGCCGACGCCGACAGCCGGGGAAGCCCGGGTTCCTCGGCGAACGTCCCCGCGTCGAGGCTGACGTTGAGGGCTGTGGCCCCTTGGTGCACCTGGAACATGCGAAGCACGTGGTAGGTCGGCGTCAGCAGCATTTTCCCCTTGTCGGTGAGGATGACGGACTGCAGAACGTTGACGGTCTGGGCCAGGTTGGCCATCCTCACCCTGTCGGCGTGAGCGTGGAAGATGTTCAGCGTCACCCCGGCGATCAGGGCGTCACGGATGGTGTTCTGCTGGTACAAGAAGCCGGGGTTGGTCCCCTTTTCCACCTTGTACCACGCGCCCCACTCGTCCACGATCATCGACACACGCTTTTCGGGGTCGTACTGGTCCATGATGGCGCTGTGGCGCGTGATGAGCTCGTCCATCCTGTGGGCGTTCTTGAGCTGGTTGAACCAGTGGGCCCTCGGGAAACCCGTGGACGTCCCCTTGTTCTCCCATTCCGGGCCCGGTCCCCAGGCGTAGTGGTGGAGCGTCAGGCCGTCGAAGAACTTGGCCGCCTCGCGCATCAGCACCTCGGTCCATCGGTAGTCGGCCACGTTGGCGCCGCAGGCGATGCGGTAGATCTTGTTCTCGCCGTAGTTTCGCACGAAGGTCTGGTAGCGCCTGTAGACGTCGGCGTACAGCTCGGGCCGCATGTTGCCGCCGCAGCCCCAGTTCTCGTTGCCGACGCCGAAGTAGCGGACCTTCCACGCCTTGGGGTGGCCGTTCTTGGCCCGCAGCTGCGCCATGGGTGACTCCCCGTCGAAGTTCAGATACTCGACCCATTCGCTCATCTCTTGCACGGTGCCCGAGCCGACGTTGCCGTTGATGTAGGGTTCGCAGCCCAGCAGTTCGCACAGCAGCAGGAACTCGTGGGTGCCGAAGGAGTTGTCCTCGACCACGCCGCCCCAGTGGGTGTTCACCATGCGCTTGCGCTGTTCCTTGGGGCCGACGCCGTCCTTCCAGTGGTACTCGTCGGCGAAGCAGCCGCCGGGCCACCTCAGCACGGGCACCTTGAGCGCCCGGAGCGCCTGGAGCACGTCGTTGCGGATACCCTGGGTGTTGGGTATGGGGCTGTCGGGGCCCACCCAGATGCCTTCATAGATGCAGCGGCCGAGGTGCTCGGCAAAGTGCCCATAAACGTTGGGGTCGATGACGGCCTGGGAACTGTCGGCCTGAACGATGAATTGCGGCACTCCTGACTCCTTACTTTGATGTAGTTCAAAGTAATATGATATAGATCAAACTATTGACCAGGGTTTGCGAACTGTCAAGGGGAGTCCGTCGTGGGCAGTTGAAATCCCTCCGGCTCCGCTGTACCCTGACCCAGGAGGCTTTCATGATCGACGTGTTGCTCAAGGGCGGGCCCATCCTTTGGATCATTCTGGCCCTGGCCATCCCCGTCCTGGCCATCGTGGTGGAACGTCTGCTGTATTTCCGGCGCATCGCCACCGACGAGGACAAGCTCTTCGCCCGGGTCAAGACCGCCGTCGAAAAGGGCCACTACGATGAGGCCCTTGCCATCTGCGACACGGTGGAAGCGCCCCTGGGCGGCCTCATCCGGGCCGGCATCGAAAACAGGACGCTGCCCGACGCCGAGCTCAAGGAGGCAGTGCGCGACGCCGCCATCCGGGAACTGCCCCAGATCGAACACACCATCCAGGCCGTCAACGTCATCGCCGGCATCTCGCCGCTGATGGGTCTGCTGGGAACCGTGTCGGGCATCATCAGTTCCTTCAACATCCTCGGGCAGTTCGGCGCGGTCTCCGACCCCTCGGTGCTGGCCAAGGGGATCAGCGAGGCCCTGCTCACCACCGCCGCCGGCATCGTCATCGCGGTGCCGTCGATGATCGCCTACGCGTGGCTGTCGGGCAAGGCCAACTCAGTGATCGGCCGGCTTGAAGGGCAGGCCAACGACTTGGTGCGCATCGTCAAGGGCAAGGTCGGCGCTTCGGCGAGGTCTCTGTGAGGCTTCCCCGGCGCCTGGCTCACCAGGGGCTTCCCAACCTCGTCCCGCTGATCGACGTCCTTCTGGTCCTTGTCATTTTTTTCCTGGTGGCCACGGTTTTCCGTCTCGGACCCGGGCTCGCCCTCGACCTCCCCAAGAGCGCCACGGCCCAGAACGTCACGGTGACCGAACTGCGGATCACCGTGGTCGATGAGAACAACGTCTGGCTGGGCGCCACCAGAATCACACTGGCCCAGCTTGACGGGCAGCTCAAGGACAAGCTGAGGGGCAAGGACCTCAAGACCCTGCGCGTTGTCGTCGAGGGCAGTCACGACACGCCCTACCAAGTCGTGGTGTCGGTGCTCGACGTGTTGCGTCAGAACCAAGTCGTCGGGGTCAACCTGATGACGAAGATCTCTGGAACGGCGAAATAGGACGAGGGGATGAAACTCAGCGAAGCCACCCTGGCGTGGGAGCACTGGAGGGCCAGGCGGCGGTTCCAAAGGCGGTTGAAGGCGTACGGCTCCAGTGTGCTGTTGGCTGTGATCGTCCTGGGTCTGGGCCTTTGGGGAGGGTTCGCGCGCCTGCTCGACGTGGGCGAAAAGGGCGCGGCGCTCTCTGTCAAACTGGGCAACCCCGAAGGCGAGGACCTTCCGCTCAAGGTCTCGGCCCTGCCCGACCCGTCGATGCAGGCCGTGATGAACGCCCAGCGGGCCACCGCGCTCACCACAGTTGAAGAGACGCGCCCCGCGACACCTGATACCACAGCGGGCCCCGCCCCGGCGCCGAAGGCGAAACCGGCGCCCGCAAATCCCGCTTCGCCCGCACCGTCGAAACCGGCGACCGCAGCGGCCCAGACACCGCCTGTTCCTCCGGCCGTTCCGGCTCCCGCTCCCCCCGTGGTCACCGAAAAGGTTATCCGGGGTGTGGAGAAGGGCAACTCGTCGGAGCTTATCCTCCAGCCCCAGGGGCAGAAGATCAGCCAGAACGCGTACTGGCCCGTGTACCTGTTCATGCCCCTGCCGGCCAAGCTCGACGCGGCGCTGTTGGGTCGCGTTCCCGCGTCGAACCTCTACAGTGCCGAAGAGAGGCGCGCGCAGCTGCTGCAGTTCTACTCCAGGGGAGGGGAGGGCCTTACGCTGGCGGGCGACCCGGGTCTACCGGTCCGTCCGGCGCTTTGGAGCATCCTCGAGGACGCCGGCTACGACGTGGCTAACGCCGACTACAAGCGCAACAACAGCCTCAAACCCGTGGTGATCACCTTCAGCATCGGCGTGCCCAAGTCACCTACGGACAACCCTGAAATGCTGGAGGTCACCCTCGACCAGTCGTCGGGCGTCGGTGCCGTCGACGAGGCTGTGCTCTACGCGTTCAAAAAGTCGACGTTTGCCAACGGCACGGGGCAGGTCGCCCAGGGGCGCTACACCTACGACTTCACCACGAAGAAGTAGGTGGCTACGAGGCCTCGGCGCCCAGTTCATCCTCGGTGTCGTCGAGATTGAGCCTGGCGCTTTCCATGGTGGGGTCGAGGTTGAGGGCCTGGACGAACCTGGTCCTGGCCTCGGCGTACTCGCCCCGCACGAAGAACGTCACCCCCCAGTTGTTCCACGCTTTGGCGAACCCTGGGTCGAGCAACAGGGCGCGTTCGTAGCACCGGGCCGCCGCTCCTACCCTGCCGTCCTCGTCGTAAAGCAGACCCATCTCGTTCCACGCGGGCGCGCTGGCGGGGTCATCGCCGGCGGCCTCCTCGAAGGCCTGGAGCGCGTCGGCGGTCTTGCCGTCCTGCTTGAAAAGCAGTCCTTCGTAGTACCTGTCCATATCCATGCGCGGAAAAATATCAGAGCCGATACCGGGAGGGGAATGCGCCCGCGGGGGGCATAACCCAGGCTTTAACTAAGGGGCCCAAACGGGGGGCTGCAACCCGTTTCTTTTACCACGGGCCGCTGCGCGGCAGCGGAGGAACGGAGAAGAGCCGAAGGGGTGAAGGTGGTGTTCAACGGGGATTTGTTCATGTCCCCCGGTCTTTCTCCGTGCCTCCGTTCCTCCGTGGTTAAAAAACGTGTTGGCGCTCCGGCGCCACCCTGTCTTGCCTAAACCCTGAGAATCTCACAAGATGATGCCTATGAACGAACGGATCCTTGTGGTCGAAGACGAGGCCAAGATCGCCAGCTTTCTCAAGAAGGGGCTGGAAGAGGAAGGCTACGTGGTCGATGTGGCCCATGACGGACGGACGGGTCTTGAATCGGCGCTGAGGGACCCTATCGACTTGATCGTGCTCGATATCGGCCTGCCGGAGGTTGACGGCATGGAGGTGTGCCGGGAGTTGCGCGCCAAGGGGCACCTCACCCCCATCATCTTTCTGACCGCCCGCGACTCGGTGCACGACAAGGTGCTCGGGCTCGACCTGGGCGCCGACGACTATCTGACGAAACCCTTCGCGTTCGAAGAGTTCCTGGCCAGGGTGAGGTCGCTGCTGCGCAAGGCCCAGCAGAAGGCTGACACCCGCCTCAGGGTCGCCGACCTCGTCCTCGACACCAAGACCCGCAAGGTGGAGCGCGGCGGCAAGGCCATCGACCTGTCGACCAAAGAATTTGCCCTCCTCCAGTATCTGATGGAGAACCGGGGCGCGGTCCTTTCCCGGATGGACATCTGCGAAAAGGTCTGGGACATTCACTTCGACACGACAACGAACGTCATCGACGTGCATATCAACCGCCTGCGCAAGAAGGTCGACCACGACTGGCCCAACAAGCTGATCCAAACGGTTCGGGGGGCTGGGTACTCGCTTGGCCAAGATTAGGAGCATCCGGTTCACGCTGACGTTTCAGCTGACCGTGTTCCTCCTGCTGATCCTGACCTTGTTCTCGGCCCTGGTGCTCCAGCGGTTTCAAGAAGTGCTCTACGACGATACCGACGCTCTGCTCAGGTCTAAGGTCGAGGGGCTCGAGGACTCGATGAACGTGTACTGGGTGCTCTACGCCCGCACGGCCGCCAACGAACAGAACTTCACCCAAATCGCCCGGGACTGGATCAACTCCAACACGACGTCGAACTCGCCCCTGCTGGCGGGGCTGGTCGTGCGCATCTACCGCACCGACGGAACGCCCGTGGGGACCAACCGCAAGGACATCGACGAGGTGAAGATCGACAAGGCCTTCCTCAAGGAACTGAGGGAGAAGAAGTCCCTGGTCCAGAACGTGGCCCTGCGCAACTTCATCGGTTTTGACGTCCGAGCAGAGAGCCTGCTGACCTACGTCGAGACGCGGCGCAACGACTACATCATCCAGACCGCCTTGGAAAACCGCAAGATCGAAGAGCCCCTGTACCGGTTGCAGGTTATCATCGTCCTGCTCCTGCCCTTATTCCTCATCGTGGGCGCGCTGCTGGAATGGGTGCTGATCCGCCGCTCGCTGCTGTCGCTGGGCACCTTCATGGAGGGTCTGAGGCTCACCGAGGGCGGAGGGCACCGCACGCCGTTTGCCCCCGATCTGTTCCCCGAACGCGAGACGCGGAACCTGGCCGAGACCTTCAACGCCATGATGAGCCGGATCGAGGGCGCCTTCGACCAGCAGTCGAGGGTGTTCGAGGACCTATCGCACCAAATGAAGACGCCGCTGGCGGTGATGCGGGGCGAGCTTGAAATCGCGCTGAAGAAGCGGCGCAAGGTCGCCGACTATCAGCAGATCCTCGGCTCATCGCTGGAGGAGGTCGAGAGGATGGCCTCCATCGTGGAAAACCTGCTCAAGCTGGCGCGCTTCGACGCCCAGGAACTCCGCCTCGAGCTGGCCAGTTTCGAGGTGAAGCCCTTCCTCGAGGCGCTCATGGCGCAGGTTGCCAAGCTGGCCGACTCCCGGGAGGTCGCGTTGACCCTCGAGTGCGCGCCGGAGCTGCAGGCCCGCGCCGACCGGTTCAAGCTGGAACAGGCGCTGCTCAACCTTCTCGACAACGCGATCAAGTACGCCCGCTCGAAGACGACGGTGACTATCACGGCGGCTCGCGACGACGGCTGGCTCGAACTGAAGGTTCACGACTTCGGCGCCGTCATCCCGGCCGAGGAACTGCCCCAGGTGTTCGAGAGGTTCTGGCGCAGCCAGTCGACGATGCGCGAAAAGGGCTACGGCCTGGGCCTTTCCATCGTGAAGGCGCTGGTCGAAACCCACGGCGGGGCGGTGTCGGTGGCCAGTTCGGAGGCGGAGGGCACCCTGTTCAGGGTGAGGATACCCGGAGTTTCCTAGCCGGCGGGAACCGAAACGGCCCGGTCGGCGACCAATGGAGGACAAAGGGGTTCCCATGGTCCGCTGCCTGGCCTGTCTGTTGATCTTGTGCGCGCCGCTCGGTGGTTTTGCCCTCGACTTTACCGAGGCTGTCCACTTTTCCGAGCGAACGGGATTTGGCGCCCCCGCCGAGGAAGTGTTTCGCTGGGCGGGCCTGTCGCGGGCCCAGGCCGTCGACCTCGTCCTGCAACACCTGAGCGCCGACCCCACGGTGCCCGCGCCCGACTGGGTCAAGCCGCCTTTTGAGCGGCCACCGGGCGACCGCGAACACCCGGCGGACCAGGCTGCCAGGCAGGCCTACAACGATCGCAAGGAGGCCAAGAAGGCCGAGCTGCGCACGTGGTTCATCGAAGACGCAGTGAAGGCGCCCTGGCCTCTGGGCGCAAAGCTTGCGCTGTTCTGGCACAACCACTTCACCTCGAGCCTCGAGAAGCTCGACTCTGGCGAGCTTCTGCTCCAGCAGGACCTGCTGTTCCGGCGCCTGGGAACCGGGCCACTGGGCGACTTCATCAAGGCGGTCTCGAAGGACCCCGCCATGCTGATCTACCTCGACGGCGAAACCAACGCCAAGGGCAAACCCAACGAGAATTACGCGCGGGAGCTGATGGAGCTGTTCACCCTGGGCGAGGGCAACTACACGGAGCAGGACGTCAAGGAGGCGGCCCGGGCCTTCACGGGGTGGACGGTCGACCGCGCCAAGGGGACGGCCTCGTTCAACCCAAAACGCTACGACGACGGCGTCAAGACGCTGTTGGGACAAAAGGGGAACTTCGGGGCCGACGACGTGGTCGACGTGCTGCTGCGCCAGCCTCGGACGGCGGTCTTTCTCACCGAGAAGTTCTGGCGCTTCTTCGTCTCCCCCGACCCCGACGAGACCCAGGTGACTCGCCTGGCCGCCGCCTACCGCGCCTCGGGGTACCAACTCAAGGTGTTGCTGCGCGGACTGCTGCTCCAGGATGCCTTCTGGAGCTCGGCCAACAACGACAGCCTTGTGAAGTCGCCCTTCGAGCTGCTCATCGGTCAGGTGCGCACGTGGGGCCTGAAAGACTACGACCCCAAGCGCCTTACCTGGCAGCTGGCACGCCTGGGGCAAGACCTGTTCAACCCGCTCAGCGTCAAGGGCTGGCCCGAGGGCCTCGACTGGGTCGACGCCGCCACCCTGCTGGAACGCCGACGCGATTTGTCAGACCTGACCAACCAGTTCCGCAAGAGCTGGCTCACGCCCGAGTCCAACCTCGAATAGGAGTTCCCATGCGGATTTTTCATTCTCTTGTCCTTTTTGGGGCGCTGGCGTTCCCCGCGTTCCCCCAGGCGGCCGTCCAGCCCCCGCTGCCAACCCTGGTGCTGATTGAACTGGCCGGCGGCCTCGACGGTCTGAGCGCCGTCGTGCCCTACGCCGATCCGGCCTACGCCGCCGCGCGCCCCACCCTTGCGGTCCCGGCGGACCAGGTGGTCAAGCTCGACGCGGGGCTGGGCCTGCACCCGGCCCTGGCGCCCCTTGCAGACTCGTGGAAGGCCGGCGATATGGCCATCGTGCTGGGCGTCGGCTATCCCGACCCCAACCTGTCGCATTTCCGCTCGATCGCCATCTGGGAGACCGCGTCGGCGTCGAACCAGGTGCTCGAAACGGGGTGGCTGGCCCGCCTGTTTGCCGCCGGCCCCGGGTGGCCCGACCTGGTGGCCGACGGCATCGTCCTGGGCGAGACCCACCCGGGTCCCCTCAAGGGGCCGCAGATGAAGAACCTGAGCTTCGACAACCTCGACGCCTTCATCCGCGACGCAGGGTCCATTGAGGATCCCGGGCCGCAGCCCGGGGCCGCCGGTTCCATTGCGAAGGTGCAGCACGACGTGGCCGAGGCCGCCGTGGCGCTGGCCAAGATCAGGCCCCAGGTCAGGGAGCCCTCGTCGCCTTTCCCCGAGACGCCGCTGGGGCGGTCGATGAAGCTGACGTTTCAGCTCTTGGACGCAGGGGTCCGGGTGCCCGTGGTCAAGCTCACCCTGCGCGGGTTCGACACCCACAGCAACCAGAAGGCCGACCTCGACAGGCTGCTGAAGGATCTGGCAACCTCGGTAGCGGCGTTCCGCACCAACTTGAAGGCCGACGGCCTATGGGACCGCGTGGTGGTGGCCACCTACTCGGAGTTTGGCCGAAGGGTGGGCGAAAACGGCTCGAGGGGCACCGACCACGGCACCGCCGCGCCTCTGTTCCTTTGGGGCGGGAGGGTTCATGGCGGCCTCGTGGGCCATCAGCCGTCGCTCACCGACCTCGACCAGGGGAACTTGAAGATGGGCATCGACTTCCGGACAGTGTTCCGGTCGCTCGCTGGGCAGTTGTGGGCCCTTCCCGACGCCCAGCTTGACGCGGCCTTCCCCCTCACCAAGGACAGCCTCGCCCTGCTGAATCCTTGAGTTTCGGCCAAATCCCTTGCCAAGCGGGGGCGGCATGCTAGACTAAGAGCAAGCGCGACTCGCAAGGAAGGGCACCATGATTCTGGGAACTGTCAAAGAGCTCAAGGCTCACGAATACCGGGTGGGACTGACCCCCGCCAACGTCAAAGTCTACGTCGGCCGCGGCCACAAGGTGGTCGTCCAGAAGGGCGCGGGTTTGGGTTCTGGCTATTCCGACGACGAGTATAGGGCTGCCGGTGCGGCCCTCGCCAAGGACGCCGCCGCAGTCTACGGCGAGGTCGACATGATCGTCAAAGTGAAGGAACCCGTCGGCGAAGAGCTCGAGCTGCTGCGCAAGGACCAGATCCTGTTCGCCTACCTCCATTTGGCTGCGGACCTCGACCTGACAGAGACCCTGTTGGAACGCGGGGTGAAGGCCGTCGCCTACGAGACCATCGAGACGGCCGACCGCCACCTGCCGTGCCTGACGCCCATGAGCGAGATCGCCGGCCGCCTGGCGGTCCAGGAAGGCGCCAAGTACCTCGAAAAGGCGTTTGGGGGACGAGGTTTGCTGCTGGGCGGCGTGCCCGGGGTTCCCCGGGGCCACGTGGTGATTCTGGGCGGCGGCGTGGTGGGCCTGAACGCCGCGAAAATCGCCTCGGGGATTGGCGCCCACGTCACGGTTCTCGACATCGACGCGCGCCGCCTGGCGTACCTCGACGACGTGTTCGGCAGCCGCATTGATACGCTCTACAGCAACGAGCACAACATTGAAGACATCCTCAAGACGGCCGACCTCGTGATCGGCGCCGTCCTTATCCCGGGCGAGACGGCTCCCCGGCTGGTAAGCCGGGCCCAGCTGAAATCCATGCGCCCCGGCTCGGTCATCGTCGACGCCGCCATCGACCAGGGAGGGTGCTTCGAGACAAGCCGGCCTACCACCCAGGACAGCCCCACCTTTATCGAGGAAGGCGTCGTCCACTACTGCGTGACCAACATGCCCGGGTCCGTGCCCTTCACAAGCACCGTGGCGCTCACCAGCGCCACCCTCAAGTACGGCCTGACCATCGCCGACGAGGGGCTCGAGGCTTCGGTGCGTCGCAACCCCGCCCTGGCCAAGGGGCTCAACCTGTACCGGGGAGACACCGTCCACCAGGGCGTGGCCAAGAGTCTGGGGCTGTATTACAAACCGTTCCTTTGAGCAGGGCTGGGGGGCGCCACGAAGTCGATCCAGTGCTGAACGAAGGCCCTGTTGGCCGCTAGATCGCCGGTGCCGTTCATGACAAGCTGCATGATGGACCCCACCACGAGCTGAGCAAGCCGGTTGCCGGGGTCATCAACCAGGGGACCGGCATTCGTGTGGCCCCTCCAAACCTCGCGGAACAGCTCTTGAAGCCTGGAATGCAGCTGTTCGTTGTCCTGCCTGAAGCGTCGGCCGACGGGGGAGCCGGGGTCGAACTTCGCCCCCGAGCTCATGAACTCACGCCAGAGGCCCGTGTACGACTCCATGTCGTCGTACAGCATGAGCAGCGTGGCCCTCAGCTTCGCCGCCGGCGAATCCTCGCGGTCGAGGCGGTCCAGGAGCCTTGCGTTGAGTTCCTGCTTCCACAGAAGGCTGACCTCGAGGAACAGCTGCGGTTTGGACGAGTAGTAGTTGTAAAGAGTACCGACGCTGGCGCCCAGTTCCCGGGCGAGCGACTTCATGTCGGTGGCCGCGTAGCCCTTGGTCTCGAAGTGGCGAGCCGCCGTTTGCAGGATCCGGGAGCCCAGATCGGGGATGATTTTCGGCATGGTGAACCGACGTTCATAATGGCCGACGACGGGCCGCGCGGTCAAGAACCTGCAATCTCTGTTCGGCGGTGTTGAGGGCGGCGGCCAAGTCCCTCGCCTGAGCCCGGGAAAGCTTTTGGGGGAGGGGGAAGGCTGCCAGCCTGGCGGCCCAGGCCTCCAACGCTTCGGCGACCCCTGCGGGGGTGGGCACCACGGCGGCAGGCGGCGGCGAACCGGGCCACCTGTGCGCCAGCACCTCAAGCACGCTCGCGACCCAGACGCCGGCCGGCAGTCCATCGACGGTGCGGGTCCAGCGGTCCGCAGGCCAACGCCGCACCAGCCCGCCAACGTCGCCGAGCAGGTAGCCCACCCTGTCGCCCAAAGGTATGACCCGAAGGGCCCGCGGCTCTCGCTGCAGCGCCGCCGCTTCGAGGATCCGGTACGCCTCGGTGATGCGCCTGAAGTGCCGGGCGGCCTCGGGGTGGGGGTTCTGGTCGGGGTGGTGGGCGAGGGCGGCCTTCCGGTAGGCCCGCTTGATTTCGTCGAGCCCGGCGGTGGCGGCCACCTTCAGCAGGTCTGCCTCGGGGGTGGACATGGGCGTATCCTAACACATATCCTTTTCAGCCATGAGCAAGTACCCGTACACCACGATTGAAAAGAAATGGCAGGCCTTCTGGGAGGCGAACAAGACCTTCCGGGCCGTCGAGGACCCCTCCGTCCCCGAAGACAAGCGGCTGTACGTGCTCGACATGTTCCCCTACCCCTCGGGCGCGGGCCTGCACGTGGGGCACCCCGAGGGCTACACGGCCACCGACATCTGGTGCCGGTTCAAGCGCCACAACGGGTTCAACGTGCTCCACCCCATGGGGTTCGACAGCTTCGGGCTGCCCGCCGAAAACTACGCCATCAAGACGGGCACCCACCCCCGTACCACCACCGAGGCCAACATCGAGACCTTCCGCCGGCAGATCAAGAGCCTGGGGTTCAGCTACGACTGGGACCGCGAAATCTCGACCCACGACGAAAAGTACTACCACTGGACCCAGTGGATCTTCCTCCAGCTGTTCAACAAGGGACTGGCCTACGAGGCCCAGATGCCCATCAACTGGTGCCCCAGCTGCCTCACGGGTCTCGCCAACGAGGAGGTGGACGACGGGAAGTGCGACCGCTGCGGCACCCCGGTCGAGCGCAAGAACCTGCGTCAGTGGGTGCTCAAGATCACCGCCTACGGCGACGCCCTCGAGGACGATTTGGCGCTGGTGGACTGGCCCGAGAGCATCAAACTCATGCAGCGCAACTGGATAGGCCGCAGCGAGGGTGCCAACGTGACCTTCGCGGTCGCCGGTTCCGACAAGACCTTTCAGATCTACACGACCCGGCCCGACACGCTGTTCGGGGTGACCTACATGGTCCTGGCCCCCGACCACGCCCTGGTCGATCAAGTGACCACTCCCGGCCAGAAGGCCGCTGTCGAGGCCTACCAGAAGCAGGCGCGCCTCAAGAGCGACCTGGAGCGCACCGACCTCGCCAAGGAGAAGACGGGCGTCTTCACAGGGGCCTTCGCGGTGAACCCTGTCAACGGCGCCCAGGTTCCCATCTGGATCGGCGACTACGTGCTGGCCAACTACGGCTTCGGCGCCATCATGGCGGTACCGGCCCACGACGAGCGCGACTGGGCCTTCGCCAAGACGTTTTCCTTGCCCGTCATCGAGGTCATTGCCCCGGGCGGCCAGCCAACCCCCGGCGGCCTGAAGGCGTGTTCCACCGGGCCCGGCAAGGCCGTGAACAGCGGCGAGTTCAGCGGCTGGGAGAGCGAGGCGTTAAAGAAGAAGATCACCGAGTGGCTCGAGGCCAAGGGCATCGGCAAGAAGGCAGTCAACTACAAGCTGCGCGACTGGATCTTCAGCCGCCAGCGGTACTGGGGCGAGCCCATCCCCGTGGTCCACTGTCCTAAGGACGGCATCGTCCCCCTGCGCGAAGACCAGCTGCCCCTGATCCTCCCCGAGGTCAAAAGCTACACCCCCACCGGCACAGGCGAGAGCCCCCTGGCCGCCATTGACGCCTGGGTCAACACCACCTGCCCGCACTGCGGCGGCCCGGCCAAGCGTGAGACCAACACCATGCCCCAGTGGGCCGGCAGCTGCTGGTACTACCTGCGCTACATCGACCCCCGCAACCCCAAGGCGTTCGCCGACCCCGCCAAACTTGCCTACTGGATGCCCGTCGACCTGTACGTGGGCGGCGCCGAACACGCCGTGCTCCACCTCCTCTACAGCCGCTTCTGGCACAAGGTCCTCTACGACCTGGGGCTGGTCTCGACCAAGGAGCCCTTCCAGCGGCTGGTGAACCAGGGCATGATCCTGGGCGAGAACGGGCAGAAGATGTCCAAGAGCCTG
>Ga0181516_10001030_pt1 | contig 22460 bp, 17 predicted proteins | sample PEATcosm2014_Bin_25_FD_121104 | JGI IMG/M metagenome (GOLD analysis project Ga0181516, IMG submission 121104) | Peatland microbial communities from MTU Mesocosm Facility, Houghton, MI, USA - PEATcosm2014_Bin01_10_metaG | ecosystem: Environmental > Terrestrial > Soil > Wetlands > Peat | place... | reverse complement strand
TTCTTGGTGGTGAAGCCGTGGCTGAAGATCCGCGCGAGATTTTCCCCTGGAATGCCGACGCCGTTGTCCTTGACGCAAATCTTCACGCGTCCGTTGCCGTTGGTGACGCCCACGGCCACGCATTTGTCGCTTCGCCCGGAGTCTTCGCAGGCATGCTTGGCGTTGCGGATCAAATTCACCAGGATCTGCAGGACCTTGTGCTTGTCCGTGCTGACGGGAGGCAGCTCCGGGGCGAATTCGCGCAGCACCTGCACGCCGTTGCGCGCCAGCGAGCTGTTGTTCATGTTCAAGGCGTCCTCGACCAGGTCCGTTATTCTGATGGTTTCCGTGACGCCCGAAACCATCGCAAAGCTTTGCTGCATGGCGACAATGTCCTTGATGTGCTCGATGTTTTTTTGCAATCCCGCAAGCTCCCTGAGCATGCCGTCCTTTTCGCCGGCCAGCACGGCGGACAATTGGGCCAGGAACTCGGGGACATGCTTTGCCTTCGGGTCGTTGCTGAAGAAGTCGCCGAGGTCGTTTTCATGCTCCTTCAACAAGGCGCTGACTTTGGACAGGCTGCCGGCCTTGGACTGGGACAAGTTTCGCGCCACCACGTTGCACGAGACATTGACGCTGTTCAGGACGTTGCCCACATTGTGGAGGACGCCCGTGGCCACTTCCGCCATGCCCGCCTGCCGGGAGGCGTCCAGCAATTTCCGGTGCATGACCTCCAGTTCGGCTTCTGATTTTCTGCGCTCGGAGATGTCGCGGAAGGCCCAGATTCTTCCATAACGCGTGCCGTCCCTGCCCACCGCCGGATAGGAACTCCGGTCGAAAACTCTGCCGTCCAACAGCTGAATTTCATCATGGCTGATTTCGTCGGGATGCGAGTAAAGATGGCGGACCTTCTCGACAAACAGCGCCGGGTCCCGGAGCATGTTCTTCACCCACTCCAGTTGCGTTAGATCATCAAGGTCCGTGGCAATGTTCGGGGGAATCCTCCACAGGTCGATCATCCGCCGGTTTTGAAACGCCTTCTTCCCCTCGGTGTCGACCAGCAGGATGCCGTCGTGCGAAGACTCCAGCAGCGCCTGCAGAATCGTGGTCTTCCCGTGCAATTCTTCCTCCGCCCGCCGGCGCTGGGTGATCTCCCGGTAGCTCCAGACCCGACCGACGCATTTGTCCCCGATCCGCTGGGGTTTCGAATACCGTTCGACCACCCGCCCGTCGTGGAATTCCAGGACATCAAAACTTTCGGCGTCGGGGGCTTTGGCAATGTCCTTGACCACCTTGAGGGCTGCATCCGGGTGCTTGAGTTGCGGCAGGATCACGGCTTGCATCGCCGACCGGTCGGGATAATCGGCGACGGGCCGCGGGAGCTGAAAGAGTTGAAGGAATTGAGCGTTGGAGTTCCGGACTTTTCCTTCGGCATCCGTCACCAGGATGCCGTCGGTGGTGGATTCCAGGGTGGCGTTCACCAGGGACAGGGAACTGGCCAGTTCCGCCGTGCGTTCGTCCACGCGTTTCTGCAGCTCGTTGCCGGCTTTTTCCAGGGCGGCATCCCGGTGCTGGATCTGGGCCAGCATCTCGTTGAAACCCTCCATCAAACGGCCCAGTTCGTCATTGCCCTTTTTGACCGCCCGCACGGAGTAGTTCCTTTCGGCGGCGACCATGGTCATGACTCCCGCCAGGTCTGAGACCGGCTCCGAAATCAGCTTCTGCAACTGGGCGGAAAAGACGTAAGCGACGCCGGCGGACACCAAGAACACCAGGCCCATGATCAGGACGTAACGCCCGACCCGCGCGGTCATCTCGCTCAGGTCCATTTCGATGCGAACGGTGCCGATGTTCTCGCCGGTCAGGTTGATTTTCTTGAAGAGAACAAGGTCGTTCCGGCCGAACTCATAACCGTCCCCCCGGACCCGTGGCGCGGCGGAATCCTGCGGCAAACCGGCGCGATGATAGCCGGCGAAGGGCTTGCCGTTCTGGTCATAGATCCAGACCTCGCGGATGCTGTGCTGCGCGGTCAACGATTGCAGGCTTTGTTGCACCGAGTCCGATTCACTGAAGGCCAGGCCCGAGGCGCTGTTGCGGCCAATCATCTCCGCCGTGGTGGACAGGTCCTGGACCATGCGTTTACGGGTGGTGAACTGCTCGTAGGTGACGAGCGACAGCGAGGAGATCAGCAACGCGATGCCGCTGGTCAGCATCGTGATGACCGTCAGCTTGCGACGGATGGGAAGATTGTTGAGGAATTGCATGAGCTAGGGCTGTTTTGGCGCCGGTTTCGCCAGTTTCAGCAGTTCCGCGCTGAGCACGAGTTTCTCCCTTTCCGCCGATTCCGCGTTGATTTCAAACCGCAGCTTGTCCCCCTCGCGCGTCAGGGTGATCATGCCGCCGGATTGTGCGAACGCATCCGTCTCGCCGACGGTCAAAACGGCCTTGCCCTTGAGCGCCGCGAGCGTTTGGGCCACGAGGCCGTCATCCGCCTCGCTGACAAACAGAACGTTCACCGCGCCGGCCTCCTCCACGGTTGCCACTTGTTTTACGATGATTTCCCGGCCGTTGATTTTCTGCACGCGGGCGATCCCCTCGAGGCTCGCGCCGAACGGGTTCTTGTCAAAGACGCCGATGACGAGCGGCTTTTGACCGGCTTCGGAGGAGGGCCCCGGCCACTTGACAAACTTGGCGAAGTTCACGAGGAACGCTGCCTTGAGCCGGTATTCCTTGGAAACCGCCCCGTCATCCGCCCGAACCATCCCGTTCATCGTGAACAGCAGGGCCAGCAAAGCCAAAACCACCAACCGCCTGCGGGGGGCGGGCCGTGATTGGCCGCATTCGCTCCCGGGCCGGCTTTGGTTTTGATGCTGAAACATATTCAAGGCGCCGGTGTGGGAATTCAGAAGTGCCAGGTCACTTTCGCCAGCCCGCCGCGGGGCACTTGGGTGATGAATTGCGTTTCGTGGCTCGGAAATTCCGGATGCTGGCCGTCGAGGAGATTCTGTCCCCACAGGCCGAATTCGAGGGACTTGGTGGCATGCCAGGTGAGTCCGAGATCCAGCCGGAAATAAGCCGGAATGGTTGCCACGCCCGGGCCGGACGGTGCGCTGATTTGATCCACGTAATAAAGCGCGCCGTTGAACTCGGTGTGGCAGGGAAGATCGAGATAAGAACGGACTTGGAATTGGTGCTGTGGGCTGTTGGCGCCGGCGGAAGGATCCGGATCCAGATCCATATGCAGCCAGGTATAGCTGCCCGTCAGCCTCCAGTTGTCGGTCACCTGCCATTGCCCGGAGAGTTCCAAGCCGTACGTTTCCGCGGAATCCGCATTTTGCCACGTCGAAGAGACGAGCAGATGCGCCGGGACCGGGGTGGCCACGAACTGGTTCGCGTTCGGCTCCTGCACGCTCAGATTGTCATAGATATTGTAAAATCCGGCCGCGTCGAAGGACAGGGGTTTCGTGGGCTGAACCCGGTAGCCAATTTCGTAAGCGGTGAGTTTTTCTTCCTGCAGGTTCGGATTCGGCAGCAACGAAACCAGGGCGGGATTCGGACCAGCCTGGAACGCCGCTTCGTTCAAGCGGCCGCCCAGTTCGAAGAGCGACGGAGTCCGGGTGGCGCGTGAGAGGGCGGCCCACGCCGTTTGGTTCTCGGTCGGCGTCCAGAGCAACCGAACGTTGGGCTCCAGATCCAGCCCGACGACGGTGTTATGTTCAATCTTGCCGCCGAGCGTGAAGTGCAGCCGGTCGCGCACGAGCGTGATATCATCCTGCGCAAACACATTGAAGATTTGTATCTGACTGCGCTCGGGCGCCCAAGTCAGGTCAAAGCTGGAGGTGTTCTTGATGTCCTGCAGCCGGTAACCGCCTCCCCAGACCACGGCATTGCCTGTGCCCAGGTTGAACTGATTTTTTAAATCTGCATCGCAGGTGTTCCCATATTCGGTGCCATATCCGCTGCCCTGTTGCACGTGGTCGTAATAAGTTTGCAGCGTGACTGACGCGGTGTCCGAGAAGGTGCGCGTCCAGCGGCCGAGCACGTTGCCGCCAGCATTGCGCTCGACGGCATCAATGGGGCGGTCCGTCACCGGGCTCAGGCTGAGCTGCATCACCTCTTTGCCGGCGTTGCCGCTGTACAAATCTCCCTGGAACGTAAAGTTGTCTTCCTCGGACGGTTCCCAATCCATGCGAAACCCGCCATGAAGCATGTCCGAGCCGTCGGCCGAATCCACGCCGGGTGCGTTCACCAGGCCGTCGCGATTATAGTACTTGAGGAACGCCCGGTAATATAAATTGGTGGCCAGCAGCCCGCCATATTGCACGGTGGTTGACGGCTGGTCCTCGATCCCGGCCGTGACCGACACCATTGCGCCCGAGGTTTCCTTCGCGCTCTTGGTGATTATGTTGATGACGCCGTTGACCGCATTGGCGCCCCATAGCGCCGCGCCCGGGCCGCGGATGACTTCAATACGGTCAATGTCTTCCATCACGATGTCCTGGGCATTCCAATACACGCCCGAGCTTGAGGGTGTATAGACCGTACGGCCGTCAATCATGACGAGCAGCGTCTTGGCGAACTCAGCGTTGAAGCCGCGCGAACTCACCGCCCACTCATTGCCGGTGATGCGGGCCACGTCCAGCCCTGGAACCAGCCGCAGCGCCTCGGGAATGGTGGTGATGCCCAGGCGGCGGATGTCGTCCTGGGTCACCACGTATATGGCCGCCGGGGATTGATCCAGCTTGGTTTCCTTCTTGCTTACCGAGGTGACCGATTCGTTCATCAACTGTTCCAAGTTCATGGACGCGAGGTCATTGGTGATGTCCGGGGCGGGGTCGGCGGCGGTGACATTGGTGGCCGTGGCGAGGCATGCTACGCCGGTGAGAACGGCGAGGCAACCGGAGGAGAACCGCAGGCACAAATTCTCCTTCAATTGGTACATCATACGCAATTAGGTATCGGCGCAATCCCGTTGATGCTGGTGGATTTCGGTAGCCCGAAATGCCTGACGCTTGTGTCATCCTCCGTCCTACAATTGTCCGCGTCGGGACAAAGGATGCTTGGTCGCCCGGTCTGCCGGCCCGTGGTTGCCGCACCGGGCCGGATGGCCAAAAGAACTTTGAAGTTTGCGGTTTGAACCCATATAACTCACGGATGGCAGCAACCATCAGGGTCGCCGTGGTGGGCACCGGCTCGCTCGGCAAGGAACATGTCCGCATTTATGCCGAACTGGCCCGCGCCGGCTTGGTCGAACTCGCCGGAGTGTTCGACACCGCCGCCGAGACCGCGCAAAAAGTGGCCGGCAAGCATGGCGCGCGCGTCTTTGCCTCCCTGGCTGAGGCCGCCGCCGGCAGCGACGCCCTCAGCATCGTCACCCCCACGACCACCCATTTTGAGCTGGCCAAAACCCTCCTCGAGCAGGGCAAACATTTGCTGGTGGAGAAGCCGATGACCGACAATGCCGCGCAGGCCGGCGAACTGGTGGAAATTGCCCGGCGGCAAAAATGCGTGCTGCAGGTCGGGCACGTCGAACGGTTCAATCCCGTCTTCAAATACCTGGAAAGCGTCGCCACCGACCCGCGTTTCATCGAAACGCACCGGCTTTCGCCATATCCCGCGCGGAGCACGGACATCGGTGTCGTTTTGGACCTGATGATCCACGACCTGGATGTGGTGCTGGCGTTCGTGAAATCGCCCGTCGTCAGCGTGGACGCCGTGGGCATACCGGTCTTGAGCAAGACCGAGGACATCGCGAACGCGCGGCTGCGGTTTGCGAGCGGGTGCGTGGCCAACCTCACCGCCAGCCGCGTGAGCCCCGAGCGGATGCGCAAGATCCGCGTGTTCAGCGCCGGGCCGATGACCAGTTATGTCTCGCTCGATTACCGGGCGCAGGAGGGTTTCATTTACCGCATTGCCCGCGACGGCGAGGAGGAAAGTTCAATTCTGAAAAAGCTGCTGGCGGCCAAGCTGGGCGTCGGCCGGGATTCGACCATCGTCAGCGAGTTTGGCGGCAAACGGATTGTGCGCGAGCCGGTGCCGATTGAAAAAGTCGAGCCGTTGAAGGGCGAACTGCAAAGTTTCATCGACTGCGTCCGCGCGCGGCACACGCCGGTCGTCAGCGGAGAATCCGCGAAGCAGGCGCTCGATCTCGCCTTTGAGATCACCCGGCAGATTCAATTGTTAAAATGAAATGAGCGGCGGAGAAAACATCACCCGCCGTCCGCTCAAATCCCGGGACACGAAATGGGCGGCAGCCGTGGCGGGCCGGCTGTCGCGCGCGGGGGTGCGTCCGAACGCGATTTCTGTGGCCGGGACGGTGTTCGCCGCGCTGGCGGGCGCGTGTTTTTGGCTGGCGGGTGAAACAACGCGGGACTGGCGCTGGAGCGCTCTGCTGGTGCTGGCGGTGTGCGGCATGCAAGCGCGGCTCTTGTGCAATTTGTTCGACGGCATGGTGGCGATTGAAGGCGGGTTCAAGACCAAGGCCGGCGAGATTTTCAATGAACTGCCGGATCGTTTCTCGGACGCTTTCATTTTCATCGGCGCGGCGTATACCGTGCCGGATTGTTCCTGCACGCGGGAACTGGGCTGGACCGCCGCGGTGCTGGCGATGATCACCGCCTACGTGCGCGCACTTGGCGCGAGCATGGGTGCGGGCCAGCATTTTATCGGGCCCATGGCCAAGCAACAGCGCATGGCGGTGATGACCGCGGCGTGCTTGATGGGCGCGCTGGCGGCAGTCTGGCCGCAGTTGCAGTATGTCATCCCCGTTGCACTGGCGTTGGTGGTGGCGGGTTGTCTCGTGACCGTTTTCCGGCGGTGTGGCCGCATCGCGCATGCCATGGAATTGAAGCCATGATGAAATCCCTGTTCGTCGCGGTGGCCCGGTTTGTTTGCGGCGTCAGAGCGCGCTGGGTGGGTTGCACGCCGGACGCCCGGCAGCGCGTTTATTTCGCGAACCACACCAGCAATCTCGATGCATTGGTGGTCTGGGCTTCGCTGCCACCCTTCGTGCGCGATCTGACGCGCCCGGTGGCCGCGCGCGATTATTGGATCAAAAACCGGTTACGGCGATACCTCGCCCATGACGTTTTCAATGCGGTCCTCATCGAACGCAGGCGCCCCACCGCGCGCGACAATCCGTTGACGGACATGCTCGGCGCGCTGGGCGACCGCCATTCGCTGATCATTTTTCCCGAGGGCGGCCGGCATGACGGCGGCGGGCTCGCGCCCTTCAAGGGCGGCTTGTTTCATCTCGCCAAAGACCGCCCGGATGTGGAATTTGTTCCGGTGCTGATTGAAAACATGAACCGCATCCTGCCCAAGGGCGAGTTTTTGCCGGTGCCATTGCTGGGCGGCGTGAGTTTTGGGGCGCCCCTGAAACTGGAGACCGGCGAGGTGAAGGCCGCGTTTCTCGCCCGGGCGGAAAAGGCCGTTGGCTCGCTGCAACCATCATGAACCTGAGAATCGACAGGCAAACTTGCTGGCTGGTCGGCGGCGTGCTCGCCCTGCTCGTGGTGTCGTCGCTCATCGGCTGGGCGCTGTCGCTGCGGGTGTCCGGCGAGCCGGGCCGGGCCACGGTGCAAAACCTCAACGCCCGCATTCGCGCCTGGTGGATGATGGTGGCCGTGTTCGGGCTGGCGCTGGCCACGGGCGGCATCGGCTCCGTGGTTTTGTTCGGCTTGACTTCCTTCCTGGCGCTGCGCGAATTCATTACGTTGACGCCCACCCGGCCGGGTGATCATCGCACCTTGTTCTGGGTCTTTTTCGTGATCGTGCCGCTGCAGTATTATTTGATCGCGGTCAAATGGTACGGGCTTTATTCGATCTTGATTCCGATTTACGCGTTCCTGTTCATTCCCATCCGCAGCGCGGTGGCCGGCGATTGCGCGAATTTTCTGGAGCGCACCGCGAAAATCCAGTGGGCACTGATGGTTTGCGTGTATTGCCTGAGCTACGTGCCGGCCCTGTTGAGTTTGCAAATTGCCGGCTACGAGGGACAGGATGCGAAACTGATGTTTTACCTGGTGCTGGTCGCGCAAATCAGCGACGTGATGCAATATGTCTGGGGCAAAACTTTGGGCCGCCACAAAATTGCGCCGACCGTCAGCCCGAACAAAACCTGGGAGGGCCTGATCGGCGGCGTGGCGAGTGCGACGTTGATTGGCGCTGGTTTATGGTGGGCCACGCCTTTTTCGCCGCTGCAATCCGCCGGCATGTCGTTCGTGATTACGCTCATGGGTTTTGGCGGCGGCCTGGTGATGTCCGCCATCAAACGCGACCGCGGCGTGAAAGATTATGGCAGCCTGATTCAGGGCCACGGCGGGGTGCTCGACCGCATTGACTCGTTGTGTTTCGCCGCCCCGGTGTTTTTCCACCTGACGAGCTATTACTTTGAATGAAACGCGGCGCGTCCGGACCAATCGCGGGGCAGGGGATTTGATATAACGAACATGGGACTTTTGGTTGTCATACCGTTTGGCGCGCTGGCCGCGTGGGTTATTTTCCGGATTTTTGGCTGGCTGTATCGCGGCGATTACGATTTGGAATGGTGGAAGGCTTTCAAACTGCTTGCGCTGGCGGGTTTCGTGCTGGGGCTGTGGTTCATTCTGTTTGCGCGGTACAACGTGGCCAATACGCACCTCGAGGGCTTTCCGATTCCCCTGAAAATTGCCAGCCGCGAAAAACCCGGCGACCCGTGGGTGAATTCCTCGATGCCGGTGTTGGTGCGCGCCGGCGGGGCAATCACCGACCTGCTGTACGGCGTGGTCATTTGCCTGGCGCCGATTGCGCTGGCCGCGTTCATCAAGGAAAACAAGGGCGCGAAGGATTTTTCCGGCAACCCGCCCGGTGAGCCGAAGCGATGACGCCCAAACGTTTCATGTTGATTGCCGGGGAAACCAGCGGGGACGTGCTGGCGGCGGAACTGGTTTCGGAACTGCGCGCCGCCCTGCACCGGCAGCGCACGTATTCGACCAATGTGCAGCCGCTGGGCTCCGACCTCGCCCCGCGATTTTTCGGCGCGGGCGGCCCGCGCATGGCCCAGGCGGGCGTGGAACTGGCGATTGATTTGACGAAGCATTCCATGGTCGGGATTCCGGGCCTCAAGGATTATCTCAAGTTCAAGCGGTTCCGCGACGAACTTTTTGCTCTGGCGCTGGAGCGGCAGCCGCACGCGATCATTTGCGTGGATTTCAACCTGTTCAACCTGCGCTTTGCGGCCTTCGTCAAGCAATACGTCCGCGACCGGCATGGCACGTTCAACAATTGGGACCCGAAAATCATCAAACACATCTCGCCGCAGGTCTGGGCTTCGCGGGAAAACCGCGCCTACCAGATGGAGCGCGATTTCGACCTGCTGTTGAGCATTTTTCCGTTCGAGAAGGAATGGTACGCCGCGCGCGTCCCGCGGCTGCCCGTCGAATTCATCGGCCATCCGATGATGGACCGGTATCAAGGACTCGAAACCGTGCCGCGCAGCGCGGATTCCGCTCCGTTGATCGTGCTGTTGCCGGGAAGCCGCTCGAAGGAATTGAAACGGCATTTGCCCCCGATGCTCGGCGCCTTGAAAATCATGCAAGCTGCCAGCCCCAAACTTCGCGCGCGGATGATTCTGCCGTCCCCGGCGCTCGTGGAACTGGCCGCGCAATTTTCCCCGCCCGCCGGCCTGGAAGTCCGTTGCGGCGGCCTCTCGGAAACTCTTCCGCAGGCGGATGTCGCCATCGCCTCCACCGGTACGGTCACCATGGAGTGCGCCTATTTCGGCGTCCCGGCAGTGACGCTTTATAAGACGTCCCGCCTCGAGTACGAAATCGGCAAACGCATCGTCAAAATCAAGTCGCTCACCATGCCCAACCTGCTGGCGGGCGAGCCGGTGTTTCCGGAATTCATCCAGGACGCCGCCACGCCCGAAAGCCTTGCCAGCGCCGCGCTCGAATTGCTGCGCGACCCGGCGCGCCGCGAACAAGTCCGCATTCAGTTGAAAAAGATCATCGCCTCGCTCGGCCCGCCCGGCGCCAGCCGCCGCGCGGCCGAGGCGATTCTGAAGATTTTGCCGTAGGCGGGGCGTCGCCGCCTCGGTCGACTTTGATTGACAATTCGCGGCCGCTGATTTACACCATGCCGGAGAATCAGACGGACGCCGGGCGCTTTAAGCCGCGTTCGTCCCGTGGGCAATCAACCATCTCCCTGCAACTTGAAGAAACCCAACCGCCCGGAAATCCCGCGCAAAACGATTTATCGTTTGTCCATCTACCTGCGGTGCCTGGCGCGGCTGCGGGACAACGCCATCCGCACCGTCTCCAGCGAGGCGCTGGCGCGGGTCGCTGGCGTCAAATCGACGCAGCTCCGCAAGGACCTGACCTACTTCGGCCAGTTCGGCACGCGCGGCCTTGGTTACGACGTCGAGCAGCTCTCCCGCATGATCACGGAGGAACTCGGCACCCAGGGCCTGCAACCAGTGCTGCTCGTCGGCGTGGGCAATCTCGGCCTGGCCCTGCTTTCCTACCGCGGCTTTGAAAAGGAGGGGTTCGAGATCATTGCCGGCTTCGACATTGATCCGAAGCGCAAGCGCGACAAGAAGGTTGCCCAGCCCATTTACGGCATGGACAAGCTGGCGGAAGTGGTCCGCGAGCGCAACCTGAAGATGGCCATCCTGACTGTCAACGCCGCCGCCGCGCAGGAAGTCGCCAACACCCTCGTCCAATGCGGCATCACCGGCATCCTGAACTTCGCGCCCATCGTTCTGCACGTGCCGGAGGAGGTCATGGTCAACAACGTGAACCTCGCCATCGAACTCGAAAACCTGAGCTACTTCATCCAGGACTGACGCACGATATAATATTACTACAACCAATACGAAGACATTGCGGACAATTCTAAAGAGGATGTTATGACAAAGAACAAAACGAATCCGAAAGTGGACGCATTTTTGGGAGAAGCCGTGCAGTGGCGGGAGGAAATGAAGAATTTGAGGAGGATCCTGCTGGACTGTCCCCTGGACGAAGAAATCAAGTGGGGCAAGCCCTGCTACACGTTTCAGAATAACAACATCGTTTTAATCCATGCGTTCAAGGAATACTGCGCCCTCCTGTTCTTCAAGGGCGCTTTGCTGAAGGACGCCCGGGGCATCCTGGTCCGACAAACGGAGAATGTGCAGGCGGCGCGCCAGGTCCGGTTCACCTCCGTCCCGGAGATACGGCGGCTGGAAAGCCTCTTGAAATCCTATGTGCGCCAGGCCATCGACGTGGAAAAAGCCGGGTTGGAAGTGAAATATAAAAAGACCTCAGAATTCACCATTCCCGGGGAGCTGCAAAACCGATTCGCTGAAGTCCCGGCCCTGAAAGCTGCTTTCGAGAAACTGACGCCGGGCCGGCAACGGGCATACCTCCTGTATTTTTCCGCGGCCAAACAATCCAAAACGCGGGAGGCCAGGATTGAGAAATACCGGCGGCAAATTCTCAAGGGCAAGGGGTTGAATGATTAGCAACAGGAGAACCGCGCCCGGCTACGGCAGCGTGAGCCGGTAAAATAATTTGCCCGCGGGCATGGGGAGAATGATCTGGTTGCTGGAACCGGCGGTCATCGGCGCATTGGTCAACGTCCCCCAATTGGTCGTGCCGAGCAGTGAATTGGTCTGAAGACGATACCCGTTGGTCGCGGAAATCCAGGTGAAAAGGAGCGTATTGGTTGGAGCCGGCTTGACGCTCAATTGCGGGCCGGGCGGCACGACGAGGGTCATGGAGACATTGTCCACCAGGATGGAGCTGGACGCGTCGATGCCGTGGAACGAGAGAATCTCGTAGGAATTGGTGGCCGTGATGGTCGAGGTGAACTTCTGATAGGGCAGGGCGTTTGAAGAATTCGGGAAATAGGCGGCCAGGGACAGATCCTGCGAGTAATCCAGCCCGAAGGACGTGCCGATCGCCACCCACATGGCTGCGCCCGAGCCGAGCGTGGTGCCATCCGTCCCCATGTAGAAGCTGATGGTGTATTGCGCGCCGACCGTCAAGCTGACGGTCTGCCCAAGGCAGTCCTGCGAACTGTCGGTTGGGGCTCCATGGAAATAAGCGTAGTTGGTGCCCTGTTCCGCCACATCGGGAGAGGTGGTCGAGGTCGCGACACCGTAATCGCTGTTATCGCTCGCCGGCCCAATCTGGTCCCAGCCGGGAAAGGATTTCTCCCCCGGCGGGCCGGTCTCAAAACTTCCGTTGACGATTAAATTCTGCTGCGCGAACACCGCGTCCGCGGACGAACCGAACAGGAGCACGACGATGGAAGGCACGGAAATCAGATTGATGAGATTTTTCGTTTTCATGGCTGGTCGTTTCTGCCTGGAAATTTCAGGCGCGTTGCGTTTCCCCGATACGCGTGAACCTAGCACATAAAAGCTAAAACCAGAAAAAAACTTCGCTGAAATCTTGTGACAAGATGAAGACAAATTCACGAAGCGGGTGAAGTTTCATTAATCCGCAATCAAAATCAGGCTTTTTGGGAACGCTGCTCCGGACGCGCGGGAAAACCAGACGGGATCAGGTATTGAGACAGTCGCGCACGGCCTTGGCCACCGTGAACCGGCTGTAGGGTTTTTGCAGAAAATGCGAGCGGTTGTTCCGGACAAATTCCGTGCCCAAATCGTCCACGTTGTAGCCGCTCGTGAAGATCACCTTGAGGGCGGGTTTGTAGCCGGTAAGCGACTCGGCCAGGTCCTTGCCCGAAAGTCCGTCCGGCATGACGACGTCCGTGAGCAGCAGGTCGACCTGGCCCTGATGTTTTTGCCAGACGGTCAGGGCGTCGACGCCGGAAGCGGCTTGCAGCACGCGGTAGCCGCAGTCCTGGAGGATGAGTTGCGCCAGGTCGCGCAGCACCGGTTCGTCCTCGACGACGAGAATGGTTTCGCCGTTGCCGCGCAGTTGCGCCGCGGGAGTCAGTGTCTGCGCCTCTTCCTCCGCGGGGTTGGTGTCCACCGGCAAGAAGATGCGGAACGCCGTTCCCTCGCCGACCTGGCTGGCGACCTCGACCCAGCCGGCGTGCTGCTTGACGATGCCGTAGACCGTGGCGAGTCCCAGGCCGGTGCCCTTGCCGGCGGCCTTGGTGGTGAAGAACGGTTCGAAGATGTGCTTCATGGTGGCGGCATCCATGCCGGTGCCGGTGTCCTTCACTTGCAGGCATACGAATTCCCCCGGCCGCGCATCGGGATGACGCCGCGCGTATTTCTCATCAATGCGGACCGCCTCGGTGCTGATGAGCAGCCGGCCGCCCTTGGGCATGGCGTCGCGGGCGTTGACGGCGAGGTTCATGAGAATCTGCTCCATCATGCCGGTGTCGCCGCGGATGGCGGGAAGCTGGGGCGGAGACTCGCATTCGAGGGTGATGGTCTCGCCGATCAACCGTTGCAACATCTTGCTCAGGTTGGCGACGACTTCCTTGAGGTCGGTCGCCTTGGGTTCCATGACCTGGCGGCGGCTGAACATGAGCAACTGGCGCGTGAGGCTGGCCCCGCGCTCCGCGGCGAACGACACCGCCTGGATGGAAGTCGTTACCGCGGGTGTCAAATTGGGGCGCGCCATCAGCAGCCCCGAATGGCCCTGGATGATGGTGAGAATGTTGTTGAAATCGTGCGCCACACCCGCCGCCAGTTGCCCCACGGATTCCATCTTTTGCGCCTGGCGCAACTGGTCCTCCAGGCTCGCCCGTTCCGTCATGTCCTCCACGTAACAATGGACCGTATGGCTCGCGAGGATGGGATGAAATGACCACCACAAGATCCGGCCGCCGATGCGGGTCTCGAGTTGGAGCCGCTTTTCACCGCTGATGAGGCAGTTCTGGACGATGCGGTCCGTCTCCGGCGGCAAGATGGCGCTGAACCTTTTCTGGCCCAGCGCCGCCGCCATGCTTTGCGCCGCGTCGTTGTAATAAGTCAGTTCACCGTCGCTCGAGAATTCCAGGACGGGATTGGGGTTGAACTTGGCAAACGCGGCCAGCTTCTGGATTTCCGGCTCGGTGCGATGCCGCTCCACCGCCATGCCGATCAAGTTGGCGACGGCCAGCAGGAAATGGACTTCATCCTCGGTGAAAATCCGTTTCTTCGCCGTGTGGACCCCCAGCACGCCGAAGGGTTTTTGGTGGCCGTGGATGCCGACGGTTACGCCGCTGACGACCCCGTGATCCACCAGGATTTGCGTCGCGCCAAACCGCCGTTCCTCCCCCACATCAGCCACCACGACCGGCTCGCCGGAAATCAACGTGAAACCAGCCTGCGAATTCTCGCCGGGATCAATGTCGGCCCAGCCCGCATCGCCGTCCATCCAGCCGATGCCGGCGCGCCGGCGGAATCCCCGGCCGTCGGGCATTGCCTCGAGTACAACGCAGTATTCCAGTTCGAGCGTTTGAGCGACGAGCATGGCGGACTGGGAGAACAACGTGGAAAGCTCCAGGGTTTGCAAAGCGCATTGGCCCAGGGCAGCGATGACAGTTTGCTGGAGCGCGCGGTTGAGCAGGGATTTTTCGGTCTCCTCGCGCTGCTTGATTTGCCGTTCCAAGGCTTCCGCCATCGCGTCGAGAGTCTGCGCAAGGTCGCCCAGTTCAGTTGGTTCACCCGGCAAACCGGTGCGGCTGGTCAGGTCGCCGGCGGCGAGCTTGCGCGCGCTGCCCATGATGGACTTGACCTGGCGCAGGATGAAAAGCTCGCCGCCCATCCAGGCCGCGGCGAGCGCGAACAGCCCGATGGTAAAATCGACCCACAGCCACGAGGTGGGGCCTAGATAGATGAGCAGCGCCAGGGCCGGGGCGACGGCCAGCAGGACCATCGCCGCCAAACGGACGCGAAGGCTCGAAAATCGCTTCATGGCATATTGCTTGCTTGCGGCCAACTTCGTCATGTTATCGGATGATTCCGGGCCGGGCAAAAGCAATAAATGAGGCCCTTAAAGCCTTGCCAAATCCCCCGGATTCCCTAGAGTTGACGGCTCACTTAGACTAGAAACTATGAATTTGAGCTTTTTTAGCGCCCTGCTGGCCGACGCGGCCCCCGGCCAGACCGCCCCGAATCCGACGGGCCAGATACTGCAATCGGTGGTGATGTTTGGCGGTATTTTCCTCATTTTTTATCTCCTGATGATCCGGCCGCAGTCCAAGAAGGCGAAGGAACTCGCCGCGAAACTCAGCTCCCTGAAACCCGGGGACAAGGTCATCACGACCAGCGGCATCGTCGGCACCGTGGTCGCCCTCAAGGACCGGACCCTCTCATTGCGCTCGGCGGACACGAAACTGGAGATCCTCAAGTCGGCCGTGTCGGACATCACCGAACGCAGCGGCGAGACCAGCTCCGCCGAATGACAGGAGTTTGAGTCATGAATCGAAATAATCTCGGGAAATTCATCATTGTCGTCGCGGTCCTCGTCTGGGCGTTTGTCGAAATGTACCCGCCGGTGGGCCGCAACCTGGCCGCGTATTTCCAGGAAAAGGCCGTCGACAGCCGCAAGGATGCGGCCTTCACGAACATCGTGGACAACCTCGAGAAGTTGCAGCAGGCGAGCCCGCAGCGTGGGTTCGCCAATCTCGTGGACGCCGTCGGCACGAACGACATCACGCCCTACTTTCCGTTTTACGATGTGAGCGCCGCGCGCAATCCGTCGCGCGCCGTGCTCGATCATTTGCAGCGGGACGCCGCAGGGAAAATCAAACTCGGCCTCGATCTGCAGGGCGGCACGGCGTTCGTGGTGAGCCTGGACACCAACTATCTGACGGCCACGGGCACGAACGCGGCCGTCCCGCTGGAATTCCGCCGGCAGCAGGCCATCACCGAGGCCGTCGACGTGTTGCGCAAGCGCGTGGACAAGTTCGGCGTCGCCGAACCCGTCATCCAGCCGGAGGGGACCGAGCGGATCCTGGTGCAACTGCCCGGCCTCTCGGACGCGGACAAGGAACGCGCGCGGGAAAACATCAAAAAGGCCGCCCACCTGGAACTGCGGATGGTTCATCCGGACAGCGAGAAGTTGATCCACGAGGACCTGCCCGAACCCGGCTATGAAAAGCTGGCGGTGACGAGCAAGTCTGCGGAAGGCCAGAACACGATAAACTATTTGCTCGTCCGGAAGAAGGCCGAGATGACCGGCCAGTATATTACCGCCGCCTGGATGCAGCGCGACGAGCTGGGCCGGCCGGAAATCCTGTTCACGCTTGATGCCACGGGCACGCAGGTATTTGGCAAGCTGACGCGGGAAAATGTCGGCCAGCGCATGGGCATCGTGCTGGACGGTGAATTGCTCTCCGCCCCCATAATCAAAGACGCCATCGAAAACGGGAGCTGCCAGATCAGCGGTAATTTCACCGACAAGGAGGCGCAGGATCTGGCCACCGCCCTCCAAAATCCCCTCTCGGTGCCGCTCGTCATCCTTTCCGAATACAGCGTGGATCCGACCCTCGGCGCGGACACGGTCAAGAGCGGTGTCACCTCGGCCGTGGTCGGCACGCTGGCCGTCGCCGGGTTCATGATCTGCTATTATCTTTTGGCGGGCGCGGTTGCGGACGTGGCGCTGATCTTGAACATCATCATTTTGCTCGGCGTCATGTGCTCCATCGGCACCACGTTGACGCTGCCGGGCATCGCCGGCGTGGTCCTGACCATCGGCATGGCGGTGGACGCAAACGTGCTTATTTTCGAGCGCATCCGCGAGGAATCGGCCAAGGGCAAGTCCCTGCGCGGCGCGCTTTCGGCGGGTTACGACCGCGCCTTCAGCACCATCTTCGACTCCCACGTCACGACGCTCATCTCGTCCATCATCCTGATTTACATGGGCACCGGTCCCATCAAGGGCTTCGGCGTGACGCTGACCATCGGTGTGGCCGCGAGTCTTTTCACGGCGCTCGTCGTCACCCGGCTCATCTTTGATTTTCTCATTTCCAAGGGCTTTGTGAAGTCCCTGCCGATGTTCCACATCATCCGGGCGACGAAGCTCGACTTCATGAAGCTGGCCAAACCGGCCTTCATTCTTTCGTGGACCATCATCGTCATCGGTCTCGCGTACGGGGTTTTTGTGCGGGGCAACGGGATGCTGGGGATTGATTTCAAGGGCGGCGACAACATGACCCTTGCGTTCAAGCAGAAGGTGGATCCGGACCAAATCCGTAATGCCCTCAAGAGCATCGATGTGAAGGATCCCATCATCCAGTATCAGAAGGACGCCACCAGCACGAACGAGCTGCTGCGTATCACTTCCGATTACAACTCCTCCAGCAATGTGCTCAGCACGCTGACCAGGACCTTTGCCTCGGCGGGTTTTGAAAGCAAGGGCTCCGAGGTGGTGGGCCCGACCATCGGCTCGGAAATCCAGCGCACCGCGATCATCGCCAGCCTGCTCTCATTGTTCGGCATCCTGATCTATGTGGCGTTCCGCTATGAGTTTTCCTTTGCCGTCGGCGCGGTGGTCGCGGTGATTCACGACGTGCTGATGACCATCGGCTGTTACTGCCTGACCGGGCTGTTCGGAGCCGAACATGCCCGTGAGTTCAACGCCACCATGGTGGCCGCCATCCTCACCATCATCGGCTTTTCCATCAATGACACCATCGTCATCTTCGACCGCATCCGCGAGGATTTGAAGCTGGGCGTGCGCGGCAGCTTCAAAGACGTCATCAACCAGGCGCTCAACCAGACCCTGAGCCGCACGCTCATCACCTCCGGCACGGTGTTCATCGCCACGACCTCGCTGTATTTCTTCGGTGGCGGCGCCATCAACGACTTTGCGTTCACGTTCCTCATCGGCATCATCACCGGCACCTATTCGAGCATCTACATTGCCAGCGCGCTGGTGCTCTGGTGGCACAAGGGCGTGCGGCCCCGGACGAGCAGTTCCCAGGTGGCCGTGCAGAGCGCGGCGGTGGCCAAGCCGAGCGCAGGGTGATCCGCGGCATGCCGTCCTCGGTTGAAATCACGCCCCGGCACCGGGCGGATTTCGTCCCCTTCATCATCCCGTGCCCGGCCCGGCCATGAAATGCCGCTGGGAACTCGCGCCGCCGCAGCCGCTGCTCGCGGGACGGCTCGCATCGGACCTGAAACTCTCGCCGCTCCTCGCGCAATGCCTGCTCAACCGCGGCCTGAGCGAGCCGGCGGCCATCGCCCCGTTTCTTGAGCCGCGGCTCAAGCAGCTTGCCGATCCCTTTCTCCTGCCGAACATGAATGCGGCGGTCGAACGCCTTTTCCGCGCGCGCGCCGATGATGAAGCGCTGGTCATCTTCGGCGATTACGACGTGGACGGCGTGACCTCAACCGCGTTGCTGAGCGAAACGTTTCGCGCGCTCGGCTGGAAGGCGGACCATTACCTGCCGCACCGAATCGAGGAGGGTTACGGCTTGAGCCTCGAAGGCGTGGAGAATTGCCTGAAGAAATTCCCGGCGACGCTGCTGCTCGCGGTGGATTGCGGTTCCACGGCGGTGGATGCGATTGCGTGGCTTCGCGGAAAAGGCGTGGACACGCTGGTGCTGGATCATCATCAAGTTTCCTCGCCCGCGCCCGAAGCCGCGGCGATTGTGAATCCGCAGCTCGCGAACGCGGGCGGCGGCGCGCGCGCGTTTCGGGAACTGTGTTCGGCTGGCCTGGCCTTCAAACTGGCGCACGCCCTGGTCAAGCGCGGCCGCGAAACCGGCCTGGCGGGTGCGGCGGATTTTGACATCCGCCCGTTGCTCGACTTGGTGGCGCTGGGCACCATCGCCGATCTGGTGCCGTTGACGGGCGAAAACCGGATCCTGGTTTCGATGGGATTGGAACGCCTTCACATCACTACGCGTCCAGGGTTGGCGGCGTTGAAAAGCGTGGCCGATGTCACCAAGCCGCCGGGAACTTATGAAGTCGGGTTCCAGCTTGCGCCGCGGCTCAACGCGGCCGGGCGGCTGGAAGACGCCGAGGAAGCGTTGCGGTTGCTGCTGGCGCCCGATTTGCGCACGGCGCAGCCGATTGCCAGGAATCTCGATTTACGAAACCGCGAGCGCCAGAAGATTGAGCGCGGTATTGCCCGGGAAGTCATCGGCGCGGTGCGGGCGCGGTTCAATCCGCAGACGGATTACGTGATTGTGGAGGGCCAGTTGCTCTGGCACGTCGGCGTGGTGGGGATTGTGGCTTCGCGGGTGCTGCAGCAATTTTACCGGCCGACCATCATTGTGGGCGGGGAAGGCGGCGAATGGCGCGGCTCGGGCCGGAGCATCGCCGGTTTTGATCTTGCGGCGGCGTTGCGCGAGTGCGGCGACCTGCTGGTGCGGCACGGCGGCCATGCGCTGGCCGCGGGAATTACCATTGACGCCAAAAATCTCGATGCCCTGCGCGCGCGCTTGAACGAACTCGCCCGGCGCGCCTTGAAGCCGGAGGAACTTTTTCCAGCGCTGCGGCTGGATGCCGAACTTGCGTTGCGCGAGATTGACCTGGAAAGTCTTGAGGAACTCGACCGCTTGAAGCCGCTGGGGCAGGGGAATCCGCCCGCGCAATTTGTGGCGCGCAACCTGACGCAGGCACGACCGCTGCAAAGGATGGGCGCGGAAAAACAGCATCTCAAGCTTTGGGTCACCGACGGCGCGGCGACGCACGAAGCCGTCTGGTGGGGCGCCGGCCGCGAAGCCGCGCTGCCCGTGGGGCGGTTCGATCTTGCCTTCGTTCCGCAAATCAACGCGTTCAACGGCCGCCGCTCGGTGCAGCTCAAAGTCCTCGACTGGCGGCCGGTCTGAACTGGTGAGGGAAAGCCGTCTGACACGGTAAGAGAAAGCCAGAAGTGTGAAACCGGCCGGAGCCTGAGGCCGGTCTGATCCAGATTCGCAAATAAAATCCTCGACAACCGCCCGCTCGCCAGTAAAATCGAAATGTTCCATACCCCATCTGACCCCACGCAGATGGGGTATGGAATGTTTTTAAAAGCAGGAATTTGATTTCAATTTGGTTCGATTGATTTAGTAAGACCGTGTGGCGGTGCACGTGCGTTGACCGCCGCGGGGCGCTGAATCGAATTGCCAATAGCGCGGCAATCCGCCTATCTTTTTCCGCTCAACGCGAATCAAACATTATTATGGCATCTGAAAAATCAAATGGCAAAGCGGTCGTCGGCATTCTGATGGGCAGCGATTCGGACTGGCCGACGATGAAGGCCGCCGCCGACGTGTGCGCGGAGTTCGGCGTGGCGAGCGAGGCGAAGGTGATTTCCGCGCATCGCACGCCCAGGGATTTGGAGGCGTACGCCGGCGGGGCGCTGGAGCGCGGGTTGCGCGTGATCATCGCCGGGGCGGGCGGCGCAGCGCACCTGCCGGGCGTGACCGCGGCTTTCACCACGCTGCCAATCATCGGCGTGCCCATCGAGAGCAAATCGCTCAAGGGCCTGGATTCGCTGCTGTCCATCGTGCAAATGCCGCCGGGCGTGCCCGTCGCCACGGTGGGCATCGGCGCGGCGAAAAACGCCGGCTTGCTGGCGGTGCAAATTCTTGCGGTGGGCGACGACCGGCTGCGCAAAGAGATGCTGAAGTACAAGGACAAGCTGGCCGAGGAATCGCGCGCGAAGAACAAAACTCTCCAGGGCTGACGCGCCGGTTGCTTCAACCCATCAATGCCAGCGCGCGATCCAGCCGCGCCAGCACCCGTTCCTGGCCGAGCACTTCGAGCAGGTGGTAGAGGCTTGGCCCGACGGCCCGGCCCGTGCAGGCCACCCGCAACGGATGCACCAGCGCGCTGATGGGCGCCCCGGTTTGCGCGGCCACCGCCTTCAGCGTCAGATTCAACTTGTCCGCCTCAAACTCGTCGAGCTGCGCCAGCGCTTCGCGCAACTGCTTCAGGTGCGCCTTGTGTTCCGGCGGAAAGTCCGCCGACAGCGTGGCGCGGTTCAACTCGACCTCTTCCTGGAAATAAAATCCGCCGAATGCCGGCACCTCGGAGAACAGCTTGACCTTCTGCTTGCACGTGTCCAGCGCCGCCTTCACGTAATCGAGATCGTATTGGTTGGTATCGATGCCCACGCGCGCCAGCGCATGGACGGCCAGCTCGTGAAAGCGGTCCGCGTCCATCTCGCGCACATATTCGCCGTTCAGCCAATGCAGCTTGTTCAAGTCGAACCGCGCGTTGTGCCGCAGGATTTGCGGCAGGTCGAACAATTCAACGACCTCCTTCATCGGCACCTTTTCGCGGTTGCCCTTCGGCGACCAGCCGAGCAGGCACAAATAATTCGTCACCGCCTCCGGCGCGTAACCTTCGTCGAGATACGTCATCAACGACGCGCCCTTGTCGCGCTTGCTCATCTTCGTGCCGTCGCTGTTCAGGATGAGCGGGATGTGCGCGTACTTGGGCGGCTCGAAGCCGAACGCCTTGAACAGCGCGATGTGCTTCGCGGTGTTGCTCAAATGGTCCTCGCCGCGAATCACGTGCGTGATGCCCATCTCCAGGTCGTCAACCACGTTGACCAGGTGGAACACCGGCTGGCCGTCCGAGCGCACGATGACGAAATCCGGGTCCATCTTTTCGCGATCGGTCAATTCCCGCGTCACATTGCCGACCACCAGGTCGGGGATGACCACCGGCTCGCGTTGCATCTTGAATTTCACCGCGCCCTCGTGCCGGTACGCCAGGCCGTGCGACAACAACGCCTCCACGCGCATCCGGTAATTCTCCGCGCGCTGGCTCTGGAAATACGGTCCGCGCTCGCCCTTGTCCGGGCCGGTGGCGTCGCCGCTCACGGGGCCCTCGTCCCAATCCAGCCCCAGCCAGCGCAGGCCGTCCAGGATCACCTCGACCGCCTCCTGCGAATTGCGCGCGGCGTCCGTGTCCTCGATGCGCAGGATGAACGTGCCGCCCATGTGCCGGGCGTAAAGCCAGTTGAACAAGGCCGTGCGCGCCCCGCCGATGTGAAGGAATCCCGTGGGGCTGGGAGCAAATCGTACCCGGACTTTCATTTACAATGATGCCTGTTACAAATGACGCGAAGCCGCCACGCTGTCTTCAGGGAAGATTCGTCCGCCCCATCAAATAACGGTCGCATTCGCGCGCCGCGCCGCGGCCCTCGTTGAACGCCCACACCACCAGGCTTTGTCCGCGCCGGGCGTCGCCCGCCGCAAACACGCCCTTCACGTTGGTCGCGTATTTGCCGTATTCGGCCTGCGCATTGGAACGGCCGTCGCGCGCGACGCCGAGCTGTTCCAGCAGCGGCTGTTCCGGCCCCAGGAAACCCATCGCCAACAGCACCAGTTGCGCGGGCAGCACCTTTTGCGTGCCAGCAACTTCCTTCGGCACAAACTGCCCCTTCTCGTTCTTCGACCACTCGATCTGCACCGTGTGGACTTCCTTGACGTGCCCCTGCTCGTCGCCCGCGAATTTCGTCGCCGTCGTCAGATACACGCGCGGGTCGCCGCCGAACTTCGCCGCCGCCTCCTCCTGCCCGTAATCCAGCTTGTAAACCTTCGGCCATTCCGGCCAGGGATTATCCTTCGCCCGGTCCGCCGGGGGGCAGGGGAGGATTTCCAGT
>Ga0181516_10001029_pt1 | contig 22465 bp, 16 predicted proteins | sample PEATcosm2014_Bin_25_FD_121104 | JGI IMG/M metagenome (GOLD analysis project Ga0181516, IMG submission 121104) | Peatland microbial communities from MTU Mesocosm Facility, Houghton, MI, USA - PEATcosm2014_Bin01_10_metaG | ecosystem: Environmental > Terrestrial > Soil > Wetlands > Peat | place... | reverse complement strand
GAAGTGTTGATGGTCTCGTTGTGGTAGTCAAGTGTCCACGGCGATGAGCTGGTGCTCGCGCCCCGCAGCGGCCGATCGGGCGAGACATAGGCGACGTCGGGATCGTCAGAGAGTTCGGCCAGCCGCTTGGCCGACAGAGTATAGACGCCGCCCCGGAATTGTCCGAGTTGGCGCTTGAGCCTGCCGCCATGGTTTGCAACCCGTTGATGGTCGTTGGCAGCCGGCACATGGAGGAACTGCACGATGACATCGACGTCTCCGGAGTCCTTTCTCGTCTCGAGATCTCTGGACAGTTTGTGTGGTCCGGCAAGGGCCACCCCGGCGCTCAGAATCAACGCGCAAACCGGTAGCAGTTTCCTGCCCCACATTGCGCTAAGGGTTTTTTCAGGTCTCATGATCCCATCTCTCCTTTTGCGCCATTGGGTTAGACATTTCCAATGTTGGCGCAGCCGTACAATCTGGTTTTCGGAGGAAGAGGCGATTGCTGCATAACCCGACAGTGGGAGATTGGAGGTCTTTCATGTTATGGAGATTGGTTTTCACTAAGTCTTCCGTTGTTCCTGTCTTGAAATAGGACAGCTGCGCCTGTGCGGACGTTTGAATCTCTTCAGGAACAGCGCCTGGTGCAGTATCCGCACCTCCCGCGTTGCGGTCGTCTTCCCAACCACCGGCACGGAGGTGAGACAGTAGAACTTCGGCAGGCAGGGGAAGGGATCGCAAGAGGGAAAGCGTGGCGGGATGCTTCGCCTGGCCGATTTGCGCGATCGGAACTGTTTCTGCAATCGTGCCGCCGTACAGCACAGCCAGGCGATCACACAACGCGAGCACCGAAATAAGGTCATGCGAAATGTAGAGCAGGGCAGTTTCCTGGTTGCGGGTTAGTTTATGGAGCAGCCTAACGACCTCCGCCTGGGTGACGGCGTCGAGCGCGCTGGTGGGCTCGTCCGCAATGAGGATCGAAGGCCTATGCAGAAGCGCGAGTGCAAGCAAAACACGCTGCGCTTGACCCACGCTGATCTGTCCGGGTTTTCGGGCCAGAAAGCTTTGGTCGCGGGCGGGAAGCTGCACTTCTTCGAGCAGCAGCCGCAGTCGCGGCTCGAGACCTTTTCGTCCGCTTGACTCATGCGCTCCCCAGGCCGCGTCGAAATGTGCTCGCAGTGAGACCATCGCATTTAACGCAGTCATGGGACTCTGCGGAATGAGGGCGATTGTCTTCCCGCGAAGGGTGCGGGCATGACGCGAATTCGTGGCGAGCAGGTCCACTCCGCCCACCATGACGTGCCCGCGGGCTTTGCCTCCACGCCAGGGGAGGAGGCCAAGAAGGGCCATTACCAGAGTTGTTTTTCCGGCGCCGCTGGCGCCGACCATTCCCAACGCCTCGCCGGCGCACAAGTCAAATTCGACGTTAGTGAGCACACGCTGCTTTCCGTACGCAGCGCTCAAGCGGACCTCCATTAAGGGTGTGCTCATTGCTTCATTTCCTCGCGGCGGACGGAGTCGATGTAACTCACCAGGGCCGCCGAAAGCACCGATTCGTGAACGCCGCGCAGTCGCGGCGAAATGGCGCGAAGAGTGTTCGGATAAACCAGGTAGATGAACGGTTGCTGGTCGGCCACAATCTGCTGCACCCGATCCATGGCCGCTTTTCGGTCTGACTCCCTGGGACTCGATGCCTGCAACAGCATTTGCCGGTCGATCTCGGCCTCCCAGTCGGTGGCCGGTATTTTCTCCGATGGGTTCCATTGATGATTGGGCGACGAACTCAGCCACATGTTCATCATCGAACTTGGATCGATCTCGGCATTCGACGTTCCCAGCAGGCACGCCTCGTAGTCCTGCGCATGCATGAGGCGTTCGATGAGCGCGGGGAAATCGAGCGGAACGATTGTGACCTGCATTCCGATCGCCGCCAGGTCCTGCTGAATCATGGTCGCCATCTTCTGGCGCGCACTGTTGCCCGCATTGGTCAGTATGGAGAATTTCACCGCATGGCCGGCGGAGTCGAAGAGTTTATTCCCGCTGGGATGAAAACCCGATGCAGCGAGCAGCCGTGCTGCGTCGGAGGCGCTCTCATGCGGGTATTTCAGAGCGTCGTTGTGCCACATTTTGTTGGCCGGAGAGACTAAGCCGAACGCGGGTGTGGCGTGCCCGTCGTAGGCTATACGCGCAAGGTCGGCGCGATGGATGGCCTGTGCGACTGCCACCCGGAAGCCCCGATTCCGGAACCATGCCTTTTCGTATTCCGGCAGCGGCGCGGAAGGCGATTGATTGAACCACATCTGCTCGGTGTTGAGAGAGGCCCCAAGATCGTGAATCGCTCCGGGAGTTTTCTCTGCGAGCAGAGCGAAGTACTCCGGAGAGAGCCCGTCGACCAGGTCGTACTCTCCGCGTTGGAACTGAGCTATCTCCTGTTCGCGATTATTCAGGATGTCGAGCCGCAGACCGGCAACGTAGGGCAGGTGCGCGCCCGCGCCATCGCGTCTCCAATAATTCGGATTACGGACCAGTCGCAGGTATTGGCCGCGCTTGTATTCGGAAACGGTGAACGGCCCCGAGGTGATACGGCCTTCGCTGGGACGATTGGCTGGTTCAATCGCGATCTCATCGAATACTTTTGCCACGGCAACGACGCGCTGGGGCAGATGCATTCGTACGGTGAGGGGATCGGGCGTGTCCACCGTGATTTTGCCGGCGGAGATAAACTCATCCGCGACGACAGACTGCGTGGCCGGCGCCAGCACCCTGCGGAGCGACCACGCAACATCGCTGGAAGTGAGGGCCGAGCCGTCGGAGAAACGCAATCCCGCGCGGAGTTTGAATTCAACCAGTGTGCCTTGGGGCGAGATGCGATAGCTCTCGGCCAGTTGAGGTTCCGGCTGCTGCGTCGCGTGGTTGAGGCGCAGGAGCACTCCGCCGGTCAGGTAGCGCACAAGCTCCGACGCCTGGTCATCCACCTTGGCGGGGTCGAACGTCTTGGGGTCGTAATGAATCGCCCACACAAGCTCGCCGGGGCGCCGCTGAACAGTCTGGGAGACAGCTCCAATCGTGGCGAGCGCCAGGACAATGGCACAGGGAATGAGCGGACGCAGCAATTTATGCATGGGATTTAACCTCGGTGGTGAATGACTCCAGGATCAAAAGGACCACTACGAGCAGCGCGATGGGCAGGTAGACCCAGTGAGATCGCGCGATCATGGCGGAGTTTTCGAGTTCGAGCAGCATGCCCCCCCACGACGGCATTGGTTCTCCGACGCCCAAACCGAGTGCGCCCAGGTTGGCTTCCGCAACAATGAACGCAGGGACGCAAATCAGGAATTGCGGCACCAGGAAAGAACTCAGATGGGGCAGCAGATGCAGACGTATAAGTTGCCCGTCCCTTAGTCCCGTTGCGCGGCCCTGAATCATCCACTCGGCGGAGAGCATAGATCGCGTGCCGCCGTAGACCGCTCTCCCAAAGGCCGGCCAGCCGAGGAACGCAAGAACCAGGAAGGTAGTGACAGCGGTTGCGAGGGGCGAGGCGGTGAGCGGCAGCAGAGAGCGCGCGATCATGAGGAGGAACAGCCACGGCACCGACAAAAATGCATCGCTGACGAATAAAAGGAGGGCAGCCGCCGGTGCCGGGCTGAAGGCCGCAAGCAGGCCGAACGCTGCAGCGATCATGGTGGTGATTCCCGCGGCGCCCACTGCGCCCCCGATTCCGATCAGCAGCGCAGCGGAGACGCGAACCACTCGATCACGGCCCAGCGCGTCGGTGCCAGCGGGGTGCTCCGCGCTCGCCGCAGCCATCGTGGCAGTGCGATCCTGCGATGCATAGTCGAATGGCATAAACCGGAGCGTGAGCGCCGCACTCGCGAGCAGCAGCAGGAGGAGGACGAATGAAATGCGGACCTTCATGCATCCTCCAGGGCCCGCGCGCCCGTCGAGAACACGCCGGCAACCCCGACGGCCGATGCCATCAACAGGCTGGTGGCGACGAGTACCGGAAGGTCGCGGTTCATCAATGCAGCCCACGCCAGTTGTCCGATGCCGGGAACGGTGAACATGACTTCAATGGGCACAAGCACTCCCAACGCAGTCACGATCGATAACGTGACAAGAGGAAACAATCGCGGGGCCGCGTTGGGCACGATGTGAAATCTCATCAGGGTAAGGACAGGCATTCCCTGGGCTCGCCCCCACAGCACGTGGGGGGCGCTCCACGCGCTTTCGAGCAATGCGCGAAGAAACTTGAACTCGCGCGCGGCAATTACCAGCGAGAACACCAGCACGGGGCCGCCTTGTTCCGAAAGAATGCAAGCCGTCGCCATGGCAGCGGTGGGAATGGCCAGCAGAATGGTGAATGGCAATCCGCACAGCGCCTGTCCGCGGCGCATCGCGCTGACCGGCACAGCCGCACAGAGAGCGAACAGCCAGCCAGCGCCAAGGCCCTCAGCCAACAACAGGGCCGAAACACGGATGCGGGCGCGGACCAGTTCGCTGACCGGCACGCCGAACTGACGCGACTCCCCGAAGTCTCCTCGCCGCCAGCCGCTGACCGTCTGCACCGCAATACTGGCGATGGATCGCTGGGAAGAGTCCGCCCACATTTCCGCTCGCGCGGCTGCTGCGTACTTCGCATCCATTTCGCGCGGATCGGAGAAGAAGCCAGGAGCGAAGCGGACCAGAAGAATCGTCCCTGCGGCGGCCACCGCCATCAGCAGGAGTGTCCGCGTCATTCGCGCCGCGATTTCGGCCGGAAATCTCACCAAGCCTCCCAGAATGGAACGCCTTCCGCGCGTATGGAAGGTCCGCCGCGCCCGCCGCGGGACAGGCGGACGGACGCTTCGCTTCGGATTCCTTTATCGTCGAATAACGCGACAGGCTGGAGGCTGTATCGATTGAAGACAGGGCGATTTACGGCTTCATGCGCCGATGTCGTAATCCCCTGTTTGTCGAATTGGCGGCAGGCCAAGGATGCTGACCACGGTACTCTGCGATCCGTTTCTATGATTGGCTCCAGAACTCGCGCTCTTGCGCCTCGACGGTCGCAGCTTCTGGGGGACCGAAAGGAGGAATCATTTCGGTGGCGGGACGATCGAGTCCGGCTTCGCGGCAAAGGCCAGCTTCGGCTCTCTGCCAACCACGGTGATTCCTCGCGAAAAGGCCTCAAGAAGGGGAAGGGCACGGTGCACCGCCAGGTCAGCACCGGCTGCAATTGTCCATAGCCGTCCCTCCTCAGCATCGCATGGCAGGCCGAATACCGGAGCACCCACAAAATCGATGCTCCGGCGCGCATGCTCCGCACTGAGCCGCTCGCCGAGGCCCGCGCTGATGGCGCCGCACAAAATGTGAAGGAGGCCAGGTGAGAGCACGTCAATCATCCTGTGGACTCCGAAGAACACCTCTTCGTAGGCCGCATCGTCCAAAAGCATCGTGACAACGGCATCGGAGCCAAGTTCGGCTTCCGCGGGGGTCGCTGCGGCAATTGCGCCTTCGTGGATAAGGGGCTTGGTTCGCGCTTCGCTGCGGTTCCACACAGATAGCTCGTGTCCGGCAGCGAGCAACCGCAGGGCCATTGGCGTTCCCATGCTGCCTAGTCCCAGAAATCCGATCTTCATGTCAATTTGTCCAGGCTGAGCCGAAATGTTTCATGGCCCCGTTACCCCGGAGACTCTTTGCCCGACCGCGCCAAAGCCAGCCAGGAACGCCGTCGCCGCAAACAGCAAGGTATCGCCCACATAGTTAATCCCCTCCACTGCGAGCGGGGAGTTGATCTCGGTCATGAGGATGGGAACATAGAAAAAGACAGTGAGCAGGGTAAGCACCGTCCCGGCGGTCGCTGCGGCGATGCAGCGCGTACGGGGAAACAAAAGGCCAAGACCGGCAACAAGCAATGTTGTACCCACAATATAAGAAAGCAGAACCGGCGCGGGCACCCATGCCGGCGTCATCTTTTCCAGCGGAACGCCTGGCACAAACCGGGGGAAGAGAAAGTGTTCGACCGCATAGAAGAGGAATGTGCCGGCGACAAGAAACCGGCCCAGGATAAGCATTGGGTCAGCTACCGCTCGTCCGCGCAGCCGCAGGCTGCCCGCAAGCACCATCGCTCCTCCGGCAAAGGCCGTCTCGCGCACGGTGAGGGTCCAGAACAGGCGCTCGTTAAGGTGCTTGGGAAGGCTCGGCAGGTCGATTGTGGCGACGATAATGAGGAACAGCACCGCCAGCAACGATGCCGACCAGCGTACATGCCGCCATACGATGAAACTGATGGATGCTGCCAGTAGAGCAGCGCCGACGAAATAGGTCCAGAACAGAGGCTCGGGCAGCCAGCGGGGAACTATAGCCGCAAGATCGCGTGCGGCGAGAAAATGTTCCGAGGCAAAGATGGCCAGCGCGACGGCTTCGAAGACCGGTCCAAGCGTCAAAAACCGGCCCGCGCCGAAAGCAGCCGCGAACCGCGGCCGGACAAAGTAGAGTCCCGCAACCAAAGCGGCGATTCCCGTCCCAATCATTCCCCAAGTCTCTACGGACATTGACGTCTCCCTCGATCAAGGACCGGTGGTTAAATAGTAACTATTTCTTCTTGCCGAACAGTTGCGAGATGTCGGTTTATTACGCAAGTGTTGTTTGTAGCGGCCTTCTTCTTCCTGGGTTTTGCCGCGTCCCCCAGCGCGCGGGCGCAGTTAAGTGTGCAGTCGATCGGAGTGGATCTTTCAACGAACGCCTCATTGTCCGGTAACAACAGCCACTGTGCAGCCGACGCCAGCGGTAACGTGTACTGTGCCAGCACGGAACTTTACGAGATTGCGGCCACCAACGGATTGGTCGCCAGTTCGACTCAACCGGTGGTGGTGAATAGCTCTCTGACGTTTCAACAGCCTGTGGACATCGCGGTAAGTCCAGGCGGCGCTGTCTTTGTGGAGGATTACATCGCCAGCAACGCCACAGTGAGCATCTACAATCCGAGCGCAGGTTCGCCCCGCTGATTACCCGGTTGAATGGATACCCGCAGCCGAGCATTGCTGCGGATGCAAACAACAATTTGTATATTGTATTGCCCAGCACAGGCACCGTTTACAAGTACCGGGCGTCGGATAGTTACCAAACCGCCATCCCTCTCAGCATCATCTACTACGAGGGCACGGACAGCCAGATGGGATTCTTCATGGATCGTTTCACTTATCTGGCGGTGGACTCGAACGGCTGGGTCTACGTTCTGGGCAGCGAGTGGAATGAAAACGACAGGGGTATCTACGCAATCGAGCCTCGACGACACCACGACGGGCCGAACGCCCGTGCCGATCGCCAGCGGAATGTTCAACCAGCCCCAGCAGATCGCGGTCGACGGCAACTCCAATCTTTATGTCGTCGATTCCACGTCAAATTCCCCGGTAACAAGCTTTGCAATGGAGTTTACCAAATCCAGTTCCTGGGCGACGTACAACATCGTTGAATCGAATGACATAGAGTCTTTGGCGGCCTTTACTTCGCAAGGCTACACAGTGCAACTTACAAATCCCACTGGCAATCAAGAATTGATCGTCGATCACGATTGGAATGCGAACTTCGACGCTTTCTGCGGCGGTGCCACCAGTGTGGGTAGCACACCCACCGTCGCCAGTTGGCCGGCGGCCTCGGCCATCGTTTACGGCGAGAAGCTCTCTTCATCCAAGCTCACCGGCGGCAAGGCATCGGTGGCCGGCACTTTCGCCTGGACCAAACCCACCATGGTTCCGGCCAAAGGCGCCAACTCTTACAGCGTGACCTTCACCCCCAAGACATCAACGGACTACAACACGGTGGAGGGGAATGTGAAGGTGACAGCGAACTAGAAGTTTGTGAATGAGCTTTGCGTGAGCGAACTGGCCAAATTGGCGAGAATTGGGATGGCCAGAGCGAAACCAGAGTCACTGTGGCCTATTGAGTTTTATGCAAGGTCGCCGCTCCCTGATGGTCGCGTCGACTTGAGCTCTGTGGTTTCGGGATACATCCACTCTGGTTCCGCTATAAGGCCAGGAAGTGAAGTCCGGCTAGAGGCTGGGAGAGTCACTCCCAGGCTATAGCCAACCCACGGAAGCATGGCGCCCACGCAAAGCTCCTCTCCTCGACTCAGCGGCGCGGTAACCCGCCCGCACCCCCAAAATTTCCCTGCAATTTATAAACAAACTAACAGCAGGCTCATTTCGCGAGATTCTGCGGAGACAGGGTACGGACTGCGGGAACTTTGCGAAATCCCCTCGAATCTGCTCGTTCTTTGTCGAGCGTGGTTGTATTGCGCCGCTCGGTTTGGTAGTTTGGGCTAAAGCGGAACCAGAGTCCGTCTTCCCGAAGCCACGGGACTCAAGTCGACGTGAGCATCCTGCAGCGGCATCCTTGCACAAAACTCCATAAGTTAGAGTCACTCCGGTTTCGCTCTTGATCCCGATGTTGCAGCCATCGCCTGTGCCTGAAGAACTCCGCAAGACCATTGAGGCCCTCTACCGGACCGAATCGGGGAGGGTTCTGGCGACGCTCGTGCGCCTCCTGGGCGACCTCGACCTGGCCGAAGAATCCATGCACGAGGCCTTCGCTGCCGCTCTGGAATCGTGGATGCTGGCCGGCATTCCGGAGAAGCCGCGCCCCTGGCTCATCTCCACGGCACGCTTCAAGGCGATCGACGCCATCCGCCGGCGCGCGCGCTTCCAGGGAGTCGAGAGCGATCTCGTGGCCCATATGGAAGCCCAGGTCCACAGCGCTGCCATCGGGAATGAAGAGATTGCGGATGAAGAGATCGAGGACGATCGCCTCCGTCTGATCTTCACCTGCTGCCATCCCGCCCTGCCGACGGAAGCTCAGGTGGCCCTCACTCTGCGCGAAATCTGCGGACTCACAACAGAAGAGATCGCCCGGGCATTTCTGGTTACGCCGGCAACCCTGGCACAGCGGATCGTGCGCGCCAAGGCAAAGATCCGCGACACGCCGATTCCCTACGAGGTACCGACGCCGCAGGAATTGCCTGCGCGGCTGGACGCGGTGCTTCAAGTCATCTATCTCGTCTTTAACGCGGGCTACTCAGCGGCGGCGGGCGCGGAGGTAACGCGGGCCGAGCTAACCGGCGAGGCGATTCGACTGGGCCGGCTGCTGGCCGAGCTCCAGCCGGAACCGGAGCCAATTGGCCTGCTTGCCCTGATGTTGCTGCAGGAATCCCGGCGCGCCGCCAGAACTTCTCCCTCCGGAGATCTGATTTTGCTCGAGCATCAAGACCGCTCGCTGTGGAACCGCGCGCAGATCGCGGAGGGCGTCGCGCTGCGCCAGCAAGCCCTGAACTCCCGCCGCTTCGGCGCCTACACGCTGCAGGCTGCGATTGCCGCCGTTCATGCAGAGGCGGAATCGACCGCTGCCACCGACTGGCAGCGGATTGTTGCGATTTACGACCAGTTGGCGCTAATTCAGCCCTCCCCGGTTGTCTATCTGAATCGCGCCGTGGCCATTGCCATGCGCGATGGCCCACAGGCCGGTCTGGCGCATATCGACGCTGTCCTGGCACACGGCGAATTGGCGAATTACCACCTGGCGCATGCAGCCCGCGCCGATATGTGCCGCCGTCTGGGCAAGACCGCCGAGGCCCGCGCCGCGTATGAGAAAGCCCTCTCCCTGACCCAACAGGAGCCCGAGCGCCAGTTCCTGCAGGCACGGATTCGGCAGTTGAAATAAAATTTGCGACCGCTGTCGATTTTCCGTCTCGCCAGCGACTATAGGACAAAAGTACGAGGAGCTACGCTTCCTGATCGAGCAGGAGACGGCGCCTCGGAACCAAACCACACAAACAAGGAGAAACCATGCCACAGTTTCTTGTTGCCAACTACCTCCCCGACAACTTCGACCCGTCCGTCGTAACCGAAGCAATGGTGGAGCAGATCCACGCGCTCAACCGCGAGATGATTGCTGCCGGCGTGCGGAAGTTCGCCTGCGGCATTGCCCCGCCCGTCAGCGCAAAAACGCTGCGGGCCCAACCCGACGGCAAGGTGCTCGTCACCGACGGGCCTTTTACCGAGACCAAGGAACATATGGGCGGATTTTGGATTCTGGAATGCGCCGATATCGACGAGGCGCTGGCATGGGCAAAGAAGGGCGCCATCGTCTGCGATGTGGCCGGCGAGGTGCGCGAACTCCTTTTCTTCCCCGATTCAAACCCCTCAACGGAATAGCCGCATGGGCCTTGCACCCGAAAGATCGAGGAGAAGAACAATGAAATACATCTGTCTGGGCTACTACGACAAAGCCGGATTCGACAGCATGACAGAGAGCGACAGAAACGCCCAGTTCGACGCATGCTTTGAATACGACGATCATCTGCGCGCCAACGGAAACTGGGCCGGCGGCGAAGCGCTTCAGGGGCCGGAAACCGCCCTGACCCTATCCATGAAGAACGGCAATGTGGCAATGACCGACGGCCCCTATACCGAAACCAAGGAACAACTGGGCGGCATTCTCGTCCTCGAGGCCAGGGACATGAATCATGCCGTACAGCTCATGGCGCAGCATCCGGCCGTGAGGTACGGCAACATCTTCGAGATTCGGCCAGCGGGGGACCTGGGCGAGATCATGAAGGCAAGCGAGCAGCGTCGCCGGATCATGGCCCCCTGAGAATTACGCCAGGGTGACCCGAACCGAACTCGACAACGCGCTGGCGCGTGCGGGAAATCACCGCAGTTGGCGCTGCGGTGATTTCCCGCAGCGCCAACCGCGAACGTCCCGCTCGATAGCAGTGGACCCGACTAGACTGTGACGATCCGGCACTCGTTTTTGCCCATTTTCAGTTCTTTCATGTAAGAGAGCTGCCGAAGGCCCTGGCGCGATTCAATGCGCTCCTTCAGGTCGTGAAGCTCCGCTTCAGGCAGCTTGTACACCATGTCGATGGAAGCCTGATCCACCGCCAGGATGTCCGTCGAGGCCAGAATCCAAAGGTTGCGCACCTTGGGCGGAGCCGCGCTCACACCTGCGCAGTCTGAACCCGGCCTCCCTCATTTCGGAGCGAGGTCGCCAAACCAGTACGCCGCCGTTACCCCGCCATCCATCAGGAAGTCGCTGCCGGTGATAAACGCGCCATCCGAACCCATCAGGAGCGCACCTACGGTTCCAACCTCATCCGGTGTGCCGGCCCGGCCGGCCGCGGACACTTCGAGCATGCGGCGATAGCCCGGGCCGCGCGGTCCCTTCAATTCGTCGTTCGCAAGCGGCGTGATAATGATGCCGGGGCTGATGGTGTTGACCCGTGCGCCGCGTTTTCCCCAGCGAACCGCCTCCGCCATCACGCGCAGGGAGTTTCCGCGCTTCGATATCTGGTATGCGTGCAGCGAATCCTTGATCTGGTCGAGTTGAAGCATGGGGAGGCTGAGCAACTCTTCGACGGGCGTGGTGGCGAGCAGCGCGTTTTGTTCTGTCGAGAGCGGCCCCAGGCGATGCCCGGACTGAGACGCGATCACGACGCCGGCGCCTCCGCGAGCGATGACGCTGCCGAACTCCTCCAGCACCAGTGCCGTGCCGTAGAGATCGACCTTGAGGATCGTCTCGGGAGAAGCCTGAGAAGGCGAAACACCCGCGGCATGGATGACACCGGAGACTTCGCCGAGTTTAGTGGCCGCCTCAACAAGTGCGTGCACGGAGGCGCGCGAGGAAACATCGACCGTCGCCGTGCTGACATTGAAGCCGGCATCGAATAGAACTTTGGCCGCCGCCTCGGCATTCTCCTGCCGGATATCCGCCAAAAGAACATGTTTGCCAGCAGCAACCCGCCGCACAATTGCCTGGCCGATCGATCCGGCTCCGATCACTACAATCACATTTGTCATTTCAATCCGGTGTCCCTTTCATTAAGCTTACCTGCTGCTGGACAGATCCAGCGTTAGCGATGCTTCTGAATAAATGCGTTCATCGCCTTGATGTCGAGCACCCGGTACCGCACGGAAGTGACCGCGGAGTCTTCGCTCTCTGCCGGCGTCAGGTTCAGGTGGATACTTACGCCGCAATTCGATGGATAAGCGGCAGGCGAACGCGCTGATCGAGATTGCGTGGCCGCAGCACTTCATCAAAAGCAAAATTGTCGAAGCAGAATTCCCACGTTTACCCCATCGGGGATTTCCTGGGCAGGCGTCGCTCTGGCTGCCAGAGCGACGCCATTCACTGTGTCTTCTTGAGGGGCGGCCTAACGGCCAACCACCTCGATGAGTTGATTGTCAGGGACCGTCCATGCGACCGATCCCTTCTGTGTGAGCTTGCCCGCCACGTTGTCCCAATGCAAATTGGTGATGCGGAAATCGCCCTTTTCATATGCGTAGGTTTTTCCGTCGTCGCTATAAAGCGTGAAGTCTCCGTCAGCGCCCGGGAAGACCTTGATCCGTGCCAGATCCTGTGCCTGGTCGGTGCTGAGAATCGCCTTGCCAAGTGGAAGGATGGAGCCAGCGCGGGCAAAGAGTGGAATCGTATCGATCGGCGCACTCACCGTGATGGTCTGGCCGCCTTTGTAGCGTTCATTGGTCCAGTAGTTGTACCAGTCCGTACCGCCGGGCAAATAAACCGAGCGGCTTGTCGCTCCCTGATCGGTAACCGGGGCTACAAGGAGCGCAGGCCCGAACATGTACTCATCGCCGATTGTGGCAACACTTGGATCGCCGGGAAAGTCCATGAACAGCGCACGCATGAACGGCGCGCCGGTTTGATTGCTTCCATATGCAAGCGAGTAAGTGTAGGGCAACAGTTGATAGCGCAGGCGCAGATACTTCGAGAGGATCGGCTCGGCCTGCTTGCCGTAGGACCAGACCTCGTTGTGGTCCCTTTCGCCGTGCGCCCGCATGACAGGCTGGAAGGTCGCCCATTGAAACCACCGTACAAACAACTCGGGATAGTCCACGTAATTGCCGACCGTGCCGAGCACATCGGACGGATCAACCAACGGCGTGTGCGCCGGGCGATACGACGCGGGAAGCGAAGGAGAAAAGAAGCCGGCGATGTCTGTATCCCAGTAGGGCATGCCCGATGCGGTGAAATTCAATCCGGCAGGGACGGACCGCTTGAGCATGTCCCATGTCGACTGGATATCGCTCGACCAGAAGATGGTGCCGTTCCGCTGCGCCCCCAGATAAGCTGCCCGAGCCAGGGACATCACCCGGCGGCTATCGCCAAAGTCGCGCCTCGATCCTTCGTACACGGAGGCCGTATGGAAGAGCGGGTAGACGTTGTAATAGCGCGATCCAGATCCGACGGAGAACACGTCCTTCGCGGGATCGATATCGGGTTCGGTTTCGTCGAGCCAGAGGTAGTCGAAGCCGTCGGGCTTGATGTATCGGTCACGGATCGATTCCCACCACCACTTGGCCGCCTCGGGATTGGTGGTGTCGATGTTCGGGCCGATCACCTCTTTGAACCCACCGAAGTCAGGCTTGCCGTCCGGTGAATGGATCAGCCATCCTTTGCCGTTCAGCATGTCGTAGTAGCGAGTGCCGGGAGAGAAATGCGGCCACACGCTCAGCAGTGTTTTGATGCCCATGGCATGAAGCTGCTGGTTCATGGCGGCTGGATCGGGCCACCGCGCCGGGTCCAGGTCCAGTTCGCCCTGCCGGGTCATATTCAGGAAGTCGACGACAAGAACATCCAAAGGAAGATTACGGTCGCGATAGCCCTTGGCAACTGCCAGTATCTGTTCCTGCGTAGGATAGATCGCCTTGCTTTGGATATAGCCGTACGCCGACTTCGGCAGAAGACGCGTAACGCCGGTGAGCAGGCGATAGCCTTGATAGATCTCGTCGGTATTCGATCCCGCGATGACAAAGAACGAAACGCGGTCCCCTATCTCCGAACGCCAGACATTCTGCTGGTTAAATCCGAAATCGATGGTGGTCTTTGAGGGGTTATCCCAGATAAGACCGTAGCCGCGGCTTGAAACCATGAACGGCACGCAGACGTTTTGTCCACCGATGGCCATGTAGTCGTGCCAGCAGCGGACCTGGTGATCGCGCATGTCGAGAAACCCCTGCTGCTGCTGGCCGAGTCCGTAGTAATGCTCATCGGCCGGCGAATCAAATACTGCCGACACATGGTACCCGGCGTCCTTTGCTTCCTGCGCTGCTCCCTCCGTGGATTCGGGGTGATTTGGCATCATGAACCAACTCCGCATGTTCAGGAGCATCTGGCCCGAAGCCGTGGTCACAGTGATCGCGTCCTCGTTGGGTCCAGTCCATGAGCCTCCGCCAAAGTAATGGTCGCGCAGAGACTGGTTCAATGCATCGAGCGGCATGGGGTGCGCCTTCAGCGATTTGTCCAGGTTACCCGGGGAGACGTGGACGACCAGCTTCCCCGAGCGAAAAACATCGGCGCCGTCCGAAGCCTGCTCATGCGTCCACCCCGTCATCGAGGGCGTTCCCACAAAGCCATAACCGGCTGCTTGGGTCGCCGCTGCCTTGGTCTTGCTCAACGTGACGCGGATAATGTTTGGCGCGTACGGCTCAAGAGCGATCGTGTTGCCGGCTCTCTCGATAATGATGGCGGAGTTCTGGGCGTGCAGCGCTAACCCTGCGAATAAAGCAACAATGACTACAATAAAGAATTTGCCACAAGCGGCGATGAGTCTCATCCCAATCCTCTCTTCTTCTTGCTCTGGAAAGCTACCCTCATGTGCTGTCAACCGTTGCCGTCTCAAGATGTGCGGCTCCTTCAGCGTCCCACCACTTCGATCACAGAGCTGTCTGGCCCGCTCCACGGTTCTGCTCCTTCGTGCGTCAGTTTTTGAGCCGCGTCGTTCCAGTGCAGTTTCGTAATCGAACCTGCGCCCTTTTCGTAGGCATACGTTGTACCGTCGTCGGAAAACAGCGTGAAGCTCGCGTCGGCTCCGCCATAGATGCGCACCTTGGCGATCGTCTGCGTTGCGTGCGTGCTTTCCACCGAACTGCCAAGCGGAATAATCGACCCTGCCCGCACAAATAGCGGCATCGTGTCGATCGGCGCATCTACCATGATCTTCGCTCCGCCCTTCACCCGTTTTCCAGTCCAGAAGTTGTACCAGTCGGCGCCGGCAGGCAGGTAAACTTCCCTGCTTGTCGCGCCCTGCTCCGTCACTGGAGCCACCAGGAACGCAGGCCCCAGCATGTACTCGTCGGCGATGTCCGCCACCTTCTTATCGCCCGGAAAATCCATGGGCAATGCGCGCATGATCGGCGCTCCCGTTAGCCAGGTTTTGTAGCCAAGAGAGTAGATATACGGCATCAGTTGATAGCGCAGGCGCAGATACTTTTCCAGAATCGGCTCCGCCTGCTTGCCATAGGACCAGACCTCGTTTGCCGGGCGGCTGCCATGGGTTCTGAAGATCGGCAGGAACGTTGCGTACTGGAACCATCGCGTGTAGAGTTCCGGATAATCGTCGTAGCCGCCCACGTTCTCGCGTGCGTCGGATGGGTCAAGCAAGGGCTTATGCTCCGGGTGATGCACCTGTGGCAGATACTGCCAGCCACCGGTGTCGTTGGACCAGTAAGGAATGCCGGAGGCCGTTACGTCCAGTCCCGTGGGTATCTGCCGCTTGAGCGTGTCCCACGTTGGAGCAATATCGGAGGACCACACGATGGTTCCCTTACTTTGGATACCGAGATAGGCATCGCGCGAAAGAATCAGGGCGCGGCGCTGCGGCTCGTCGCGGCGGTACCCGTCGTAGAGCGCGCCGGCGTGAAAGAGTGGATAGACGTTGAAGAACTGCGTTCCCGGCCCGACGTGAAAATACGCCCCGTTTGGCGGCAGGTCAGGCTCGGTTTCGTCTGCCCAGATAGAGTCAAATCCCTTGCTCAGGATATTGTCGTGAATCGTGTTCCAGTACCACCGGGCCGCATCGGGATTGGTAGTGTCGATGTCGGAACCGGCGCGGTCGTAGGGCAGTCCATCGATCGGCGTGCCGTCGGCTAAGTGGATGAACCAGCCCCTCTCGCGGAGTTCAGGATAGAAGCGGGAATCCGGAACAAAGCGCGGCCACACGCTGATCATGGTTTCGAAGCCCATGTCGTGGAGCTGTTTATTCATCGCGTTGGGATCGGGCCAGAACTTGGGGTCCAGGTCCATCTGACCCATCTTGGTGTAGTAGAACCAATCGACGATCAGCATGTCCGCAGGCAGATGACGATCGCGATAACCTTTCGCCACCGCCAGCAATTCGTCCTGGCTTGAGTACCGCTGCTTGCACTGGATGTATCCATAAGCCGACTTGGGCAGCATGGACGCCGGACCGGTCAGCAAGCGGTAGCCGGCATAGATTTCGTCCATGGTGTCGCCGGCGATCACAAAGAACGACACGCGGTCGCCGACCTCTGACTTCCAGGTCGTGCGCTCGTTGAAACCAGGCTCGATGGTCGTGCGCGAAGGATTGTCCCATAAGAGCCCGTATCCCTTGTTGGTCACGAGAAGCGGTACGCAGAAACTCGGGCCGCCCGTGGCCAGGTAATCGGCCCAGCAGCGGACCTGGTGGCCGCGATGATCGAGGAATCCTTCATGGGACTGACCGAGTCCGTAATAGTGCTCATCGTCCGGCGATGCGAACGTGGCGCCGACTGTGTAGAACTCCGGATCGCTCGGACGGCGGTCTTGCAACACCGCGGCCGTGCCATCCTTGTGATTGGGAACGGCCTGCGACCAGCCAGTCATCTCCAGAATCTGCTTCCCCTGGGGCGTGCTGAAGACGATATGCGCGCCCGGAGTCGACCCATTAAAGAACTTCGAAATATCCACCTGCGTCTGAAGCGGCGGCTTGCCGTCGGGCACGTCGCGGTCCATTGCCACAACGAGTCTGTCTGACCGGTACACGTTGGTACGCTCCGTTTGGCTCGCGCTCCACCCGGCGCCGGACGGCAAGGCAACCAGGCCGTACCCCGGCCCCGCCAGGGCCGAATCGCGCTTGAGGCTCAGGGTGACGCGCAGGATGTTCGGCGCGTACGGCTCCAGGACGATCGTGCTGCCCCCTCGTTCGAGCGTGATGCCCGTGTTCTGGGCGGCGAGGATTGAACCCGCGCAAAATCCAACAAAGAGCCACGCCAGGAATCCGCGCCAATGCCTCAAGGACGTCATATGTAATTCTCCGTTTTTGTTCAAATGAGTGTTTCGTGCTCGAGCGATCGTTTGGGCGCCGCCCCAATTTGGGCGCACCACCGGCTCAAGCTTGAGAGCGGCAACCCCCTGCAGTGTAATCTTCGGGAGGATTGGCCCGGATTTGACCCGTGCCGACTCGATCGCAGGCTCAGCGCCGTTCGCTGGGACTTTCACGGCAGCCGCTCGCATCCGCAACCCGGGGGCGAAGGCGTCTATTCGGCAGGCTTGAAGCACCCCGTCTGCCAACGCCTCACCATTCAAACCGTTGGCGACCATTCCTAAGGCGCCTTGAAATTTTCCGGATTGACCGACTCGGAGGGAATCCGCCCGATTGGTTGTAATCACTCTCATCATCCCGATCTTGCAGATCCGCCAGGTTGGTCTTGTCACCGGAATCTGGAAACAAGGCGGACTCCGGTGCCTTGCATTCAACCCCGTGAAGAAGGGAAACAACCGGTTGTCAGGCGTAGCCTACTGTTGATACAACACATGCAACCATCGGGTGTCGGGCAGGGCATTTTCAAGTACAACACTGTTTATTACAGTGTTGCCGCAACTCGCGGACGCGCGTGAAAATTCACTAACCGCCCCCGATTGTGCACGATGGAGTCGAGGGTCTATTCTTCATGGAAAAGATCCTCAGATAGCGTTTTCTTCGCCTGTTCTGGAATGTGTAACCATCCCGTAGCCCATGTGAACACGAAAGTGTAAAGTGATTTCGGGGCTTCGGCTTGCTTGTTGCAACTCCTTCGTTGAAAGCGGTGGGTGCCATGAACATGACAAGAGGGCAAGTTGGAACCGAAGAACTCGATGGCCAGAGTTGTCTTTTCGATGAGGTAGAGAAGCAGGCAATCCTCCGCGAACTGGAAGCGATCCTGGACAGTCCAGCCTTTCGACCGAGCAAACGGGGCAAGCAGTTTCTCTCCTATATTGTGCGCCACCGGTTGGAAGGAAACCATGAACGACTGAAAGAGCGCACGATCGGAGTGGATCTCTTCCAGCGCCCTGCCGGTTACGCCACTGGAGACGACCCTGTCGTCCGGGTGCAGGCAGGGGAAGTACGGAGGCGGCTGGACCAGTACTACCAGGCAAATCCAAACACCTCGGCTGTCCGAATCGAACTCCACGTAGGCTCGTACACTCCTGAAATCAAGTGGGTTCACTCTGAGAGCCGGTTGGGGCAGCCTCCCTCGGCTGAGGCAGCGCCGGAACTCCAGCAAGTATCCGGAGTCGGACTCGGCCGGGAATCGACGCATGCCGACGCGCCATTGCCAGCAGACGTGGCATCTCCTTCCCAAAAGCACAACAGGCTTAAGTGGTTGTTGGCTGCCGTTGGCATCATTGTCCTTGGCGGTTTGGCGCTGATTGGGTCAAATACTTATCGCGCCAAAGCCGACCAATCGGTGTTGCAGCGATTCTGGGCCCCCGCGCTTTCCTCTGCGGAGCCCGTCCTGATCTGCCTCGCTAAACCCACGGTTTACGTGCCATCCGTCAAGCTTTACCAACGGCGCGCAAAGAACCCCGAGGAGTTTGTGGGGCAATTTGCGAGGCTCAGTCAGAAGGCCGATCTGCTTCCCGACGACAAGCTCTCGTGGAGCGATATGGTCGAATACCCGGACTACGGGTTGGCAACCGGAGATGTTTATACCGCGATTCGGCTGTCCAGTCTCTTTGGTCAGATCGGGAAAAAGAACCAGGTCAGAATTGGCGGCGACTACTCATTTGAGGACCTGCGCACCTCTCCCGCGGTCGTCATTGGTGCCTTCAACAATCGCTGGACCATTCAAATGACCTCGAACCTTCATTTTTCCTTTGCCGATGAAGGAGACGAATCGATCATCCGGGAAACCGGCCAATCTGGGCGCAGATGGTACGCGAAACCCAACTCGCATGGAAGAGCCGACGAGGACTATGCGATCGTGACCCGGCTGCGAAACTCCACCACCGGCCAGTTCGTCGTAATCGTTGCCGGCATTGAGTCCTACGGCACGCAGGCCGCCGGCGAGTTCGTCTCAAACCCCGAGTATCTGCGGGCGGCGCTCCAGTCAGCCTCGGGAGATTGGGAAGATAGGAATATGCAGATCGTTCTGCATACACAAGTTACGGACGGACTTCCCCACCCTCCCCAGGTTGTTGCCTCGTACGTCTGGTGAAAGCGCCGCCCCCGCAAATGAGAGCAAAAAGGAGCACTTCGCTCGTTCCATGCCACGCCTGGGGGCCGCTTTTGCCCAGCAGCGGGGCGGGCGAGAAAGCTCGGGGTAGTCCTTGGCGGAAAAGGCTTTCCCACGATTTGCCTATTGGGCTCATTCGATGATTCTTCGCTGCTTATACAGCAGCCGGTTTGTGCCCGATTGTATCCGAGTGGCAGGGCCAGAAAAAGGCGGTTGCGTTTCCGCGAGTTTGCAGTAGGCCGGCCGAATGCCCCGTGTAAAGTCTTAACTATATGATATTAAGCAACTAAATCGCATTACCTTACAGTAAACCACCGTGTAATACTTGTGAGCCTTGCTAAAAATACATAGGGTTTCACGAGGTTTGAATTCCGAGAAGAACGGTGCGCGAAACGGGCGCCCGCGGCTAATTCATTTCACCTGCAAACTGCTCCAGGCCAGAGTCCTTCAAAGTGGATTTTTTCAAGAGAGCAGAGGCTATAACCCGGAAAGCGTTTACTAAGGAGACATCAAATGGTTAGTGACAGAAGAGTGGGCAGGTTCCTAACGATGCTTCTGCTTCTGCTTGGATTTGGCGGGGCCTCGGCGCTCGCCCAGTTCTCCAGCGGAATCGAAGGCACGGCACACGATGCAAGCGGGGCTGTGATCGCCGGCGCGAAAGTGACGGTCACCGATACCCGCCTCGGCGTTTCAAAGGACGTCCTCACCGGTCAAAATGGATATTTCCGCGTCGATAACCTCGCCGCGTCCACCTACACCGTTCAGATTCAAATGGCCGGCTTCCAGACCTGGAAACAGGCCGGGCTGACGCTGCAGATCGACGAAGTTCGTACTCTGTCGCCCGAGTTGAAGGTCGGCGATGTCTCTACCAATGTTGAGGTTTCAGCTACGGCGGCGGCAGTGGATCTGGTCTCCCCCACAACGGGGTCGATCATCTCCAACGAAACCCTTGCCGAAACGCCGTTGGCCGGACAAAACGTCTACGCCCTGGCGTCGTTGACGCCCGGCATGACCGGCGGCGGCGTAACCACGGCCGGCAATGACAACTACACCAACGAATACGCGATCAATCTAAACGCTGCCGGGCTCCGCCAGGAGGAGAACGGGTACCAGATCGACGACGGTTACACCAATACGCCCTCGCGCGGCGGCAGTACGTCGATTTCTCCCAATCCCGAGATCGTTCAGTCCATGGACATTCGCACGAACGATTTCGATGCCCAGAAGGGTCGGAACGGCGGCAGCACGGTCGACGTTTACACCGTTTCCGGTTCCAACAACTTCCACGGGAACCTGGACTGGTACACCACGAACAATTCTCTTTCCGCCACCACTCACTTCCAGAGTTCGGTTCCGACCTTCTCCCGCAACGAGATGGGCGCCACCATGGGCGGACCGATGTTCAAAAACAAGCTCTTCTGGTTTGGCGCAATTGACGTGTTGCGCTCCAGCAACCCCAACAGCTACACCGCCACGGTGGAAACGCAGGACTTCTACAATTGGGCCAAAGCCAACGCATCCACTTCGATTGGCTACCAGTTCCTTAACATGGCGCCTCCAGCCGCCTATCCCACCACTGGCCTGGTAACGGTAGCCAACTACGAGTTGCCCTCGGACCAGGGGGGCACACCCGGCTACTTCGCCCCTCCGGCCGGCATCCCTGCCGACATGAACATCATCGGCACCATCCCCGTCAGCTACAGCTCGGCCAAGAACGGCTACCAGTGGAGTTTCCGCGTAGACGACTATCTCGGCAAAAGCGATCGTATCTATGTGGATGCAATCCGCACCTATTACTCGGGCCCGGGAGGCGGAACCCGTCCCGCCAGCACACAGGGTAACGCCAACAGTTCCGACTTTGTGAATGTGAACTGGACCCATACCTTCAACTCGCACCTCATCAATCAAACGGGCGCCAACCTCATCCGGCCCTACGGCGCCAACCTGACGCAAGCGGCTACGGAAGGAATTCCGTACGTCAACGTAAACAACCTGGCGGGATTCGGGTCTTGGGCGCCGGGCAACTTCTCGCAGAGCACCTACAGTTGGCGCGATGTCATGACGGCCTCCATTCGAACGCACACGTTAAAGTTCGGAGCCGATCTGTTCAACACGCGCGAAGTGGATCACCAGGGCGGTGCATTCACTCGTCCCACATTCAACTACCGCAACCTCCTCGATCTCATCCAGGATGAGCCTGTCTATCAGTCCGGTCCGGACGTCAACCTGCAAACCCACAAGCAGGCGCCGTACGACCGCATCTATCGCGACCTCATTCAGGGCTACTATCTGCAGGACGACTGGAAGTTGGCGCCTCGCTTCACCCTGAACCTCGGCGTCCGCTACGACACCATGGTCAACTTCTTCAGCATCTATAGCCCCACGTTGTCCAGATTCAACCTGGGCTCCGGTTCGACTTGGGACCAGAAAATCGCCACTGGAACAGCTTCGCTGGCAAACACCAACAAAGTCCTCGACCACAACATCGGCGGATTCACACCGCGCGTCGGTTTTGCCTGGGACGTATTTGGCAAGGGCAAGACGTCCATTCGCGGCGGCTTCGGCCTGTTCGAAGATCAGCCACCCTATCTGCACATCACCGACTCGACCGCCGGCAACCTGCCCAACTTCTTTGACCCAATCGACGACGTGACCGCAGGCGGAGCAATACCAAAGCCCTTCGTCTGCACTCCTTCCGGCGCCTGGAACATGATCTGCCCGGTATTGGACACCAGCAAAGCCACCATCAACTCCAGCGGCGGCGTTCTGCTCAATGGGGTGATTTCGCGCGCCGGCATGGGCGGTTACGACCCCAACTTCAAGATGCAGCAAGTTGAGGCGTGGTCGTTGAGCGTGCAGCAACAACTCAAGAACAACCTGATCGTGGAATTGAACTATTCGGGTACGGAAGCGCACCACCTGCTGGTCTTCCAAAACGACGCCAACCGCTTCGCCGGCGACTTGATCCAGAACAACAACTCGCTCACGCGGCTCAACCCCAACTTTGCGGCGACTTCGTGGGCCAGTTCCGACGGCAACTCCGCCGGAAACTACGGCTCCGCAGAGGTTATTCGGTCATTTACGCGCGGTCTGGCTCTCCGGGGTATCTATACCTACGGAAAAGCGTTGGATGAAATGAGCCAGGCGCAATCGCTCGACAGCGGCTCCATCACCTCCGGATCGGACTTCTACATCAACAACGATCTTCACGGCCAGCG
>Ga0181516_10001027_pt1 | contig 22495 bp, 25 predicted proteins | sample PEATcosm2014_Bin_25_FD_121104 | JGI IMG/M metagenome (GOLD analysis project Ga0181516, IMG submission 121104) | Peatland microbial communities from MTU Mesocosm Facility, Houghton, MI, USA - PEATcosm2014_Bin01_10_metaG | ecosystem: Environmental > Terrestrial > Soil > Wetlands > Peat | place... | reverse complement strand
GGCAAGACGTGCGTTTTGGCGCTAGTTGTAGTGTTTTTTGAAGCCTAAAGCCGGGCTAAAGGCCCTAAAGAGGGTCGGTCTCAAGTGAGCGAACCGCAGATTGTCCGGAAATCGGAATTTGCGGCGCTGCGCGGCGTTTCGGCCGGTCGCGTCTCGCAATGGATCGCCGAGGGCAAGATTTCGGGCATGGCGCTGGTCGGCGCCGGCCGATCGGCGCAAATCAACGTCGCCGTCGCGACGCAGCAGCTTCGGGCGAGCCTCGACATCTCGCAGCGCTTCGGCCTCAACGGCGTCTCGACCCGGCTGGGCGAGGAAACGCCGGTCGCTTTGCCGCCGCCGCCGCTCGGCGAAGCGCCGCCGCCGGTCGTCGATAGCGTCGAGACGCGGATCAAGGCGGAGAAGCTGCGCCAGACGGTGCTGGCGACGCGCCGCCTCGAGGAACAGGATCGCGCCAGCCGCGGCGTCTACGTCAAAGCCGACGAAGCGCGCGCCGCCACCGTGCGCGCCATCTCCGAGGCGGTGAAAGCCTTCGATGGCGCGCTCGCTGATTTCGCCTCGGCGCTCGCCGCCAAGTTTCAGTTGCCGGAGCGCGACGCGCTCCATCTGCTGCGGTCTGAGTTCCGCCGCATCCGCCAGCGCGCCACCGACCGCTTCGCCGAGCAAGCCGCCGCCGAGCCCGAGTTCGTCGAAGACGGCGACGATTACGATACGCCGCAGCCGTGAGCATCATGCTCGCCAATCCGCGCCGCTTCGCGCTCGAAGCGGCGGCGGAGGTCTTTCAGCCGACGCCGCCGATCGACTACGAATTGTGGGCGCGGCGCAACATCGCCTTCACCGAGCGCGAATCGCCTTACCCGGGGCCCTACAACCCCGACCTCTTTCCGTTCTTCAGCGAAATCTATCGCGCGCTGAGTCCCGAAGATCCTTGCCGCATCGTCACCGTCTGCGGTTCGGCGCAGATCGGCAAGACCGTGCTGGCGACCGTGTTCACGCTCGGCTCGCTCGACCTCGATCCGTGCGATTTCTTTTACGTCCACCCGACCGAAGACAACGCGCGGCGGTGGTCGAAGCTCAAGCTCATCCCGCTCATCCGCAATTCCGAGCGGTTGCGCGACGTCTTCCCGGAAAAGAGCCGCGACGGCGGCGACAGCGTGCTGTTCAAGGAACGCGCCGACGGGCGCGGCTCGATCACGATTTCCGGCGCCAACTCGCCGTCGTCGCTGAGCCAGGTGTCGATGCGCCGCCAGGTGCAAGACGACCTGTCGAAATGGGAGAACAATTCCGCCGGCGATCCGGAGGGGCAGGCCGACAGCCGCAGCCGCGCCTTCGAGTTCGCCAAGATCCTGAAAATCTCGACGCCGCTGGTGTTGCCCGGCTGCCGGATCACGCGCAGCTACGAAGCGGGCAGCCAGGAGGGCTATTTCGTTCCGTGTCCCGAGTGCGGCCACGAGCAGACGCTCGAAATCGAGAATCTGCTGTCCAATCTCGACGACGCGGCGCCGGAAAAGGCCTGTTTCTCTTGCGTCGAGTGCGGTTCGCTGATTCAGGCGCACCATCTCGCCGAGATCGTCCGGCGCGGCGCATGGAAGGCGCGCAACCCGACCGCGCTGCGCGAGCATCGCAGCTTTCAGCTCTGGTCGGGCTATTCGCGCCTGCAGAGCCTCGAGCGCATCGCGCGGGAATGGCTGGCGGCGCGCGGCGTGCCCGATCGCGAGCGGGTGTTCTACAACGACACCGCCGGCCGCGGCTACCAGGTCAAGGGCGAAGCGCCGCCGTGGGAGGAACTGCGCAACCGCGCCGCGAGCGGCCACCGGCGGGCGACGATTCCCGCCCCGGGCCTCGTCGTTACGATCGGCGTCGATTGCAACGGCGATTGGCTCAACTGGCATGCGGTCGCCTGGACGCGCGACCATCGCCGCTTCGTCATCGACTATGGCCGCATCGACGGGGCGATCGCCGACGCCAAGGCGTGGGCGGCGCTCGACGCGCTGCTGGCGTCGAAGTGGCGGCAGGCGTCGGGCGTCGAGGTCGGTTGTGACCTGATGGCGATCGACGGCAACGCCTGGACCGAGGATGTTTGGGCGTGGGCGCGGCGTCATCCGACGTCGAAAGTCATCATGGTGCGCGGCCTCGACGGCGACGACAAGCCGCTGATCGCCAAGGTCAAGCGCGAACGTTCGCGCCGCACCGGCAAGGTGCTCAAATATCAGAGCCGGTTCTACAACTTCGCCACTTCGATCCTGAAGTGGTCGCTCTACCGCTCGCTCGTCAAGGCCGACCCGCTGTCGGCCGGCTACGTCGGCTTCCCCGCCGGCTTTGACGACGACTATTACCAGGAATTGACCTCCGAGCGCCGCGTCGAGATCCGCAACAAGGATGGATCGACGCGCTTCGGCTGGGTTCTGCCGGAGGGGCAGCGCAACGAAGCGCTCGACACGATGATGCAGGCCGAAGCGGCGGCGATCAAATTCGGCGTGCGCGACCTGGCGCCGGCGCTGTGGGATCGCCTCGAGGCCGAACGCGCCCGGCCGATCGCCGGCGCGCAGCTTGATTTCGAAGAGACGCCCGCCGCGTTGAGCTTGGCGCAAGCGCCGGCCGCTCCCGCGGCTGCGGCGAAACCCGCGCTCGAGCCGGCGAGGCCGAAGCGCCGCTTGTCTGACATAGGGGGCTGACGTGATCGATCAAACGACCGCTCAGACCTGGCTGACGCAAGCCGAGGCGGCGCGCAACGCCATCCTGACCGGTCAGAATCCGATGCGTCTGCGCCACGGCCAGAAGGATATGACCTTCAACCAGGCCTCGCTTCCGGCGCTGGTGCAATACATCAACGAACTGCGCGCGCAACTCGGGCAACCGCCGATCGCCATGGGCTATCGCCGCGCTCGCCGCCTGACGGTCGGATGATGGCGGGCGCTGTCAGACTGCTCGGACCCGACGGCGAGCCGATCATGCGCAAGCCGACGCTCGGGCAGCGCTTCGGCGAGGTCAGCGGTTACGATCATCGTGGGCCGCTGCGCAGCGCGCCTTACGACGGCGCCTCGCGCACCAACCCCGATTTGGCGGCGTTCGAGCCGTTCAATTACTCGCCGCAATCGGCGCTGACGCTGTCGCGCGACACGATGGTCGCGCGCCTGCACGACATGGCGCGCAACGACGGCTGGGCGAGCGTCGCGGTCTCGCGGCAGGTCGACTCGATCATCGGCGCCGGCTGGACGCTGCGGGCGCGACCAAGACATGCGCGCCTCGGCATCACGCTCGCGCAGGCGATCGACCTGGCGCGGCAAATCGAAGAGGCGTGGCAGGAATATTCGACCAACCCGCTGTGGTGCGACGCCGGCCAGACGATGACCTTCTCGGCGCAGCTCGCGCTCGGCATGCGTCACCGCGCGCTCGACGGCGAGGCGGTCGCCGCGTCGCTGTGGCTCGACCGCGGCGAACCCTATCGCACCTGCTCGCAGGTCATTCATCCCGACCGCCTGTCGAACCCGATGGCGATGCCCGACATGTGGCTGCGCGACGGCGTCGAGCGCCGCCAGGGCGTCGAGTTCGACAGCCGCACCGGCGCGCCGCAGGCCTACTACATTCGCAAGGCGCATCCCGGCGACGTCGCGCTGGTCAATCCCGACTGGTGGCGCTGGGAGAAGGTGTCGCGGCGGCTGCCGAATGGCCGCTGGCAGATCGTCCACGCGTTCGAAAAGAACGCCGCCGGCGCGATGCGCGGCGAGCCGCCGCTCGCGCCGATCATGCACAAGCTGCATATGATCACCAAGTACGACATGGCGGAGATCCAGGCCGCGGTGATCAACGCGGTGTTCGCCGCGATCGTCAGCAGCCCTAACGACCCCGAGCAGGTCGCCGAGGCGCTGACGGGCGGCGACGGTCTCACCAAGCTGCAAGACGAGCGCATCGATTTCTATGGCAAGCGGCCGCTCAAGGTCGGCGGCGCGCAAGTCAATTTCCTCTATCCGACCGACAAGGTCGATCTGACCAAGCCGAGTCACCCCAACAGCGGCCACGAATCGTTCGTGCGCACGGCGTTGCGCTACGTCGCTTCGTCGGCGGGCCTGATGTACGAGCAGCTCACCGGCGACCTCAGCGCGACCAACTATTCGTCGTTCCGCGGCGGCCTGATCGAGGTCTACAAGGGCTTCACCGCCCGCCAGGCCAATTACGCCGCCCAGTTCGCCGATCCGCTCTATGAGAACTGGCTCGAGGAAGCGATCGAGAACGGCGACGTCAAGTTGCCGAAGGGCGCGCCCGACTTTCGCGACGCGCGGCGCGCCTATGCGGCGACGCGGTGGATTGGGCCGGCCAAGGGTTGGGTCGATCCGCTCAAGGAAGCCGAGGCCGCCGGCGTCCGTCTCTACTATGGCCTGTCGACTTACGAGAAGGAATGCGCCGAGCAGGGCGAGTGGTATCTCGACGTGTTCCGCCAGCGCGCTCGCGAGCGCGCCGAAATGCTCGAACTCGGCCTCGATCCGGATGCGCTGATGCGGCCGAAGCCGCCCGCCGGCCAGCAGGTCGGGGCCGATGCACCGCCGCCCAAGCCGCCGGAAAACAAGGGCGAAGAGCAAGACGCCGACGTCGAGGACAAGGAAGACAGCAAGTGACGGCTTCGCTCTCGCACATCGCCGCGATGCGGCTGTTCAACACGCCGCTGGCGATTCACGGCGGCAAGCTCGCCGCGGTGCTCGAGGCGATCGGGCCGCGGCTCTATCCCGGCGGCCTGGCGATCGAAGGCATGCCGGCGCCGGTCGACCATGTCGCCTTCGCCGGCGGCCGCCCGAGCATGGCGCGGCTCGGCGATCAGCTCGGCCAGCGGCGCGCCGACCAGGGCGCCGGCAAGCCCTACGCGATGGTCGGTTCGGTCGCGGTGATCGCCATCGAAGGCACGCTCATCCACAAAGGCAAGTGGGTCGGCGCCTCTTCGGGCGAGACCAGCTACGAGGGCATTCAGACCGCCGTCCGCGCGGCGATGGCCGACTCCGACGTGCGCGGCGTCGCGTTCGAGGTCGACAGCTTCGGCGGCGAAGTCGCCGGCGCGTTCGACACGGCGGCGCGCATCCGCGCGTTGAGCGCCGCCAAGCCGACGATCGCCATCCTCACCGATTTCGCGCTGTCGGCCGGCTACCTGCTGGCGAGCGGCGCGCGCGAGATCGTCATGCCGTCGACCGGTCGCGCCGGTTCGATCGGCGTCGTGACGATCCACACCGACTACAGCCAGGCGCTCGCCAACAAGGGCCTCAAGGTCACGGTGCTGACGGCGGGCAAGTTCAAGGGCGAAGGCAATCCCTACGAGCCGCTGGGCGAAGAGACGGCGGCGCGGATCAAGGCCGACCTCGAGGCGGCGCGCGTCGAGTTCGCCGCGACGGTGCATCAGGGCCGCGGCAAGCGCCTCAGCGTCGAGCAGGCGCTCGCCACGGAGGCCGACGATTTCCGCGGCGAAGACGCCGCAGAGTTGGGGCTGGTCGATCGCGTCGAGCACGCGAGCGACGCGTTCGACGCCTTCGTTGCTCGCATCAATGCGACCGCGACGCGGTCGATCTTCTCCATGAAAGGAAACCGCATGGACCCCGAGACCACGACCCTCACCGCGGCCGATCTCACCGCGGCCGAAACCAAAGGCTTCGCCGCCGGCAAGACCGCCGGCCTGACGGAAGGCGCGACCGCCGCCAAGGCGCGCATCAAGGGCATCCTCGGACACGACGCCGCCAAGCCGCGCCGCGCGCTCGCCGACAAGCTCGCCTTCGACACCGATCTGACGATCGAGCAGGCCGCCGACATTCTCGCCGCCTCGCCGGAAGAGGCGAAGGGCGGTCGCCTGGCGACCGAGATGGCCGGGATCCATCAGCCCGACCTCGGAGCCGGCGTCGAGACCGATCCGTCGCGCGCGGCGATGTCCGACTACGACAAGGGCGCCGCCGAAGCCAAGGCGCTGCTCGGCAAGCGCTGAGTTTTCCGCCGCGCGCGGCGAACGCGGCGCGCTCGTCTCTGCATCGTTTCTTCAAGGGGATCATCCCATGACCTTCTATCCGATGTTCGACCCGTCGAACCTGCGCGCTGGCGACAGCCCGCTCGTCGCGCGGGAAATCACCGTCGCGCAGACCGCGGCCAACCCGGCCGTTCCCTACGTGCGCGGGCAACTGCTCGGCCGCGTCACGGCGAGCGACAAATACATTCCGTGCGTCAAGACCGCCGTCGACGGCTCGCAGAATCCGGCCGCGGTGCTCGCCGCCGACAGCGACGCCACCGTCGCCGACGTCGCGACCGTCGCCTATTTCGAGGGCGAGTTCGCCTTCGAGAAGATGACGGTCGACGCTTCGTGGACCGCCGCGACGCTCGAGGCCGCGTTCCGCCAGGCCGACGCTCCGATCTTCATCCGCAGCCTCGGCACGCTGGGCTGATCTCTGGCGAGCGCGGAGCGCCCGCCAAGCCGCCTCCCCATTCCTCCCAAGAGGTCGCTAAGGCCTCCGCACGCAGGAGTTCTCAACCATGTTCGACGTCAATTCCACCGCCCAGTTGCTCGGCGCATTCGGCGTTCTCGACCGCGTCAAGCCCGTCCTGCTCAACCTGTTCTTCCCGATGGAGCAGGTGTTCGAGACGGAAGAGGTCTATTTCGACCGCGTGCAGCGCGCCCGCGCGCTCGCGCCGTTCGTCGTGCCGACCGTCGCCGGCAAGCCGATGCGCTCGCGCGGCTACACCACCGGCTCGTTCAAGCCGCCTTACGTCAAGCCGAAGCACGCGGTCGAGCCGATCCGCGCCTTCAAGCGCCTCGCCGGCGAGCGGCTGCTCGGCGAATTGTCGCCGGAAGCGCGCTTCCAGATGGCGATCATGGACAACATGCTGGTCGAGGACGACGAGATCACCCGCACCGAGGAATGGATGGCGGCGCAATTGCTGCTCAGCGGCAAGATGACCTGCGTCGGCCCGGACTTCCCGGCGATGCTGATCGACCTCGGCCGCAATTCCGCCAACACCGTCGCGCTGACCGGCTCGGCGACCTGGGGTTCGGCCAACATCGACCCGTTGCAGAACATGCGCTCGTGGGCGTCTTCCGTGCAGGCGATCTCCGGCTTCCATCCCGGCGTCGTCGTGCTCGATCCGCTGGCGTCGAACCTGTTCATCAATTCGCCGAGCGTGCTACGCGTCATGCAGTCGTTCCGCCAGACGACCGGCAACATCGACCTCGCCGGCAAGGTCACTGGCGGCGGCCTCGGCGACGAGGTCAAGTTCCTCGGCTCGATCGCCGAGTTCGACATCTTCCAGTATCAGCAGCTCTACACCGACCCCACCGGAGCGGTGCAGCAGTTCATGCCCAACAATTCGGTGATCATGGGCAATCCCAAGGGCTGCCAGGGCATCCGCACCTATGGCGCGATCAAGGATCGCAAGGCAGGGTTCAAGGCGCTGGCGCGCTTCCCCAAGGTCTGGGACGAGGAAGATCCGTCGGCGACCTTCACCATGATGCAGTCGGCGCCGCTGCCGCTGCTCGGCTGGGCCGACGCGACCTTCGCCGCCACCGTCGCCTGACGCCGCCTCTCGGGCCTGACGCCATCGCTCCCGCCGACCGCCCGCGCGGCCGGCGTCGTTCCTCTCAAGATCAAGGATCCCAACCCATGGCCACCAAGTGGGTCAAGCTGCCCGTCACGCTGCATGGGCGCGACGACAAAGCATCCGTTCCGTTCAAGTTCGACGTCAGCGGCGCGGTGCTACAGGGCAAGCACGTGCCGCTGATCACGCCGGCGGGGACGCCGGTCGAGCTCGACGCCGACGAAGCCGACCGCCTGCTCAAGCTGTTCCCCGAGGGCGAGGAAGTCGCGGCGCCGGGCAAGAGCGCGGCCAAGGCCGAACCGTCCAAGACCGACGCCTGATGTCCGCTTTCGCCGATCTCTTCGTCGCGCGCCAGCCGGCGCTCGACGACGCGTTCGGCGAGCCGATCCTGGTGACGCACCGGCTCGCCGGCCAGTTCGTCGCCGGGGCGGCGGATCCGGACAACCCGGCGTTCACCGCGATCGGCGTTCTCGACGTCGAGGGCGTGATCGTCGACGACGCCGGGCTGAAGACGGGCGCGCGCTCGGAGGTCGAGACGGTGAAGCCGGTCGTCGATTTCGCCTTCGCGCAGTTCGGCCCTGGCCGGCTTGCGCCGGTCAAGGGGACGATCCTCACCGCGACGGATCGCACCGGCGCGCCGCAGTTCGAAGTCGTCTCGCGGCTGCCCGACGGCGTCGGTCGCGTCGTGTTTCAATTGGCCCCGCTGTCGTGAGCGGCCTTTCCGGCTTCGCCCTCGGGCTGACCGCCTGGCAATCGATCGTCGGCAAGACCTGGGCCGGCGCCAACGTGTTTTTCGAGCCGACGACGCCGGTCGACGTCAAGGCGCCGACGATCTGCATCTATTCCGGCCGCGGCCGCGCCGACGTCGTCGGCAACGATCTGCTCAACGGCGACGGCGACGCGCGGCTGCGGTTCGAGTTCTTTCTGCCGGCCTCGGTCACCGCCGGCGGCTTCACCTTCGATACGGCGACTTCGCAGGCGCTCGTCTTCGCGCTGCTGTGGCGCCAGGTCGAGGCGATCCGACTGACCGATCTCGGCGCGTGGCCGACGCTGTGGCGCGAGTTGACGCTGCGCATCCACTCGATCGATTCGGCGCGCGACCTGTTCGAGAGCGTCAAGGGCGAAAAGCTCGCCTGCATGGTGGTCGAACTCCATTGCGAATGCGTCGCCGAACCCGCCGTCGGCGAAGCGCCGAGCGACGGCTTCTGGCCGAAGTTCCTCGCCGCAATGAACGCGGAGGGCGGCGAACTCGCAGCGTTGTCGTCGCTGTTCGCCGCGCAGATCCTGGCGTCGGCCGAACCGCTGCCCGATTGGCAGGTCGCGATGTCGCTGCTCGGCGCGACGCGCCACGAAGTCCAGGCGATCGACCTCGGGCCGAACGCGATCACGACGCCGGCGGTCGACACCGGCGACGGCGCGCCCGCTCAAGAGACGGTCGCGGTTTCGGCGACGCCGAGTCCGGGACCGTGAGATGAGCCGCGACCCGCTGCTCGAGATCCACGACGCGCTCGGCGATCTCTATGCGCGCCACGCTGACCTCGAGGCGCGCCTCGAGCGCATGTTCCGCAAGGGCAAGGTCACCGACGTCGACGCGGTCAACGGCCTCTATCGCCAGGAGATCGGCCTCGACGACAACGGCCAGACGGTCAAGTCGCCGTGGCTGCCCTATTCGCAGATCGCCGGGGCGCGCAAGAGCCATTCGCCGCCGAGCGTCGGCGAGCAATATCTGCTGATCAACCCCGACGGCTCGCCCGACTTTACGCAAGGGTTGGGCGTGCCGCACGGCTGGTACAGCGCCAATCCGTCGCCGTCGACCAATCCGGGCGCCGACGTCACGACGCGCGGAACGACCACCGATACGACGACCGCCTCGAGCCGCACCATCCAGGTCGGCGGCTCGTCGATCGTCATTGAGGACGGCCTGATCACCCTGACGGCGATCAAGATCGTCACCGTCGGCGAAACCCATCTCGGCTCGGCCGGCGGCGTTCCGGCGGCGCAGCAGGGCACGATCGACACCGGCGGCTTCGCCGATGAGACCAATCTGGCGCAAAAGGTGTTCGTGACATGACCGCCGGCGTCAACCGCGTCACCGGCGCGCCGCTCGCCGGCTTCGCCCATGTCGAGCAGAGCCTCGCCGTCATCTTCACCACGCGACTGACGTCGCGCGTGCTGCGCCGCACCTTCGGCTTCGCCGGCGTGCGGCTGCTCGGCCAACCGCTGACGCCCGACCGGCTGCTGCGCTTCTACATGGCGATCGTCATCGCCGTCGAATTGTGGGAGCCGCGCTTCAAGGTCGTCGCGCTCGACTATCCGGCGGCGCAGAACGGCGCCGCGCAACTGCAACAGGGGCGCTTCGGCGTGACCATCCTCGGTCAATACATGCCGAACGCCCTCGAGGGCGACTTCACCGTCGCCGCAACCCTCTCGGTGATCCTCTGATGGCCGCTCAGCCAGCGATCAATCTCGCCGCGCTGCCGCAGCCGGCGGCGGTTGTCGTCCCGTCGGCCGCCGCCATCCTGGCGGCGCGGCTGCAATATTTTCAGACGCTGTGGGCGGCCGCCCAGGCGAGCGACCCGAGCCTGCCGAATTACGACGTGGCGGCGCTGGAAAGCGACCCGGTCGTCATGTTGCAGGAGGCCGACGCCTATCGCGAAACGCTGGTGCTCTCGGCGATCAACGACGCCGTGCTGGCGACCAATCTCGCCTGGGCGAAAGGGACCAACCTCGACGCGATCGGCCAAGGCCTCTATCAGACGCCGCGGGCGAGCGGCGAGCTCGACGATCCTTATCGCGCCCGGCTGCAGCTCGCCTGGGAGAACCTCACCGCCGGCGGCTCCTATGGCGGCTACACGTTCAAGGCGCTGTCCGCCGCGCCGGTCGACCTCGCCGCCGTCGCGGTCTATGGCTACAATGACGCGCCGGGTCTCGTTCCCGGCGAAGTCCGCATCGTCTGCCTCGGCGCCAATGCTTCGGGCGTCCCCAGCGCCAGCGTGCTGGCGGCGGTGCGCGCCGCCTGCGCGCCGCGCGATCGCGCGACGACGCGCAAGCTCAACGATCTGGTCAACGTCGTCGCCGTCCAGCCGGCCGCCTATTCGGTCGTCGCTTCGCTCGCCGTGCAGCGCGGCGCCGATCCGGCGACGGTGCTCGCCGCCCAGCTCGCTTCGCTGTCGACCTTCCTCGCCGCGCGGCGCGCCATCGGCGGCCTGATCAAGCCCGGCGATATCCAGGCGGTGCTCGGCTTCAACGCGCCCGGCCTGGTGCAGAGCGCGACGGTGTTGTCGCCGACCGCCAATGTCGGCGGCTCGCCCTTCGCCGCACCGATCCTGACGGGCGTCGGCGTCACCTGGACCCACGCCGCGTGACGCACAAGAGCCTGCTGCCCGGCAATGCGACGGCGTGGGAGCGATCCAACGCCGCGGTCTCGGCGCCGCGGATGCTCGACGCGCCGGTGGCGACGGTCGGCAAGGAGCGCGATCCGACGCGCTGCGACGCCGTTTTCGTCGCGCCGCTCGGCTGGGAGCGCAGCGTCCATTTCTGGGACCCGAACGACGACGCGGGAAACCGCGCCCGCGTCGCTTCGAGTTTCAACGACCATCTGAACTACGGCTGCCCGGCGACGCTCGAGGCGGAGATCGCGCTCGACACCGGGCTGCCGGTGAAAGTGAGCGAGTTCTGGCAAGTGATCGGGCTGCAATGGCCCGACTTCACTGTCGACATCGCCGTCAATCCCGGCGAGGCCGCGCCCGACATCAGCGCCGTCACGGCCTCGGCGCTCGCCCGTAAGCCGGCGCGCGACGTGCTCGCCGGCGTGCGCTTCATCGCGGCGCAGCCGCCGGGCGATCTCTACGTCGGCGCGGCGACGAGCGTCCGGCCGAGCGTCACGGTGCTGCCGTTCGGCCTGCCGAAGCCGCCGCCGCAGCTCTTCGTCGGCGCGGCGAGTCGCGTGCTGCCGACGTTCAAAGTTTTGCCGCTGAGGACGACATGACCCAAGTCTACGCGACGCAGACGACCCAATATTTCGACAACCTGATCGCCGCGGCGCAGGCCGGCGGATCTCCGGCCAACCTGACCGGCGGCACGCTGGTGGTCGGCGACGGCAACGGCGCGGTGCCGACGATCTCGGCGCTGATCGCCGCCGGCGGCGTGACGCACGAAGTGTGGCGCGGCCAGGTCATCCAGTCGGTGACCGTCGATCCCAACGCCGCCAATCAGATCGACGTCGCGGTCGACATTCCCGCGTCGAGCGGCGGGGCGGAGATCGGCCCGTTCACCGTCACCGAATTCGCCATCCTCGACGCGCTCGGCAATTGCTGCATCGTCGGCACCACCAATCTCGAAAAGACGGTGTCGTCGCAGGGGCAGACCAGCGACCTGGCGTGGATCGCCGCGGTGGTCGTCGCTTCGACCAGCGCCGTGACGATCACGCCGCCGAACGGCGGCTTCGCGACGATGGCGCAGGTGATCGCCGGCTACAACGCCAATCTGCCGGACGCTGCGGCGCCAATCACCAGGAGCGACACGCTGCTGGCGAATGGCTGGCTGAAGCGCATCTTCGGCATTGCGCCGGCGACCCAACCCGGCGATCCCGTCTCGCCGGCGTCGAGCGCGGCGGCGATGGGCGCGGGGCGCCCGGCGAGCGCGGCCGAATACGCCGCCGGCGCGCCGACGGTCGGCGGCTTCGCCTGGCCGTGGCCGACGCTGCAGCAGGTCGCCGCGTCGTTCGCCGCGGTGACCGCGTCGATCGCCGCGCTCGGCGCGTCGCTCGCCGGCTATCTGCTCAAGTCGGGCGGCACGATGACGGGGCCGCTGATCACCGCGCGCGACCCGCAGTCGGCGATGGAGGCGGCGAACAAGGAGTACGTCGACGGCAAGGTCGCCGGCGTCGCAGTCCCCAGCATCGCGGGCTTGCTGCCCGAGGCGGGCGGCACGATGACCGGCCCGCTGATCACCGCGCGCGATCCACAGAGCGCGATGGAGGCGGCGAACAAGGAGTACGTCGACGGCGCCGCCGCGGCGCTGCCCGGTGGCCAGCTTCGCCTCGGCACGACGATTATGGCGATCGGCAACGGCACCATGGGCAACGGCGGCCAGGGCCCCGCTGACACGCTCGGCGCCACCATCAGTCCGGCGAACGGGGTGTTGACGACCGCGGAGTACGCGGGGGCGACGCTGGACGCCGCGCTGGCCCCGAACAGCCAGGTTTGGCGAGTCGTCTCATCGGTCGTCATCCAAACCGGCGTTACCTACACAGGCGGCGCGGGCGGCCCGTTCGTCTACAATCTGTGGACGCGCTTCACCCAGCTCGTGCGCGTGTTGTGACCAACGTCCTCGCCCTGCCGCAGATCGCCGGCTCGCTGGCGATCGTCACCAACGCCGACCTGCGCGAGGCGCTGCTGTTCACCCAAGCCGGCTCGTCGACGCCGCTCGACCTCACCGGCATCGCCTTCCATATGCAGGTCCGGCTGGCGAGCGACGAGACGCAGATCGCGCTCGACCTGTCGACCGACAACGGCCTGCTGATCAACGGCGGGACCAACGGCCTGTTGAGCTGGCTGGTGCCGGCGGCGCAGCTGGCGCAGGTCGCGCCCGGCGCCTATCTCGCCGACCTGGTCGCCGCAGCGGACGGGGCGATCGTCAATCTCTGCCAGAGCGGCCCGCTGACGGTGACCGTCAGCGCCGGCGTCACATGCTGACGCTGGCCGCCGCGCCCTCGCCGCTCGCCGTCGCCGCCGCGGCGGAGCAGGAAGCCTCGGTCGGCTCGCCCAGCGCCGCGGCGAGCGCGACCGTGATCTCGCAGGCGGCCGACGCCGCAGCCGGCAGCGCCGAAGCCGCGGCGACGTCGGAGGCTAACGCCGCGGCGAGCGCGGCGGCTGCGGCTGGCAGCGCGTCGGCCGCTTCGACGTCGGCGACTTCCGCCGCAACCAGCGCGACCGCAGCGACCGGCTCGGCGTCGAGCGCCTCGACCAACGCGGCCGCCGTCGCCGCGCTGCTGGCGAGCTTCCGCGGCGCGTTCCTCGGCGCCTTCGCTTCCGACGCGGCCGCCAACGCCTTCGCCACCGCCAACGCGATCACGCTGGTCGCCGGCGCGATGTACGAGAACACCGCCGAGGACAAGTTTCGCCTCTATTCCGGTTCGGCGTGGGGCGACTACGACGCCAGCGTTCAGGCGACGCAAGCCGCCGCCGCGCTCAGCGCCGCCAACGCCGCCGCCAGCGCGGCGACCGCCGCCGGCAGCGCGACCGCCGCGTCCGCTTCGGCCGCGACCGCGACGACGCAAGCGGGGAACGCGTCGACCTCGGCGACCGGCGCCGCCGCGAGCGCGACCTCGGCCTCCGCCTCGGCCTCGACGGCGACGACGCAGGCGGGGAACGCCGCGACCTCGGCGACCGCCGCCGCCGCCAGCGCAACCTCGGCCTCCGCCTCGGCCTCGACGGCGACGACGCAGGCGGGGAACGCTTCGACCTCGGCGACCAACGCCGCCGCCAGCGCGACCGCCGCGTCTGCCTCGGCGTCGACCGCGACGACGCAGGCGGGGAACGCTTCGACCTCGGCGACCGCCGCCGCCGCCAGCGCAACTTCGGCCTCCGCCTCGGCTTCAACCGCAACGACGCAGGCCGGGAACGCTTCGACTTCGGCGACCGCCGCCGCGGCCAGCGCGACCGCGGCCTCTGCCTCGGCGTCGACCGCGACGACGCAAGCGGGCGCCGCTTCGACGTCGGCGACCAATGCAGCGAACAGCGCGACGGCTGCAGCGGCGAGCGCGGCGAGCGTGACGCCAACCACCGGCGAGATCATCTTCGTTCCGTTCGCCAATCCGCCTAGCGGTACGGTGAAGGCCAACGGCGCGCTGTTGTCGCGCACCACCTACGCCAATCTGTGGGCCGCCGCGCAGGCGAGCGGCAATCTCGCGGCGTCCGACGGCGCGTGGACGTCCGGCCAATTCTCGCCCGGCGACGGCTCGACCACGTTCCGCATTCCCGACGCGCGCGGCGTGTTCTTGCGCGGCCTCGACAGCGGCCGCGGGCTCGATAGCGGGCGTGCGCTCGGCTCCTACCAGGCCGACATGTACGCCTCGCACAATCACGGCGTCACCGATCCGCAGCATGCGCACGGCGTCACCGACCCGGGGCACAGCCACTCGGTGACGGCGATGCGTTCGGGCGGCTCCGGCTACGCCAACGGCGGCGGCACCACCTATTTCAGCAGCGGCGCCAACATCTCAACGGCGAGCGCCACCGGCGTCACCGTCAACAGCGCCGCCACCGGCATTTCGATCGCCGCCGCCGGCTCGGCCGAGACGGCGCCGAAGAACATCGCGCTGCTGGCCTGCATCCGCTACTGAGGGGGCTCGTTTGGACGCGCCGGTCATCTACAGCTACAGCGCCGCCGACGGCCGCTATATCGGTTCGGACACCGCCGACCCGAACCCGCTCGAACCGGGCGCGTGGCTCTATCCGGCGAACGCGACGACGGTCGCGCCGCCGTCGCCCGGCGCGAACCAAGCCGCCGTGTTCGCCAACGGCGCCTGGTCGCTGGCGCCTGATTTCATCGGCCAGACCTTCTACGCGGCGAATGGCGCGCCGGTGGTGATCGCCGCGCTCGGCGATCCAACGGCGCAGGGTCTCTCGGCGACGCCGCCGGGGGCGCCCCCGCCGCCGGCGCCGCCGACCCAGGCAATGTTGGCCGAGCAGCTCGCCGCCGCAGCCAGCGCCGCCTGCGCCAAGGTCGTCGCGCAGATCTTCCCCGACCCGACGCATCAGGCGGCGTTCCAGAACGCGGCGTCGATCGTCAACGGCGCCGGTGGCGCGGCGCCGACCGCCGATCCGCTGGCGACCAAATTCGCGGCGCTCGCCGCCGTCTACGGGCTGTCGGCGAGCGCGTTCGCGACGCTGGTCATGGCGATGCAGGGCGCGAGCTTCGATCTCTCCGCGGCGCTGGCCGCGCTCGACGCCGCGGCCGACGCCGCGACGACGTCGGCGGCGCTGGCGACCGCGCTCGCCGCCTTCGAAACGGCGATCGCGACGGTGGTGGCCGAGATCAACGCCGCCGGCCTGCCCGCGTCGATCGCCTCGCCCGCTCCGATCAGCATCGCCGGGATCAACGCTTAAGCCGCGCGCCCGCGGCGCGAATCGCCACCGACCCTAGGAGAAGCCATATGGCCGCCACCCCGACTGCGGCGCAGCTCGCCGCCGCCATCCGCGCCGCGGCGCGTCAGGCGAAAGGCGCCGTTCTTCGCGCCACCGCGCCGAGCGCGGCGCGTCACGTCTTGCTGCTCAGCGCGACGCAGATCCTCGCCGCCAACGGCGGCGCGGCGCCGACCGCCGGGCCGAGCGCGGTCAAGTTCACCACTCTCGCCCGCCAGGCGGGCATGAGCCCGTCGGCGCTGGCGAAATTCGTCGTCGCCGCGAACGCGGCGCGGCGCGCGCTGGCGAGCGCCGATTCCGCGTTGCAGACCGCGCTGAAGACCGCAGCGGCCAAGCCCGCGCTCGTCGCCGCGCTCGCCGCCTACCAGGCCGCGCTCGCCGCCGCCGCGACGACGCTCTCCGCCGCGTCGTCGACGCCGATCGCCGCGCCGCCGATCCGCGTCGTCGGCGTCAACGCCTGATCGCTCTCGCCAACCCGTCCCAACGCATCGCCGTCTCCAGGAGATTCTCATGACCGAACCGGCTTATGGCATCATCATCAACGAAAGCTATTCCGGCGCGCTGCCGGTGCAATCGGGCGACTTCTCGGTCATCGGGCTGCTGCTGCCGGCCGACGACGCCGACCCGGCGACCCTCCCGCTCAACACGCCGGTGCAGTTCAATTCGTCGGACCCGACCTATCTCGCCGCGGCCGGCACGGGCGATTTCGCCAACGCGCTGGCTTCGATCAACAACCAGCTCGCCGCGTGGCAGAGCGCCGCCAACATCGTCGCCGTGCTGGTTCAGCGCGGCGCCGACCGGCCGACGACGATCGCCAACCTGGTCGGCTCGCAGGCGGCCTTCACCGGCCTCTACGCTTTCCTCAAGGCGGGGACGCTGACCGGCTTCATCCCGCGCCTGATCGCCTCGCCCGGCTACACCGGCGACGTCGGCCTCGGCGTCACAGCGCCGACGGTCGTCGACGGCGGCGCCGGCTTCACCTCGACGCCGGAGGTCGCGTTCTCGCCCCCCGGCGCGACGGCGCACGCCGTGCTCGCCGTCGCCAACGGCGTCGCCGATCCGGTGGTCACCCAGGGAACGGGCTACACCCACGCGGCGGTCACGTTCTCACCCGCCGGCGCGACGGCGACGGCTGCGGTGGTCGACGACGTCATCACGGTTACGATGACCGCGCCCGGCGCCTATCCGGTCGGCGTCATGCCCACCGCGACGATCACCGGCGACGGAACCGGCGCGACGATGAGCTTCACGCTGGTCGAGAATTCCTCGGTTGGCTCGATCGTCATGGACAGCCCCGGATCCTACGCCGCCGGCGTCGACGTGACGGCGACGATCTCCGGCGGCGGCGGGACCGGCGCGACCATGGGCTTCACCATGGCCGACGTCGCCAATCCGCTGTGCGCTGCGCTGCCGGCGGTCTGCCAATCGCTGCTGGCGACCGCCTTCGTCGGCGCCTCCGGCGACGGCGTCATGGCCGACACGCTCGCCTGGCGCCAGACGCTGTCGTCCGACCGTCTCAATCCGGCCGACGCGTGGGTCATCCCCGGTTCCGGCGTCGGCTACACCGACGGCGTCGCCGAGGCGCTCGGGCTGCAGGTCGCGGTCGACTTCCAGCACGCCGGCATTCCCGGCTGGTCGATTTCCGGCCAGCAGATCCAGGGCATCGGCGGCCTGAAGACCTATTACAGCTTCAGCCTGACCGACGGCGCGACGCAAGGCCAGGAGCTGCTCGCCGAACAGGTCAGCGTCATCGAACCCGGCGCGATCGGCTCCGACACCGCGATCGCCGCCAGCGGCTACGTGTGGGCCGGCGTGTGGAACGCCTCGACCGATCCGCGCGCCTGGTTCATCAACAAGCGGCGGATGAAAGACTACGTCAACCTGGCGCTGGTCAAGGCGATCCGGCTGCGCCTCGGCGTCGACAACGTCACGCCGCACAGCGTCCAGGCGGTGCTCAACGACATGGTGGCGCTCGGCTCGTGGCTGCTGTCGAAACAGATCAGCATCGGCTTCAGCGTGTCGTTCGTGCCGAGCCAGAACTCGCCCTCGCAGTTGCAGCAGGGTCAGTTCGTCGTCGCTTTCGCCAACGAAACGCCGGCGCCGATCACGCAGGTCACCGTCAATTCGAGCGACGACCCCGACGCGCTCACCGTCGAGCTGGCGACGATCATCGCCCAGTCCAACACCATCGCGCCGCAATACCTGACCTCCTGACCGCGGTTTCGGCAGTCGGCAATCGGTAGTCGGCAGTAGGGGCGTGAACCTCTCTGCCGGCCGCCCTTCACCGACCGCCGGACGCCGATCGTCGACTGCCAAGCCCATCGCCTTCCGCGGAGCACATCCCCATGGCCACCATCTACATTCCCGAAGCCCTCAACATCTTCGTCACCGACGAAGGGCCGGACAATTCCAAGCATCTCAAGATCACCGACAGCACCTTCCCGGTGCTCGAGGAAAAGACGGTCGAGCATCACGCCGGCGGCTCGATCGGCGCGATCGAAATCGGCGGCCTCGGCATCAACGCGCTGACCTTCGGCTTCAAGCTGGTCGGCTTCGATCCGCAGTCGGCGGCGCAGTTCGGCCTCGGCGGCTCCGGCCAGGTTCCCTACACCGTCTACGGCGCGGTGCGCGACAAGCAGACGGGCAACGCGATCGAACTGAAGGCGACGATGTGGGGCCGCATGGCCAAGCTCGACATGGGCACCTACAAGCGCGGCGACGCCTCAGAGCAGACCCACGAGATCAAGGAAATCACCCGCTACGGCCTCTACTGGAACAAGGTCGAGCTCTATTACTACGACTACTTCGCCTCGATCTGGCGGGTGAACGGCACAGATCAATACGCCGACGTCAACAGCATCCTGCGCATCGCGGGGTGAGCGTTCAGCCGTGCATCGCGATCGCGAGATCGCGCCTCAGCGTGGTTGTGGCGGCCTTGATCTGCGCCGCCATGCCCTCCAATTCGTGAAGCTGTCTGATGGCCTTGAGCATATTGGACGGCTCTAGCATCGCCTGCAGGGCGGCGATTTGTGCGGCGTCGCCGCCGACCAGCCGCGATCCGTCGCCAACCGCCAGCATCGTGCGGTGCTTGCAGACTTGGTTGTTGAGCGCCGCCTTGCAGGTGCAGCTGAAGCGAACGCCGTCCGCGGTCGCGTAGGCGTCGACGTCATACTGTGTGACGCCGTCGCTTGACAGGACGGCAAAATGTAGTGGGTCGGTCACGAAAGGCCCCCGCCGCGGCGAAGGCCGCGCGCGGCTATCTAACCGCAAGGGCCGTTCGGCAATGCGGACAAATCGACGCATCGGCGCGAACGAATTCTCTGCAGGCCGGACAGCGAACCTCGCCGCGCGCAGCGGCTCTGCGCTCGGCGCGGCGATCGAGCAATTCGCGGTCGGTATGCACGACGATCGCGCTCAGAAGCGCGACCGGGAACAGGACCGCTCCGAAAGCCCAGTGAAACAAAAACGAATGCCCCTTGCGGTGGGCGATTGCCGCGGGGATGAGTCCGAGCAGAGCGGCCCAAACCCAGACCTGCCAGATGCCGAGGTCGCCATACATCGCCGCGCTCCTGTCCGTCGCCTCCAAGCGACGGAGGCTGGTTATAGCGCCTCACAACCTTGAAAGGAACGCGCATGAGCGACGAAACGACGCGGTTTGTGACGGACAGGCCGCGCTCTACGGTGGTCGCCCTCGACTGGCCGGTCGAGATCGGCGGCAAGACGTACAAAGAGATCGTCGTCGCGCGGCTGACGGCGGCCGAGGTCGCCGCGTTTCAGGAGGCGGCGGCCAAACTGCCCGACGGCGCGTCGCCCGAATGGCCGATCTACCGCGACGCCGACGGCCAGCCGCTGCCGGACGCCGTGCTCGCCTCGCTCGACGACGACGACAAATTCGAATTGGACAAGGCGCTCCGCGATTTTTTGCCCCGCCGGTTCCAGGCCGCCCTGGAGAACGCTTCAGCCCGTTCGACTGGCGCTTCTACCGCCTCGCCATCGGCAGCGTCGCCCACTGGAGCCTGACCGATCTGATGGCGATGGCGTGGGACGATTTCATCGCCGAACTGATCGAGGTGCGGCGCTTCGAGGGATGGGATAAATGAGCAGCCTGACCTCGACGCTGACGCTGCAACTCAAGGACGACGTCTCCAAGCCGGCGCGCAGCGTCGCGATGGCGCTGCGCGACGTCGAGGCCAACATCAAGCTGGTCGCCAAAGAGATGGCGGGGGCGGGGGCGAGCGACAAATTCGTCGCTTCGCTCGCCAAGCTGAAGCTGTCCAAAGCGGACATCGAGTCGGTCGCCAACGCTTGGCGCGATTACGCGAAGTCGGCGGCGCTGGCGGCCGATTCGTCGCAATGGACCGCCAAGCAGGTTGCCGGCGTGCGCGCGTGGGAGCGCGCCAACCTTTCGGCGCTGCGCACCGTCAAGGCCGAACAGCAGGCCTATGCACGTTCGCTGCGCGCATTGCCGCAGCAGCCCGGCGCGGTCGCCCGGGCGGGCGGCGCGATCGGCGGCCTGCTGCCCTTCGCCGGCCCGGCGATCCTCAAGGTCGTCGCCGATGGCCTCAAGGGGGCGAGCGCCATCCAGGCGCAGGATATCGCCAACCGGGTGGCGGCGATTCCGCCGGCCGAAGCGGCGGCGGCCAGCCGCCAGGCGGTGGGGCTATCGGCGAAATACACCAACCTCGACGTCGCGGAAGTGCTGCAGCTCTATCGCGAAGTGCGGTCGGTGCTGCCGAATCCGGCCGAGGTCCCTGATATGATGGACCCCGCCGCCCGTGCCAAGGCGGTGATGACCGCCGGCGGCCTCGACACGTCGGGCCTGATCTTCGCCTTGAAAGCGGCTGAACTGGTCGGCGCCGCTAAGACGCCGGAGAAGCTCACAGCATTTCTTGACGCGTTCCTCAAGGCGCAACAAGTCGAAGGCAAGACGATCACGCCGGAAGGCCTGTACGACTTCGCCCAGCAGTTGAAGGCGGCGGCGCCGAACCTGTCGGCGTCGTTCGTCAACACGCTCGGTCCGCTACTCGCCCAGGAAATGCAGGGCGGTAAGGCGGGCACGTCGGTGCAGCAGTTCGAGAAGCAACTGCAGGGCGGCTTCCAAGGCCAGCTGCATATGGCGGCGAAGGAATTCGTCGCCCTCGGCCTGGCCGAGCGCAGCGACTTTGAATCGACCAAGACCGGCCAGATCATGGGCATGAAGCGCGGCCATCAGGTCGTCGGGGCCGATCTCGCCAACACCGACCCCGACAAATGGGTCTACACGGTGTTGGTGCCGGCGCTGCACAAGGCCGGTTTCAAGACCACCGAGGCGATGATCAAGGAACTGCCGCGGCTGTTCCCCAACACCAACGCCGCCAACCTGGTCGCCAAGTTCATCCAGCAGCAGGATCAATGGACGGCGAAAGAGGAGCGCATCAACGCCGGCGAAGGCCTCGGCGCCTACGAGAGTCAGTCGCAGGGCGCCGGCGTCGCCTTCGGCGCGTTGAAGACGCAGGTTCAAGACCTGATCAGCGTTTTCGACAGCCCAGCGATGAAAGGCATCGGCGAAGGCCTGTCGACGCTGGCGGCCGATATCGGCGTCGCCAAGGTCAAGGTCGGCGAGTTCGCCGACGCCTTTCCCGGCGTCGCGCGCGGGCTGGCCGACGTCGCCACCGCCGTGGGTCTGGCCGCCGCCGGCTTCCTGTCGCTGAAGCTGTTCACCGGCCTGACCGGCGGCTTCGGCCTCAAGAGTTCGGCGGTGGCCCTCGACGTGTCGGCGGCGGAACTTTCCGCTGCGGCGGCGCGCCTCGGCGTCGGCGGCGCCGCTGGCGCCGGGGTGGGCGTCGCGGCCGCCGAGGCGGGAGCTGGCGGCATGGGGTTGTGGGCCGGCATTAAATTCGGCCTTGGCCGCATGGCGGTGCCGGTCGCCATCGGCGCAATCATCGCCGCTGCCGTCAAAGACGCGCGCGACGCCGCGACGGGCATCCCGTCCGGCGTGCTCGGCAACCCAGACGCCAGCCGCGAGCAGGTGCTGGCGGCGCTGCTCGACGCCAAGAAACACAACGACGGCGGGTTCCTTGCCAGCGTGACGATCGCCAACCTGGAAAAGCAGCTCGCCGAGATCGATGATCCCGACAAGCGCCCGGCGTGGCAGCGGCTGCGCGACGCGATCTGGCCGCTGAAAGACCCGGCGCTGACCGGCGGCGGCTGGAAGCCCTCGCCGACAGAGACCCCGCCGTGGTCGCCATTCGGCGCGGTGGCGCTGCCCGACGTCAAACCGAGGGCCGACGAAGGCAAGGCGGCGCTCGACCAGCTCAACGCCACCGTCAAACCGGAGGTCGACCTCTCGTCGATCGACGCGGCGATCGCCAAGATCATGCAATTGCGCGATGGGCTCGCCGGGCTGGGGCGGCTCGGCGCGGGGCCGGTCTCCTCGCTCGGCGCGACGCAGCGCGGGCGTTTCACCTTCGGCGGCGTCTCCGGGGAGTAGCGCATGCTCTATATGCTCGGCGACGTCGTGTTCGAACTCCAACCGACCAACCTCGATACGGTCAACCGCGAGCGCGGCCAGGACTGGGCGGCCAAGGCGATCGTCGGCGCGCAGAAGCCGCGCGAGGCGATGGGCGTCGCCGACGCCGCCGTTACGCTGTTTGGCAAACTGTTCCCGCATCGCTACGGCCTGGGCGGCCTCGAGGCGCTGGCGGCGATGGCGGAGGGAACCGCGCCGCAGATGTTGATCCGCGGCGACGGGACGGTGCTGGGTTGGCATTGCATCGAACGGGTCAAGGAAAAGCACACCTATCTCGACAATGAGGGCG
>Ga0181516_10001026_pt1 | contig 22496 bp, 24 predicted proteins | sample PEATcosm2014_Bin_25_FD_121104 | JGI IMG/M metagenome (GOLD analysis project Ga0181516, IMG submission 121104) | Peatland microbial communities from MTU Mesocosm Facility, Houghton, MI, USA - PEATcosm2014_Bin01_10_metaG | ecosystem: Environmental > Terrestrial > Soil > Wetlands > Peat | place... | reverse complement strand
TAGGCACGCCGCCAGCGTTCATTCTGAGCCAGGATCAAACTCTCATGTTTAATACCTAAAGCTCATCCGGTTCAATCCCTCGCGGGATCGCACACGTTGTTCGCTTGGTTACTTGTTTGCTTGCATTTCCGTTCTCTTTATCCGGCTTTCAAAGACGCCCGGGAAGCTTCCAGTCGCCCCTTGCGGGCCAACCGGCATTCGTTCCGACCACCACAACCTCGATCGCGGCGGAAGATCAGACTACTACGCGAACGGAATGACGCAAGAACTTTTTTCGGAAATGCGCGAGACTTGGTTGTTCTGGAGGTCGGCGAGGCTTATGGATATCGACGTGATCGGGGCGGGGCTCGCGGGGGCCGAGGCGGCTTGGCAATTGGCCGAGCGCGGACACCGGGTGCGGCTGCGGGAGATGCGGCCGGGCCGCATGACTCCGGCCCACCAGACCGGCGCGGCCGCGGAGATGGTCTGCTCCAACTCCTTCAAGAGCGACGACCCCAACAGCGCCACCGGGATCCTCAAGGCCGAGCTCGGGCTCCTGGGCTCGCTGATCCTGCGCTGCGCCCAGGCGACCCGGGTGCCCGCGGGGAATTCCCTGGCGGTGGACCGCACCGCGTTCGCCGCCCGGGTCAGCGCGGAACTGCAGGAGCACCCCGGGATCCAGCGGGTGGAGGAGCTGGTGGCCCAGCCCGAGCCCGGCCGGCCCACCCTGGTGGCCACCGGCCCCCTCACCGCCGAACCGCTGGCGGACTGGCTGGCCGGGGCCTGCGGCTCGGGCCGGCTGTTCTTCTACGACGCCATCGCGCCCATCGTGGAGCGGGACTCCATCGACACCTCGGTGGCGTTCCGGGCTTCCCGCTACGGCAAGGGGGAACCGGACTTCTTCAACTGCCCCATGGACCAGGCGGCCTACGAGACCTTCCTGGACGCGCTGCTGGCGGCGCCCCGGGCCGAGCTGCACGACTTCGACACGCCCTATTTCGAGGCCTGCCTGCCCATCGAGGTCATGGCCGACCGGGGCCGGGAGACCCTGAGGCACGGCCCCATGAAGCCCGTGGGCCTGGACGATCCCAGGACCGGCCGCTATCCCTACGCGGCAGTGCAGTTGCGCCAGGACAACCTGGCCGGGGACCACTTCAACCTGGTGGGCTTCCAGACCCGCCTGGCCTGGGGCGCCCAGCCGGGCGTGTTCCGGCTGATCCCCGGGCTGGAGCGGGCCGAGTTCGTCCGCCTGGGCAGCATCCATAGGAACACCTATGTGAACGCGCCGGAGGTGCTGGACGCGACCCTCGCCGTCAGGCGGGTGCCCCAGCTCTGGATCGCCGGGCAGCTGAGCGGGGTGGAGGGCTACCTGGAATCCGCGGCCAGCGGGCTGGCCGCGGCCCTGTCCATGGACCGCGCGGCCCGGGGGCTCGCCCCGGCGGCCCTGCCCCGGGAAACGGTGCTGGGCGGGCTGCTGCACTACCTGGCCCACGCCTCGGCCAAGGACTTCTGCCCCACCAATGCCATGATCGGCCTGCTGCCGCCCATCCCGGACGGGGTGCTGGACCACCGGGCCCTGAAGCGCGCCGGCGGCCTCCGGGGCCTCAAGGCGGCCAAGGGCGCCGCGCACCGCGCCCGGGCCCTGGCCGCCTTGGAGGCCTTCCTGCTGGCAGGGAGGCTGCCGTGAAACGCCTGCTGCTCGGCCTGGGCGTGGGGGTCCTGGCGCTGCTGGGCGCCTGGGCGGCCTGGACCCTCCGCCGCCAGCCTGGAGGCGCCAGCCTGCTGGAGGCGACCGGCAACGGCTTCACGGCGCAGCCCAGGGGCCAGGGCCGGTTCCTGCAGTTCCAGGACGCCCAGTACCCCCTGCGCGCGTTCCATTGGCTCCCGCCCATGCCGGGCGGGTTCCTGGCCGCCCAGATGCTCGGCCAGAACGACCGCCAGCGGGTCGCCCTGTTCCAGGACGGGACGCCCACGGACACCCTGCTGGTGCTTAAGCCGGTGGGGGTGGCCGACGGTTTCTGGCGCTTCGCGGAGCTCCGGGCGGCGGCCAAGGCTCCCGGCGGGCTGATCATCCTCCTGTACCAGGCGGGGGATCCCGCCAGCACGGAGCTGCCCCTGGTGCTGGCCATGGACCCGGCCACCCAGCAGGCGCGGTGGTCCTACCGGGGCGCCGGCACCCGGCTGGCCCTGACCGACGGGCCGGACACGGCCGTGTACCTGTACGGCGGCCCGGGCCCCATCCAGCGGCTGGCCCTGGGCCCGGCCGGCGGAGCCGGCGTGGCGCACCCGGCGGCCAAAGTCATCGAGCTCCCGCCGGAGGTCGCGCCGGTGGAGGACCTCCTGCCCACCGGGGACGGGTCGTTCCTGGCCAGCCACCGGGACGGGCTTTCCGCCTACCGGGCCGGCTCCGGCTGGACCCACTTCCCCGCCCCCGCCGACCGGGGCCAGGCCTGCCAGGACTGGCGCTCCTCCCTCACCCGGAGCGGCGGCGGCATCTGGTGGCAGGCGGTTCCCGGGCGGATGCTCAAGGTCGGCCGGGACGGGCATCCCGGCCAGGAATGGCAGCGGACGCTGCCCGCCGGAGACCCCTTCGCCCTGGATGCCCGCCTCTGGCGCGTGCTGGGCGCGGATGCCGGCGGCGCGCTCTGGTTCTCCCTGGCCGTCCCGGCCCCCGCTCCCGCCCCGGCGGCGCCTTCCGACCCGGGGGCGGCCCAGGCCCCGGCGCCTCCGCCCGGGACTCCGGCCGAGGGCGCGCAAGCGCCCCAGGATCCGGCCGAGGCCTGGGGACCCTACCTGGCCCAGGGGCTGGACCGGATCTACCGCTGGACGCCCGCCGGGAACGTGCTGGAACGGGTCTCCCTGACCCAGGCGTGGGCCGCGCTGCAGCCGCCGCCCACGGTGCAGGCCCCGGCCGCCGGCCAGGGCATGGCGCAGGGGCTGGTCCCCGCGGCGGGGGCCCTGCTGCTGGAGGGGCCCCGGTGCGCCTGGTGGCTGCCCCTCGCGGCCCTGCCCTTCCAACCCGTTGAAAGGGCCCAGGCGAATCAGGCCAGGTAGCTGAACAGGTTCTTCGAGTTGGTCTGGGCGATGGTGCTGAGGGTGGCCTGCTGGGCCACGCCTTCCTGGTTGAGCTGGGTGATGGCCAGCGCGTAGTTCACCGAGGCGATCGAGGACTGCTGGGTGGTCAGGTTCTGGTTGTAGGCGGTCAGGCCGTTCTGCAGCGCCGTGACCCCGTTCTCCCGCTCGCCCATGTCCGCCACGGCGACGTTGATCCGGGAGCTGATGGTCTGGATATTGTTGTAGGCGGTCTGCAGCGCCGCGGTGTTGTTGGTGCTCAGGGCCTGGGCCATGGCCGCGGCCTGGGCCAGGATGTCGGTGGCCTGGCCCTGGCCTGCGGGACCGAAGAACAGGGCGTCGCCGGGAAGGTTGGTGGTGACGGAGGTACTCTGGCTCACCTGCAGGCTGGTGGTGCCGCTGTTGCCGTTGTAGGTGACGGTGGCGGGGGTGGTGGTCTCGTCGTCCACGAACGGCACGGTGGTGGTCATGGTGCCGGCGAAGATGTACTGCCCTTGCACCTGGGTGTTGCCGGTGGCGATCAGGTCCGTGCGCAGGGCGCTCACCTGGGTGGCGATGCCGGCCTGGCTGGCGGCGGTGGCGTTGCCGGCCAGTCCTTCCTGGCCCAGCTGCATGAGCTGCTGGATGTTGGTGACCATGGTGTTCAGGGCGGTGGACGTGGCCTGCATCTGGGAATTGGCGGTGTTGGCCTGGTTGATGTATTCCGTGTTGACGTTGATGGAAGCCTGGTAGCCCTCCACCTGGGCGGTGGCGGTGGGGTTGTCGCCGATGTTGGGGTTGGCCTGGCCGGTGGACAACTGCTCCACGGTCTCCGCGTACTGTTGCTTGATGCGCTGCAGATCCAGCAGGGACTGGGCGTTGTTCATGAGGTTCGGGACGCGCATGCTCATTTTTCATTCCCCATGGGTTGGGTGCATCAACCGGCGGCGGCGGTGGCCATGACCGTCATCAGCTGCTGGGTGAGCTGGCTGATGGTGCTGATGAACTGGGCCGAGGCCTGGTAGCCCTGCTGGAACTGCAGGAGATTGGCGGCCTCCTGGTCCAGGTCGACACCGGAAACGCTGGTCTTCTGGGTCTGCAGGGCCGACGCGAGGTTCTGCTGGTTGGTGGAGATGGTGTTGTATTCCTGGCTCTGGGTGCCCACATCGTTGACCAGGCCACTCACCACCGTGCTGAAGGGGCCCGAATCCCCGACCCCGTCGCCGTTGGTGTCCACGGTGTTCAGGGCGGTCTGCAGGTTGGCCAGGGCCGTGATGTTGGTGTTGTCCCCGGGCGTGTTGGCGGTGGCGGCGGTGCCGATGAGGGTGGGCGTGGCCACCACCAGGGGGTTGACCACCAGGCTGTTGATGATGCCCGTGTAGATCGGCGGGTTGGTGGCGCTGGCCACCAGGGTGTTGTTGGCGGTGTTCACCTGGCCGAAGTTGGCGTCGGGCGGGTTGGAGGAATCGATGCCGGAGCCGGTGAACAGCGGGGTGCCGCTGACGCTGTTGCCGTTGGCGTCGGTGCCGTAGCCGGCCATGGCGACCTTGTTCACCTGGTTGACCAGGCTGCCGGCGATCTGGTTCAGCTGGGTCTGGTAGCCGGGGAGCACCGTGTCCCGGAGGCTCATCTCGGCCCCCAGCTGGCCCCCGTTGATCTTGTCGGTGACATCGATGGAGGTGCTGCCGCTGGTCACGGCCACGGCCAGGTTGTTGCCCAGGGCGGCGTTGGGCGTGGCGGTCATCTGGTAGGAGCTGCTGCCGCTCACCAGGGTGGCGGCGCCCGAATCCAGGGTGATCTGGTAGTTGTTGTTGCTGTCGGTGGTGACCTGGATGCCCACCATGGCGGCCAGCTGGTCGGTAAGCTCCTGGCGCTGGTCGACCGCGTCATTGTCGTCGGCAGGATCCACCTGTTGGGAGATCTGGGCGTTGAGGCCCGCGATCTGGGAGGTGAGGGTGTTGATCTGCGGCACCAGGGCGCCCACCTCCTGGTTGGCGCTGGCGATCTGGCCGGAAATGGTGGTGGAGGCGCTCTGGAACTCCGCGAGCATGGCCTGGGCCGTGCCCACGACGTTCTCGCTGAGGGAGGCGTTGGTGGGGTTTCCGGCCAGGGTCGAGAGGCTGGAGAAGAACGCCGAGATCTGAGTGTTGAGGCCGGTGGTGCCATCGTCCTGGAAGGCCGAGGCCACCGCCTGGATGCCGTTGTAGGTGGTCTCGGAGCCGCTCTGGGCGGACAGGGCCTGGGTCAGCTGCAGGTTCAGGAACTGGTCCCGGAGGGCCTGCACCCCGGTCACGGTGACGCCGGTGCCGAACTGGACGTTGCCGTAGTTCTGGGACGGATTGGAGCTCAGCACCGCCTGCTGCTGGCTGTAGTCCGGGGTGTTCACGTTGGCGATGTTGTGCCCGATGACGCTCATCGCCTCCTGGGCGGCCTGGAGTCCCGAAAGCCCGATGCCCAGACTGGATGTGAGATTGCCCATGGCCTTGCTCCTTGACTTCCTGTCCGGGCTTCGCCCGGTCAGGAAGTGGGGTGTGGGGGACGGAGAGCGAGCAGCGCGAGCGCGCGGTCCCCCACAGGAATGTCAGACGCTGCGCTGGAACCGGAGGGAGATGGAGGGAGGCAGGTTGGGCCCTCCCTGCTTGGCGTAGCAGGCGCCCTCGTTCATGCGCATGAGGGTGGCGCGCAGGGGCGCCTGGAGCCCCTGGATCAGGAACTTGATGCCCTCCAGCTTGCGCTTGAGCCTGGCCGCGTCCTCCGGGGTCCTGGGCCAGTCGATCACCTCGGCCCAGCGGACGCTGTTCAGCAGCGGGACCGGATCCTCGGCCGCCATGATCTTGTGCTCCAGTTCGTTGAGCAGGGCCGGCAGCGAGTGCAGCATGGAATATCTCCAGGGCATTCCACCGCAAGGCTCATACCAGTTGCCTGGACGCCCTAGGCCAGGAAATCCAGGTGTGGCTCGGCAGGATTTGCCTTGGCCGGCTCAGGCTGGTCCGGGTCCTCGCCGCCGTCGGCGTCCTGGGACGAGCCCTCCCGGCCCTGGCCCTGGCCGCGGCCCCGGCGTTCCTCGGTCCTCATGGCATCCGTCTTCGGGATCTCCGGGACCGACGCCTGCTCTTCCGCCATCCGGTCGACCATGGCCTGTTTCTGGTGCGCCTCCCGCTGCAGCAGCCCGCTCACCTCCGAGGCGGTCCGCACCGACTCGACATTGACGGTCTGGAACATCTGGCGCTGGCCCAGGGGCGAGACCATGGCCGGGCTCCTAGCTCACGCCATCGGCCGTGGCCGGGGGCGTATGCTCCCGCACCAGCCCGTCGGCGACGGCATCGCCGTCCGGGTTGTAGGCGTCGGAATCCAGCTGGGCCTTGATGGCTTCAACCTTGTCGGTGCGGATGTCCGGGATCCGGGCCAATTGGGCCCTGGCCGCGGCCATGAACTGCGCCGTGCTGGAAACGCTGAGCGCATCCCCGTTGACGGCGGCGGAAGCGGGGGCCGCCGCAGGCTGGGCGCCGCCCGAAGGGCTGCCCCCCACCACACTGGGCGTGGGCCCAACCCCGCTCGTCTTGCCGGAAACCTTCATGAACTCACCTCATCAGGAGAGGTATCGGCACCCTCCAGGATCAAGTCAAGTTCTGTTGCGGGCAAGCTTAACTTTTAGGCGCCGTTCGGGCATCCCAGGCCGCCGCCAGCCGCTGGCTCAGGCCCCACCCCTTGCCGGCGTCCATGGCCTTCTTGGTGGTGGCCTGGTCCAACAGATACTCATAGGTGCTCTGGGCCGACCCGGAGCCGCCGAACAGGTCGGAATGCGGCACGGTCTGGCGCATCTGCTGGAACAGGTAGGACATCAGCATGCCTTCGAACTGCTTGGCGGCTTCGGCGTTGCCCGGGCTCCCGCCCTGGGCGGGCAGGGCCTGGGCAACGATTTCCTGGGGGGCCGGCAGGGCCAGGGCGGCGACGGCGCTCACAGGATCCTCAGCTCGGCGTTCAGGGCGCCGGCGTCCTTGATGGCCTGGAGGATGGCGATCATGTCCCGGGGGGTGGTGCCCAGGCTGTTGAGCATTTCCGCCAGCCGGCCCACGGAGGTGCCCGGGGGCACGGACATGGACTTCATCTTGTCCTCGGTGGCGGTCACCGTGGTCTGGGTGGTGGTGGTGGTGGTGCCCCGGCTGAGCGGACCGGGCTGGCTCACCGTGGGGTTGGCGGTGACCTGGATGGACAGCCCGCCCTGGACGATGCTCACGGCGCCGATGCGCACGTCGGCCCCCATGACCACGGTCCCGGTCTTCTCGTTCACCACCACCCTGGCCTTGTTCTCCATCTGGATGGGCAGGTTCTCCAGCCGGGCCGCCAGGTCCACCGGGCGCCCCGTGAATTCGGGGGGGATCCCCACTTCCACCGTGCGGGAATCCAGGGCCCTGGCCGCGGGCTCCCCCAGTTCCTGGTTGATGGCGTGGACCACCCGCACCGCGGTGGTGAAGTCCTCCTCCTGGAGGCTGTAGCGGAGCACCGCGCGGTCGTTGAAGACGCCGGGCACGGCCCGCTCCACCAGGCCGCCGTCGGGGATCCGGCCGGCGGTGGGATGGTTCTTCACGGTCGAGGCGCCCCCCGCGGCGGCGGAGAAGCCGCCCACCAGGACCGGGCCCTGGGCCACGGCGAAGACCTGGGTGTCGGGACCCTGGAGCGGCGTCATGAGCAGGGTGCCGCCGGCGAGGGAGGTGGCGTCCCCGCTGGAGCTCACGGTCACGTCGATCTTCTGGCCGGGCCGGGAGAAGGCCGGCAGTTCCGCGGTGACCATCACCGAAGCGACGTTCTTGACCATGACGTTGCCCGGGGCGATCTGGACCCCTTCCCGGGCCAGCAGGTTGGACAGGGACTGGGCGGTGAACTTGGCCTGGGTGGTATCGCCGGTGCCCTTCAGCCCCACCACCAGGCCGTAGCCCATGAGCTGGTTGCTGCGCACCCCCTGGAGGTCGGCCACGTCCCCCAGGCGCACGTCCAGCTTGGCCTCCTTGAGGTCCACGGACGCGGCGCCGAACAGGGACAACGCCGAAAGGAACAGGATCATGATCCGCATGGGAGCCACCTTCAGAAGGGCCAGATGAAGTTGAGGAGGCGGCTGACGTAGCCGGGCTTGGTGGTCTCGTCCACGACGCCCTGTCCGCCGTAGCCCATCTTCAGCTCCGCCACCTGGCCGGAGCTGACGCTGTCGTTCACGTCCAGGAACATCGGGTTGACCATGCCGGCGACGTAGAGCCGCTGGGTCTCGTTGTTGAGCTGGATGTCCCGGTAGCCTTCGAAGATCAGGTTGCCGTTGCCCAGCACCTTCACCACCCGGGCGGTGATGGTGGTGGTGAACGCGGCGCTCCGGTCGGTGTTGCCGGCGCCCTTGTAGCTGTCGCTGGTGGTGGTGGTGGGGTTGGCGGCGGCGGCGGAGCCGCCGCCGATGCCCAGGGTGGCGATGCGGGCCAGGATGCCGGTGGCGCCCATGGAGTTGGCGCCGACCCGGCTGGTGCTGAGGTCGCCCTTGACCGTGGCGGTGGTGGCTTCCGTGACCCGGACGGTCAGCAGGTCATTGAGCCGGCGCGCCCGCAGGTCGGCCACCAGCAGCCGGTCCTGCCACAGGGACCCGTCGGAGAGGGGGGTCTGGGTGGTGGCGTCCTCTTCGTAGGGGATCTTGGGCTTCTTGGCCAGGTTGGGGTCGTGGCTCTGGGGCATGGAGCAGCCCAGCACCAGCATCCCCAGCACTATGGGCAAAATATACCGCATCACGGGCCTCCACCCTGTTCCCTGAGCAGGGGTCGTGCCATTCACAAGGGCCAGACTTCAGGTCCGGGCTCCGCCCGGGCCGGAAGTGGGGTGGGCGGGACGTAGCGCGACCAACGCCAGCGGGCGGTCCCCCACCGACATCAATGCACCGCCATGAGGATCCGGTCATGGCCGGCCAGGTCCTGGTGCACCGCCACCCGGTTCCAGCCGAAGGCGCGGGCCCGGGCCTGGAGTTCCGCCCCCTGCCCCGCGCCGATCTCCAGGACACAGCCGGGCGCCGAGCGGCGGCGGGCCTGGCGGAGCAGTTCCGTGGCCAGGGCCAGGCCCCGGTCCCCGGCAAAGAGCGCCGCCCTGGGCTCGAAGGCCAGCTCCCGCTGGAGCCCGGGCGCGTCGGCGGGGTCCACGTAGGGGGGGTTGGCGACCACCAGCCCCACCGGATCGGCCACGGCATCCAGCAGATCCCCCGGGCGGAAGCGGACCCTGGCCCCCAGGGCCTCGGCGTTGGCCTCGGCCACAGCCAGGGCGGCCGGGCTGATGTCGGTGGCGACTACCTCCCAGTCGGTCTCCAGGGCCATGGAAATGGCCAGGATCCCCGAACCGGTGCCGATGTCGCAGGCGTGCAGCACCCCCAGCCGCCGGCCCAGGTCCAGGGCGGCCTCCAGCACCAGCTCGGTCTCGGGCCGGGGGATCAGGGTGTCGGGGGTCACCCGGAACCTCCGGCCGCGGAACGGGGCCCAGCCCAGCAGGTAGGCCCAGGGTTCGCCCAGGCGGCGCCGCTCCAGCCAGGCTTCCACCTGCCGGGCCTGGTCCGGGGCGACCGCGTCCCCGCCGTGGGCCGCCAGCCAGGCCCGGGACAGGCCCAGGCCTTCCTCCAGCCAGCACCGGCTTTCGGCCCGGGCTTCCTCGGGCTCCAGGAACTGGGCCAGGGCGGCGGCCAGGTGGCGGCTGAGGTGCTCGTAACGGTTCGCATTCATGCAGTCAGGGTAGCAGGGGGGCGTCTGGGGGCGGGTCCGGGGACCTCCGGGGTGCCGTGGCCACGGTCGCGGTCGCGATCCCGGCCAGGCTACCGCCTTGCGCGAATGTATAAACTAATTATTATTAACGTCACCCCGAGAAAGGACGTCCATGAGGCTGGACCGCCTTGGCCCCATCGCCCGCGCCTGGTTCCCATTTCGCCTGGGCATGGCATGGCTCCCGGCCCTGGGGCTGGGCGCCATGCTGGCCTGCGACTGGGGCGGCGGCGCAGGCTCGCCCCTGGCGCCCGTGCTGCCCCTTCCGGGCATCTGGCAGGGCACGGCCAACCCTCAGCAGGGACCCAGCGGTGAGGGCTACCTCCTGGTCATGCCTGACCAGTCCTTCCGGTTCTTGTCCAGCGCCGGCATCACCGAGGTCTCCGGGATCATGACCCTGGGCGGGTACTCCCTGGGCGGGACCGGAACCTGGTACACCCGCCTGGACAGCGTTCCATCCATGCCCGTGACCCTGAGCGGAACCGCCTCTTCATCACCGGAGCAGATCCTGGACCTGTTCATCTCAGGCAGCTCCAACGTGCTGCAGTGCGGCCTGGGCCGCGACCCGCTGGCCAACGTGCCCATGCAGCCGGCACAGCTGGCCGGCACCTACACGTCCAGCGCTGCCAACAACTCCGGCAACGTCTTGGAAACCATCACCATCCCTGCCGATGGTCTGAGCTTCACGGGCAAGCATGCGGAGCGCACGTTCGACGGCACCCTGACCCAGATCCAGGGCTTGAACGCCTTCGCGGTGAAGGGCAGCTTCCCAGCGGCCGAGCCCGGCCAGACACCGCTCAACTTCTCCGGTTTCGCATATTTGCGTCCGGGGACACCGGCGGCCTTCATCCTCATCACCGACGCCGCGGCGACGGGGGGCACGGCGGTGGTGTCAGGCATCTACACCGGTCGATAGCTATGACGACATGGACTGGGCCAGACCGAATCCCAGTACTACGTATTGGGAGGGCAAGCAGGCAGCCTTGCCCTTCCTTCCCGATGCCAAGACAGCCCAGAACTTTCCCTCAGCCCTGCGCACACCATAGCGAGCCGGGGCCGCTGAGGCTTGGCGATTGCAAAGGAGCTGGCGATGCGAATGGCCCTGACCCTGTCCCCCCTGCTGATGCTGGGCCTCGCGTGCAACCAGCCGGTGGCCCGGCCCGACCAGGCGAACGTCAACAAAGGCAACCTGACCCTCGGCGGGGTGCAGGCCAAGATCAGCAACGGCACCACCACCAAGGCCGAAGTGCTGGAATGGTTCGGGTCGCCCAACGTGATCACCCGGAACAAGGAAGGCGAAGTGTGGAACTACACCCGCCAGGGCACCGCCGCCGAACTCAGGAACAGCAGCGTCGGCGTCTGGTTCCTGGTCTTCTCCGCCGGCAAGAGCACCGGCTTCAGCCAGTCGGGCTCGGTGAGCTTCGATCTGCTGTTGCGTTTCAACAACAACGATGTGGTCACCGACCACAAGGTCCTGCAGACCGCCTTCTAGGGAGATCGAACCTTGCTCAACCCGCATCCGCTCCGCTCCTGCGTCCTGGCCGCCGTCCTGCTGGGCCTGGGCACCGCCTGCGAAGGGCCGAAGCTCACCCCGGACCAGACCATGGCCCTGCGCCAGGCCCAGACCCGGAACTTCGAAGTGCCGCTGGACACCGTGTTCAGGGCCACCACGGCCTACCTCCAGGACAACTTCTACCAGATCCGCCAGGTCAGCAAGTCCAGCGGCATCATCAACGCCTACAAGGCCCAGGACCTTTCCGGGAGCGAGAAGTTCTGGGGCGCGTGCTTCGCCGGAGCGGCGGCCAAGAAAGGCGACACCTACGACGTCACCTTCACCTTCGAGGCCTTCGACGAGAGCAACACCCAGGTCCGCTGCAACATCACCCACGGGGTGAGCAACATGGCCGGGATGCAGGGGGACGTGAAGGCGGTGACCGACCCCATGCTCTACCAGTCCATGCTGGACGCCCTCAACGTGGAGGTGCAGCGCCGGCACATGGCCACCACCATGCGCCAGACCAAGGACGTCCCGGTGCCGGACGCGGCCCCGGACCCCGGGGAATAGCCCTCACCATCATCGTGGGAGGAACGCCCCAACTTGATCGCGCCGCGAGCATGGGCACCCCGGGCCCCGCCGAAGGCGGGGTCCAGCATGGACCGGGACCATTACTTTTGACTCATCAACTCCCGGGCCCGGTCCTGGCTGGCCTTGGCCACTTCCTCATGCAGGCTGCCGCCGTGGCTGTCCATGGTGACCACCAGGGGGAAGTCCTCCACTTCGACGATCCAGAAGGCTTCGGGGCTGCCGAACTCCTCCAGCATCTTCACGTCCACCACCCGCTTGACCCGCTCGGCCAGGAGCGCCCCGGCCCCGCCGGTGGCGTGGAAGTAGCAGGCGCCCACCTTGGCCAGGCCGTCGGAGGTCTTCTTGCCCATGCCGCCCTTGCCGATGACGCCGCGGACGTGGTAGGTCTCCAGCACGTCCGCCTGGTACGGCTCTTCGCGGATGCTGGTGGTGGGGCCGGCGGCGACGAAGGACCAGTGGCCGTCCGGATGCTGGGCCACCACCGGGCCGCAGTGGTAGATCACCGCCTCGGCCAGCAGCGGCTTGAGCCACTCGGGCTTGTGCTCGACCATGTACTTGTGGCCCATGTCCCGGGACAGCACCACCCGGCCGTTCAGGAGCACTTCGTCGCCGACCTTGAGCTCGCGGATGGCGGCTTCGGAAATGGGGATGGTGAGGCGTTTCATGGCTGCTCCTCTGGCTCTGGGTTCCGGGTGGATGGCGCTCAGCCGAAGCTGGGCTGGCCGCCGGCGTCCAGCTTCAGCTCCAGGCGCCGGGAGGACCAGCACATGTAGCTGATGCTCACGAAGAAGCTGGCCGGGTGGCGGAACATCTCGGTCACCAGCACGCCCAGGGCGGTGCTGCGGCCGCCGTAGCCCATGGGGCCGATGCCCAGGGTGTTCAGGTCCTCCATGAGCCGGCGCTCCAGGGCGTCCAGTTTGGGATCCGGGTTGGGGGTGCCCAGCTTGCGCAGGATGACCTCCTTGCTCTTTTCGTAGCCGGTGACCCGGTCGCCGCCGATGGCCACGCCCAGGATGCCCGGGGAACAGCCCTGCCCCTGGGCCTTGGCCACGGCGTCGATGACGCACTTGCGCACGCCGCCCAGGTCCCGGCCGGCGCCGATGGCCGCGTCCGGAAGCCGGTACTGGGCGCCCACGTTCTCGCAGCCGCCGCCCTTGAGCATGACCGACACCTCCAGGCCGGGCCCCTCCTTCTCCTCGAAATGGATCACCGGGTGGCCTTCCAGGAAGGGATCCATGTTGTCGCCCGGGTTCCTGCCGCTGAGGGCTTCCACGCAGTTGGGCCGGAGCCAGGACCGGCGGGTGCACTCCCGCACCGCGGCCCGGATCTGCTGCCTGATCCGCTGCTGGGAGAAGCCGAACGGGTGCCGCACCCAGAAGATCACGGTGCCGGTGTCCTGGCACAGGGGGGCGACGTGGTCGTCGGCCAGCTGGATGTTCTCCAGCATGGTGTCCAGGGTGTTGGCGGCGCGGGAACCGTCGGTTTCGGCGTTCCGGCCGGCCACCAGGGCCTCGATGATGTCCTGGGGCATCCGGCTGGTGGCGCGGCGGATCAGTTCGGTCACCGCCAGGGTGAGGTCCACGGTCAGCGGGCTGCCCAGGTCGGCCGCCCAGTCCCTGGGCAGCACCGACCGGGCTTCCACCGTGGCCATGGGCGTGAGGTCGGGCATCGGGCAGGAAGGCATGAAACCTCCAAAGATGGGTTCCTGGCGCTTCCCGCGATGGATGCCGGGACTCGCCATGGCCTAAGAGTCCGTCCGAACCTGGAAAAGGGCAAGGTTTGCGGTACGCCGATTATTGTCAATCCCCCTCCCATGGGCGAAGCACCGCCCCCACGAACGCGTTCCTGCCGATTCGGTAAAAAGTCGAGCGCAGCGAGGCTTTTTCACCGAAACGACGATGCTCGGGACCCGTACGCTCCGTTCAGGTGGCCCAGGCGCGGCAGAGGGCGGTGGTGAGGTTCAGCAGCGGGGTGGTGCTGCGGGAGATGGCCTGGCCCTTGAGGTCCAGGTCGGTCTGGTTCACCAGGGCGAGCAGGCGCGCGGCCCCCTCGGGGCCGATCCGGCCCAGCACCCGGGTGTAGCCGTCCAGCAGGAAGTCCTGGCGCGGGCTCAGCCCCAGGGCCGCCGCCAGCTCGGGGCGGCCTTTGCGGCCCAGCCGCCGGGCCTCGGCCAGCCGGCACAGCCGCTCCACTTCCCGCCGGGCCTGGCCCAGGAGCATCAGCGGCGCGCCGCTGGAGGGATCATCCTCCAGGGCCAGGCGCAGGCTCTGCAGCCCGGCGGGGATCGAGCCGCCCTGCCAGGCCTTGGTCCAGGCGAACACGCTCTGCTCGCCCAGCCGGAAGGTGGCCTGGTCCACCTGGTCGAGCCCCACCCGGCGCTGGTCGCAGAACAGCTCCAGCACTTCCAGGGTCCGGCGCAGGATCCCGGGGTTGCCCCCCAGCCGGGCGGCGATGCGGCTGGCCACCCCCGGCTCCAGGCCCAGGCCCATGGCGGCGGCGGTGGCCTCCACCCAGCCGGCGGCCTCCTTGGGGTCCAGGGCGCCCACCTTGAGCACCCGCCCCTGCTGGTTCCATTCGCTGAACGGCTTGGCCCCCAGGATCTTGCCGGGCCCGGCGGACAGGGCGCCCCTGGCCACCAGCAGCATCCGGGTCCCGGGCAGGGGCGCCTGGAGCATCTGCTTCACCGCCGGGGGCAGTTCCTTGGCCTTCTCCAGCAGGTTGTCCGCCTGGGGCACCAGGACCACCCGGTCCGCCCCCAGGGGGGCCGATTCCCGCAGGGCGCCCAGCACCTCCGGCCAGGGGCAGCCCTCGGCGCAGACGGTGAAGGAGAACACCTCCCATTCCGGGTCCACGTGGACGGCCTTCCAGGCCTCCACCGCGGCGCGGCGGCCGTCGCTGTCCTCCCCGTGCAGGAGGGCGAACCGGGAGTCCAGCCAGGGGCGGGGCAGAGCCACTTATTCACTCCCTTCCAGGAGCTGGGTGAGGAAGCTCTCGGCGAAGTCGTCGGCCAGGCTGCCCAGGACGCGCAGCTCCTGGTTGTCGAAGCTGGCGAAGTTCATGTCCACCCGGTACTGGTTGGAGAAGGTCAGGCGCGGCCGGGCGATGATCACGTCCCCGGTGACGCCGTCCAGCAGCTTGACCGAGGCGGTGACCACCACTTCGATCCGGCTGGCGCTGCCGGCGGAGCCGGGGCTGGCCGCGGTGCCCAGGGACAGCCCCAGCGGCCGCGCCTCGTAGCTCTCGAGGGTCGCCTGGAGCACCCAGCGGGAACTCTCCGAGGGCGGCACCAGCTTCCAGGGGGAAGCGGCCACGATGCGGTTCTCCAGGGCCTTCCGGAACAGCTCCTCGGCCCCCAGCTTGGGCGTGTGGTTGTCGAAGCTGCCGATGCGCACGGTCTCGCCCTTCACCAGCCAGGCCGAGGCCCGGGGCCGGCTGTCCAGGCGGCGGTAGCCGCAGCCCGGGGCCAGGGCCAGGAGGGCCGCGCCCAGGGCCAGCGCCAGGAAGCGGCGGGCCAGCAGGTAGGCTTCAGCGGGTTTCACGGGCGTCCCTTCACGCGGGGTTGTAGATGCCGACGTAGGGGAGGTTGCGGTAGATCCCCTCCAGGTCCAGGCCGTAGCCCACCACGAAGTGGTCTTCGATGGGGAAGCCCACGTAGTCCACCGGCACCTGCACCCGGCGCCGGCTGGGCTTGTCCAGCAGGGTGGCGATGCGCAGGCTGGCCGGTTCCCGGTCCAGGAGCAGGTTGCGCACCTTGAACAGGGTGAGCCCGGTGTCGACGATGTCCTCGATCACCAGGGCGTGCCGGCCCCGGATGGACTTGTCCACGTCGAACAGGATCTTCACTTCCCCGGTGCTCTCCAGGCCGCCGCCATAGCTGGCCACCCGCATGAAATTGACATCCAGATCCAGGTCGATGGCCCGGGTGAGGTCGGCGAAGAACGGGTAGACGCCGTTGAGCAGCCCGATCACCACCAGGTCCTTGCCGGCGTAATCCTCGGTGATCTGGGCCCCCAGTTCCTGGACCCGCTGCTGGATCTGGGCGGCCGTCAACAGGGGATAGATGCGGCTGCGCGACTTGACCATGCTTGTTCTCCATTTCGCTTTCTACCATTCAACCCGAGGGGAGGCCCCCGGGTCTACCTTGCAGGAGCCGAACCGGGTTTTCTCCTGCTTTCCCTTGTCTTTTCCCTGCGAGCCCACGATGATAGCGCTTTCGATCATGCCCAGCGACGAGAGGTTGATGGAGACCACGGTCAGCGATTCTCCGTACCATGCTCCCGAGGTCCTGGCCTGGGTGGTGGCAGCCCAGGCCGGCGACCAGGCGGCCTTCGGCCTCCTGGTGGAGCGCTTCCAGCGGGATGTCTACGGCAAGGCGTTTGCCATCCTCAAGAACCACCTGGACGCCGACGACGTGGTGCAGGAGACCTTCCTGCGGGTGTTCCGGGCGCTGCCGGGGTTCCGCTTCGAGTCCTCGTTCCGCACCTGGCTCATCACCATCACCACCCGCCAGGCGCTCAACTTCCTCGCCCGCAAGCGCACCGGCCACGAAAGCCTGGACACCGCCGAGGACGGCCCGGAGCACCTGGCCCTGCGGGTGGAGGGCAACCAGATGACCGCGCTGCTGGACCAGGAATCCCGCCGGCTGCTGCGGGAGGCCCTGCCCCGGCTGCCCCAGCGCCAGAAGCAGGCCCTGATGCTGAAGATCCAGAACGATTGGAAATATGAAGAAATCGCCCGGGAGATGGACATCTCCGTGGGCAGCGTCAAGGCGCATATCTTCCACGCCATCCAGAACCTGGCCCAGCTGGTCAAAGGAGTGCGGCCATGAAAAAGCAATTTCCCCCCCTGCCCGAAGCCTGTGTGCAGGCCCTGGCCGACATCGAACGGGACCCCCTGGAGCTCAGCGCCGCCGCCGCCGCCCACGTCCTCACCTGCCTCCCCTGCTCCGAAACCCGGATCCACTGGCTGGCCCAGGAGGAGACCCTGGCCCAGGCGCCGGCCGGCTATTTCGACCGTCTGCCGGAACGGATCGTGAGCAAGCTGCCGGCCGGGCCCCGCCGGCTCCGGCCCCACCCGGTGCTGTGGGCCATGGCGGCGGCGCTCATGCTGGCGGTGGGCATCGGCGGCTACTGGGCCGGCCGGGCCAACCGCTCGCCCATGGTGGAGGCCACCCTGGCCCAGCCCCTCCCGGATACCCATGAGACCCTCCCGGACACCCCCTTCACGGAAGGCGAGGAGGAGTACGCCCAGCTGCCCACCCTGAGCCCGGAACAGGCCCACCGGCTCATCCAGCAGATCAGCAGCCAGGATCCCCGCCCTTGAATCCAGCCCCCCGGAGTCGCTCATGTTCAAGCCCATGCTGATGCTCGCCGTTCCCGCCGCGCTGGTGGCCGGGCCCGGGCAGGAGCCGCCCCAGCCGCCCCCGCCCCAGGGCCCCCAGGGGCCCCAGGAAGGGCACATCATGGCGCAGTTCTACCAGCTGCGGGTGACCCGGATCCAGGAGTCCCTGGGCCTCTCCGAAGACCGGGCCAGGGCCCTGGCCGAGCGCTGGGGCCGCTGGGACCGGGAGTTCATCGACCGGGGCCGGCAGATGCTGCAGTTGCGGGCGCAGTTCAGCCAGATCCTGGTGGGCGCCGGCACCGAAGAGGAGAAGGGCGCCAGGCTCAAGCCGCTGGTGGACCAGTTCCTCGTCCTCCGGCAGCAGCAGGACGAGGCCAAGCGCAGCTTCGAGGCGGACATCCTCAAGTCGCTCACCCCGCCCCAGCAGGCCCGCATGATCCTGCTGGTGGAAGACATCCAGACCAAGATCCGGGAAACCCTCCGGGAAGCCCGCCGAGGGGGCAGCCGCTACTAGATCTGGCCGGGTCCCGACCGGGCGTACGGCAGTTCGCTTCGGATGCACGAAAGGGACACGTTTCCCTTTGGTTCCGGAGAGTTTCATGGGATGCTGATGGTTTGGGCCAGGTCCGGGGGGCGCAGTTCAGCACCGATGATCCGGCGGCGCCCCGGGAGACATCTTGACCAGTGACACCTTCGCAGCCCTCGGCTGCACCGAGCCTTTTCTGTCCGCCCTCGAACGGCGCGGCTTCCACAGCCCCACGCAAGTCCAGGCGGAGTCCTTCCAGCCGGGCCTGGAAGGCCGCGACCTGCTGGTGCAGAGCCGCACGGGCTCCGGAAAGACGCTGGCCTTCGGCCTGCCGCTCATGCACCGGCTCAGCGAGGAGAAACGGCCCCAGGCCATCGTCCTGACGCCCACCCGGGAGCTGGCCCAGCAGGTGGGCGAGGAACTGCAGAGCGTCATGCCCAGGCTGGAGATCGCCCTGCTGGTGGGCGGGCTGGGCTACGCGCCCCAGCTCAAGGCGCTGAAGTACGGCGCCCGGGTGGTGGTGGGCACCCCCGGGCGGGTCCAGGACCACCTGGACCGCGGCACCCTGGACCTCTCCGGGATCACCATGGTGGTCCTGGACGAGTGCGACGAGATGCTGAACATGGGCTTCCTGGAGGACGTGGAGAAGATCCTCTCCGGGGTGCCGCCGGGGCCCCAGACGTTCCTGTTCTCGGCCACCCTGCCCGCCCCCATCGCCAGCCTGGCCAAGCGGTTCCTGAACAATCCCCACCGCATCAACCACAGCCAGGCCGAAGGCAGCTCCCAGCACGCCGACATCGTGCACACCCCCTGCCTGGTGGCCGACCACCTGCACACCAAGGCCCTGGTGAACTTCCTGCTGGCGGACGATCCGTCCTCGGCGCTCATCTTCACCAAGATGAAGGTCACCACCGAGACCGTGGCCCAGTCCCTGCGCGATGCGGGCCTGTCGGCGGACTGCCTGCACGGCGACCTGAGCCAGCAGAGTCGCAACCGGATCCTCAACCTGTTCAAGGAAGGCAAGCTGCGCTACCTGGTGGCCACCGACGTGGCGGCCCGGGGCATCGACGTGGAGGCCATGCCCCTGGTGGTGCACATGGGCATCCCCACCCAGATGGAGAGCTACATCCACCGCTCGGGCCGCACCGGCCGGGCCGGTCTCAAGGGCGCCTCCCTGGCCCTGGTGAACTTCAAGGAATCCCGGATCCTGCTGGCCTGGAGCCGCCGGGGCGGGCTGAAGCTGGACTGGCGCGCGCTGCCCACCCAGGCCGAGATCCGGGAGACCCGGGCGCGCAAGCTGGCCGAGCGCATCGCCGCGGTGGAAGCCCCCCAGCTCCTGGAGACAGCCCAGCGCCTGCTGGCCGAGCGGGACGCCCCGTCCCTGGTGGCGGCGCTGCTGTCCATGGTGATGGGCACCGCCCAGGACGGCTACGACATCCCCGATTCGCCCAAGCAGGAGTACTCCGCCGAGAAGCGGCCCTTCAAGCCCAGGCCGGGGGAGAAGGCCGGCTGGACCCCCGGGCAGAAGCCCCCGTTCCGCCGGGACGACAAGCCCGCCCGGCCCTGGGTCGCCAAGGGCGCGGCCGGGCCGAAGAAGCCCTTCGACCCGGCCAAGAAGCGCTGGGAAAGCCCCGCCGTGCCGAAGAAGCGCGACTAGCCTTCCACGTATTCATCCGGGTCCCCCCGCCTCGCCCTGTTCGTTTCCGAGAAAATCGTGTGGAGCAGGATTTTTCGAAAACGGAGGCCCTGGGACGCAGGATTTCGTGTCCCAGCGCCAAGGCAGGAGACGGGTTCCCGGCCCTATGGCTTGGCCTCGTCCTTCCGGGGTTCCAGCAGGGGGACCGGGTTGGCGCCCCAGGACAGGATCTCCACCGGCTGGGTGCGGGCCCGCGCCCGGGCCTCCTTCACCACCTGGATGCTCTCGGCGGTGCTGGGGACCTTGGGCGCGGTGCCGGGCTTGAAGGCCAGCCGGATCAGGTCGGCGGGATCGGTGGCGCTGGTGGCCACCAGGCCGGTGAGGCGGTCCACGTCGGCCCACTCCATGCCGTCCGGCACCGGGAACTCCTCCTTGGGCGTGCTGGGCAGGGCGGTCTTCATGAAGTCCACCCAGATGGGCAGCGCCACCTTGGCGCCGTCGGCCCCCGGGAAGATGGTCTTCTTGGCGTCCAGGCCCACCCAGACCCCGCAGGCGACGCGGGTGGAGAAACCGATGTACCAGCAGTCGGTGTGGTCGTCGGTGGTGCCGGTCTTGCCGGCCACGGGCCAGCCCAGCTCGTTGGAGCGGGCGCCGGTGCCCCGCTGGGCCACGCCCTGGAGGCACTGGATCAGCTGGTAGTTGCTCATGGGCTCCAGGGCCTGGGCCCCGGGGGCGCCGTCATGGGTCTCCAGCACCCGGCCGGACCGGTCGACGATCTTCTTGATCAGGAAGGGCGGCGGCGACTGCAGTCCGCCCAGGGCGAAGGTGCCGTAGCCGCGCACCAGGTCCTTGAGGGTGAGGTCGGAGGCGCCCAGGGCCAGGCTGGGATAGGGGATCAGCTTGCCCTCCACCCCGGCGGCCTGGGCCAGGGCGATCACGTTGTCGATGCCGGTGGAGGACAGGGTGCGCACCGCCGGGACGTTGCGGGAATCCCGGATGGCCTCCCAGATGGGGATGGGCCCCCAGAAGTCCCGTTCGTAGTTCTTGGGCTCGTAGACGGTGGTGTCGAAGTTGTACCGGGTGGGCACGTCCGCCACCATGGAGGCGGGGGTCTTGCCCTGGACGAAGGCGGCGCCGTAGACGAACGCCTTCATGGTGGAACCCACCTGGCGCTCGGCCTGGAAGGTGCGGTTGAACATGGAGCGCTTGAAGTCGTAGCCGCCGACCATGGCGCGGATCTCCCCGGTCTGGGGCTCCACCGCCAGCAGCGCCCCTTCCACTTCGGGCTCCTGGTCCAGCTCCAGCTTCAGCGGCTGGCCGTCCTCCCCGGCGGCCTTCACCAGGAACAGCGGGGCCGCGCCGCGCACCAGCAGCGAGCGGATGTTCTTGCCCGCCCAGGCGAAGGCGGCGTCGGGCACGGTGAGCACCTGCCGGCCGACCCGCACCTGGGCGCCTCCGGGCTGCCAGGCCAGGATGATGCCGCGCACCGAATCCCCCTCCTCGAAGAACCGGTTCCACCCGGGCAGCTGGCTGGTCTCGGGCTCGCTCACGAACTGCACCGCCGCCTTGCGGAAGCCGCGGCGGCGGTCCACCGCCCGCAGGCCCGCGCGCACCGCGTCGTTGGCGGCGCTCTGCCACACCGAGTCGAGGGTGGTGGTGACTTCCAGGCCGCCTTCCAGCACCCGGGCGGCGCCGTACTTCTCGTAGAGGTACTTGCGGACCTCCTCCACGGGATAGGGCGCGGTGGTGTCCTCCTGGGCATTCTCCCGGGCCAGGCGGATGGGCCGCTCCGAAAGGGTCGCGGCGTCGCTGTCCTTCAGGTAGCCCTCGGCCGCCATGCGCCGGAGCACGTGGTTGCGCCGGGTCTTGGCGGCCGCCCGGGCCTTGGGGTCGGGGTTGTAGGGGTTGTACCAGTTCGGGTTCTGGACCAGGCCGGCGAGCAGGGCGCACTCCTCCACCGCCAGCTGGGGCGCGCTCTTGCCGAAGTAGTACTCCGAGGCGGCCTCGATGCCGTAGCGCCCGCCGCCGAAGTAGACCTCGTTGGCGTACGACTCGAAGATCTGCTTCTTGGTGTAGGCCTGTTCCAGCTTCACCGCCAGGATGATCTCCTTGAGCTTGCGGTCCAGGTTCCGCTGGCGCTTGGCGGTGACCGTGCGCACCAGCTGCATGGTGAGGGTGGAGGCGCCCTCCCGGCGCTGGCCGAAGCTGGTCACGAAGTTGACCCCCGCGCGCAGGACGCCCCGGGCGGAGATGCCGCGATGGTTCATGAAGTCCGAGTCCTCGGTGGCGATGACCGCGCCCACGAAGGCCCTGGGGATGTCCCCGAACGGGATGACCACCCGGTTCTCCTGGGCGAACACGCCGATGACGTCGCCGTTGCGGTCCAGCACCTTGGTGACGGTCTTGGGCACCCGCAGGGCGAAATAGGTCAGGAAGCTGTCCACGTCCCGGGACATCACCGACCAGGCCACCCCCAGGGCCACGACGCCGGCCAGCGCCAGGGCCAGGACCGTCCACACCAGCCAGCGCAGCGGGCTGGCGCCCCGGGAGGGGGTTTTCCGAGGGTTATGTGCCTTGATTGCCATGCTCCCAGGTTAACCTAAGGGCATGTCGCGACCCACCCTCGTAATTGTGGCGAAATCAAGGTCCACTTGGCTCTCCAACGGTCTTCGGGAGACGGTGCCGCCATTCCTGGACCGGGGCTGGCGGGTGGTGGCCCACCCCAAGATCCGCGCCACCTGGCTGGCGGCGGGACTGCCCGACGCGGCCTTCACCGGCGATCCGCTGTACGGCGCCGGGTTCGAGGTGCCGGAACTGTGCCTGGCCCTGGGCGGGGACGGCACCCTGCTCACCGCCGCCCGGCACGTGGGGGTGCGCGGCACCCCGCTGCTGGGCATCAACCTCGGCTCCCTGGGCTTCCTCACTTCGCACCCCTCCGAGCAGGCCGCGGCGGTGATCGAGGCCTATTTCCAGGGCCATTTCGTCCCCGAGACCCGCTCCATGCTCAGCACCCGGGTGGTGCGGGGCGCGCTCACCCTGCCGGGGCGGCCGGTGCTCAACGACGCCGTGCTGGTCAAGGGCCTGGCCGCGCGGATGATGGAGTTC
>Ga0181516_10001025_pt1 | contig 22536 bp, 26 predicted proteins | sample PEATcosm2014_Bin_25_FD_121104 | JGI IMG/M metagenome (GOLD analysis project Ga0181516, IMG submission 121104) | Peatland microbial communities from MTU Mesocosm Facility, Houghton, MI, USA - PEATcosm2014_Bin01_10_metaG | ecosystem: Environmental > Terrestrial > Soil > Wetlands > Peat | place... | reverse complement strand
GCTTATATCTGCGCGACGAGCTTGTCGAGCAACTGGGCGTGTGCGCGCGGATCGATCTCACGCTCGATGATCTTGCCGGCGCCGGCGACGGCCAGTGCCGCCACCTGCTGGCGCAGCTCATCGCGTGCGCTTTGCCGCTCGAGCGCGATTTGCTGCTCGGCGGATTGCAGTATCCGCGCACCTTCTACGGTTGCGCTTTTCCTGGCGGCCTCGATGATCTCGTTGGCCTGCGCCTGTGCCTGGGCCTCGATCTGCTGCGCCCGCACACGTGCTTCCCGCACGATCGCATCGACCCGCGATTCCGCCGCCACCAGGTCTTTCTGGCCGCGCTCGGCGGCCGCCAGACCGTCCGCGATCTTCTTGTGGCGTTCACCGATCGGCGTCGCAATCATCGGCACCACGACCTTGGCGATGAACCAAAGCATGATGAGGAAAACGATGATCTGCCCGATGAACGTGGCATTGATATCCATGCGTACCTAGCTCCACATAGTCCCGGCCTCGGCTGCCGCCGCGCCGACAGTGACTTCAGCCACGCCTGCTCAGCCGCCCTTGGGCAGCAGCGGATTGGCGGTAGCGAAGTACAGCGCCAGACCCACACCGATCAGGAAGGCCGCGTCAATCAGGCCGACCAGCAGAAACATCGATTTCTGCAGCATGGGCGTCAGTTCGGGCTGGCGCGCTGAGGCTTCGAGAAATCTCGAGCCCATGATGCCGATGCCGATACAGGCGCCAGCGGCACCCAGACCGATCATCAGGCCGACACCCACCGCCGTGTGGGACTGAATGAGAGCGATTGCGTCCATAGTCTTTTAAGTCTCCTAGTCAAATCCAGTCGAAGCGCGCTAGTGGTGCTCTTCCGCCATCGCGATATAAACGATGGGCAGTACCATGAAAATGTAGGCCTGCAGCAGCACAATCAAGATGTGGAAGATCGCCCAGCCCGCGCCAAAAAATACCTGCGCGCCGAAGGCCAGCACGCTGCCGAAGCTGAATCCGGTTACCGCAAAGCCCAGCAGCGCAATCAGGATGAACAGCAGCTCGCCAGCATACATGTTGCCGTACAACCGCATGCCGAGCGAGATCGGCTTGGCCAGCAGCTCGATGAAATTGAGCACGATATTGAACGGGGCCAGCCAGATGCCGAAGGGCGAAGCGGCCCATTCGTGCAGGTAGCCGCCGACCCCCTTGGCGCGGATCGAGAACACGATCACCAGCAGCAGCACCACGATGGCCTCGGCGATGGTGGCGTTGAGGTCGGAGGTGGGCAGCACGCGCCAGAATTTGGCGCCAAATGCACTGGCGAAGTGCCCCGGCAGATCCACCGGCAGCAGGTCCATGGTGTTCATGGCCACGACCCAGCTGAACAGCGTCAGCGCCAGGGCGGTCATGAAGCGGCGATCGCCGGGATAAATGGAGCTGACCTGCTCGTCCACCCAGTCATAGACGAATTCGACGAAGCCGGCGAGGCCGGTGGGAGCCGCACTGTTGCTGATGCGCCGCGCCGCGATCCACAGCAACAGGCTCACCGCGATGGCCAGCAGGGTCGACATGAACAGCGTGTCGATGTGCCACGTCCAGAAGCCCGAGCCCACTTTCAGATGGGTCAGGTGATGAGCGATGTACTCGGTCGGCGACTCGCCGTGCTCAACAGCCATGTGGCCCTATGGTCCTTTGAGGCTTTCGCCTCCGCTAGCTCGCGCGGTCAATCTCAGGCTCCGCGCCAGCCCCAGCCAATACACCAAGAATGTAGCCAAATAAGTCAGAAACAACGGCTCCGGCGCGATCCGCCAGGTCCGCATTGCCGCCACGAGCAGTGCCGCGGTCACCACCAGTTTCAAAGTGGAACCGCGAACCAGTCCGCTGCCATCCGCGCGCAGGCCAACCAGCACCTGCGCCAGGGTCGCCGCCGCGCCGATTACGCCGCCGATCAGAGCCGATCGCGACGAGAGCGCGCCCCACATTGCATAGCAAATCAGGGCGCCGTTGACGGCCACGATCAGTTGGCCAACCACCACCCACAGCGCCTGGCGCCGCACAGACGCAAAGTCGACGGGGGACTGGAGTGAGACGACTGCCGGGCTCCCAGGCAAGGGCGGCGCATTATAGGGAGGTCTTGAGCAGGCTTCAATTACCTGCTAAACCCCTGAATGATTAAACAATATGGGTCAAAATCCCATCCAGCTCATCGAGGCTGTTGTAGCGTACGACCAGCCGGCCCTTGCCGCTCTCCGAGTGCTCGATGGCCACCGTGGCGCCGAGCTTCTCACTGAGGTCATCCTGCAGCCGCCGAATGTTCGGATCCACCGCCGCTTCGGCCACCGGGCCGCGCTCCCGCTGGGGTTGGGCCATGCGCCGGACCAGGGCCTCGGTTTCGCGCACCGACAGGCTTTTGCGCACCACCAGGGTGGCGACCTCGACCTGCTGCCGCCGCTGCGGCAGTCCGAGCAGCGCCCGGGCGTGCCCCATTTCGAGCTCGCGCCTGGCCAGGCGCTCGCAGACCTCGTCGGGTAACTCCAGCAGCCGCAGCAGATTGCTGACCGCCGCCCTGGATCGCCCGACGGCCTCGGCTGCCTGCTGGTGGGTGAGCCCGAATTCGGAAATCAGCCTTTCCAGTGCGCGCCCCTCTTCCAGCGGATTGAGGTTCTCGCGCTGGATGTTTTCGATCAGCGCCATGGCGATCGCGGCTTCGTCCGGCACGCGCCGTATCACGGCCGGGATGTCGCGCAGGCCCGCCTGCTGCGCGGCACGCCAGCGGCGCTCCCCGGCGATGATCTCGTAGCGCTGGACCCCGCGCTCATCGGGGGCGTCGATGGGACGCACGATGATGGGCTGCACCACGCCCTGGGCCTTGATCGATTCGGCCAGCTCGGCCAGGCTCTCCGGCCGCATGTCGAGACGGGGCTGATATCGGCCGCGCTGCAGCAGGTCGAGCGGCAGCCGCTGCAGCTCCTCCTCCAGCTCGCGCCGCGGCGCGGCGGCCAGGGCATTGCCGCCATCGGCCGGGACCACCGGTCGGGCCTGGCCCAGCAGATCGGCCAGGCCGCGTCCCAGCGTCGGCTTCTTTTGGTTCATGCGCTCATAATAGCTGCATCGCGCAGCTCCTCTTCCCGCCGCAGCATCTCGCCGGCCAGCGCCAGGTAGGCCAGTGCACCGCGCGAATCGGGGTCATGGGCCAGCGCGCTCTTGCCAAAGCTCGGCGCCTCGGCAAGCCGGACGTTGCGCGGCACCACAGTGCGGAAGACGCTGGTGCCGAAATGCATGATCAGCTGCGCACTGACTTCGTTGGAGAGATTGTTCCTCGGGTCATACATCGTGCGCAGAATCCCTTCGATGGCGAGATCCGGATTCGCGGCCGCGCGAATCTGCTCAATGGTGGCCATGAGCGCGGACAGTCCCTCCAGGGCATAGTATTCGCACTGCATCGGGATCAGCACGCTGTCGGCGGCGACCAGCGCGTTGACGGCCAGCATGTTCAACGCCGGCGGACAGTCGATGATGATCAGATCGTAGTCGTTGCGAATCGGCTCGAGCGCCATGCGCAGCCGCTGTTCGCGCCGTTCGACCGTGGTCAACAGCCGCACCTCGGCGGAGGTCAGGTCCTGATTGGTCGGCAACACCGACAGCGTGTTGGCGCCGGAACTGGTGGCGGCGCAGGTGCGGATCGCAGCCGCCGCCGTGCACTCGCCGAGCAACACCTCGCAGCTGCCCGCTTCGATGAGATTCTTGTCTATGCCGCAGCCCATCGTGGCGTTGCCCTGGGGATCCAGGTCGATCAGCAGCACGCGGCGATGCATGGCGGCGAATGAAGCGGCAAGATTCACGGCGGTCGTGGTCTTTCCCACGCCCCCCTTTTGGTTCGCAACCGCAATCACGCGCTTCATGGCGCAATTAGTCTAGCCTTTGGGGCCTCAGGACTACAGGTAAACTGCGACGATGAAGCTTCTCTCCGGAATTCTCGTGGCTGCGATATTCGCGGTCGCGACTTTCGGCCTGTGGGGCTATCTGAATCGCCCCGAAAGCGAGCCGCCCTGGCCGGCGCATATACAAGGTGTCGCATTCTCGCCGTTCGCAGCCGATCAGAATCCCTTCGGCAGCCGCGATGTGCCGCCGCTCGAGCAGATCGATTCGGACCTGCGGCTGCTGGAGAACAAGACCTATGCCGTGCGCACCTACTCGGTGCTCGGCTCGCTGGGCAAGGTGCCGGAGCTCGCCGCCAAACACCATATCAGCGTCGCGCTGGGCGTCGAGCTCACCAAGGATCCGGATAAAAATGAACTCGAGATGCGCACCGGCATCGCCCTGGCCCGCCAGTATCGCAACGTCACGCGCGTGCTGGTCGGCAACGAGGTGCTGCTGCGAGGGGACCTGACCGTCGACGAACTGGCGCAGCAGCTGGATCGGGCGCGCGCCGCGATCCGCCAGCCGGTTGGCTACGCGGATACCTGGGCCACCTGGCTCAAGAATCCCGAAATCGTGCGGCATGTGGATTTCATCGCCGTCCACCTCTTTCCCTACTGGGAGGGCGTCGATGTCGAGTCGGCGGTAGACTTCTGCTTTCGCGAACTCAAGGCGGTGCAGTCCGCCTACCCCAAGAAGCCGGTGATCATCGGCGAGATCGGCTGGCCCTCGGAAGGGCGCAACCGCGCCGGCGCGGTGGCATCGGTGTCGAACGAGGCCCTGTTCCTGCGCCGCTTCCTGGCACGCGCGGAGAAGGAGCATCAGCGCTACTACATCATGGAAGCCTTCGATCAGCCGTGGAAGGCGCGCGATGAGGGAGCCGTGGGCTCCTATTGGGGTATCTATGATGCCAATCGGCAGCCCAAATTCGAATTCACGGCGCCGATCGTGCGGATCCCGGAGTGGCACATGCTGGCGGCGACCTCGGTGGCGCTGGCCCTGCTGATGCTCGGTGTGTTCTACATGCACAGCGGCTCACTGCGCACCCGCGGCCGCACACTGCTGGCGCTGGTGGTGTACGCGGCCGCCACCGGCACCGTGTGGGTGATCTACGACTACACGCAGCAGTACCTGACACCGACCAGCATCATCGTCGGATCACTGCTGATCCTCGGCATGCTCGGCGTCATCGCGGTGCTGTTCGCCGAGGCGCACGAATGGGCCGAAGCGCACTGGGCCGGCGCGCACGCGCGGCTGTTGATTCCGACACGGCCCTCCAAACCCGCCGATCGCAAGGTGTCGGTGCACGTGCCCGCCTACAACGAGCCGCCGCACATGCTGATCGAGACGCTCGATGCGCTTTCGCGGCTCGACTATCCGAATTTTGAAGTCATCGTCATTGACAACAACACGCGCGATGAGGCGACCTGGCGACCGGTGGAAGCGCATTGCCAGCGCCTGGGCGAGCGATTCCGCTTCTTTCACGTGGCCCCGCTGGCCGGATTCAAGGCCGGCGCGCTCAATTTCGCGCTCAAGCAGACCGCCCCCGACGCGGAGGTGATCGCGGTCATCGACAGCGATTACCAGGTGCGTCCCGGCTGGCTGTCCGACCTGGTGCCGAGCTTCGACAATCCGCGCATCGCGATCGTCCAGGCACCGCAGGACTATCACGATGATCACGATAACGCCTTCAAGGCCATGTGCTATGCCGAATACCGCGGCTTTTTCTACATCGGCATGATCACGCGCAACGAGCGCAACGCCATCATCCAGCACGGTACCATGACGCTGGTGCGCCGCTTCGTCCTGTGGGCCGTGGGCGGCTGGGCCGAGTGGTGCATCACCGAAGACGCCGAGCTTGGACTGCGCGTGTTCGAAGCCGGTTACGAGGCACTCTACATCCCCAAGAGCTACGGCTCGGGCCTGATGCCGGACACTTTCATCGACTACAAGCGCCAGCGTTTCCGCTGGGCTTACGGCGCCATGCAGATCCTGCGGCATCATGCGACTGCTCTGCTGCGCCCCGCCAGCAGCGCGCTGACGGCGGGTCAGCGCTACCACTTCATCGCCGGCTGGCTGCCGTGGATCGCCGACGGTTTCAACCTGCTGTTCAACATCGCCGCCATCGGCTGGTCGATAGCCATGATCGTCGCGCCGCAGAAAATAGATCCGCCACTGATGGTGTTCTCGATGCTCCCGCTGTCGCTGTTCATGTTCAAGCTGGTCAAGCTGGTGCATCTTTACACCCACCGCGTCGGCATGAACGTGCGGCAAACCTGCGCCGCGGCGATTTCCGGCCTGGCGCTGGCCCACACCATCGGGCTGGCGGTCATCAAGGGCCTCGCCACGCACAACGAGCCGTTCTTTCGCACGCCCAAGCAAAGCGCGCCGCATCGCTTTCTATCGGCGCTGGCCGCGGCGCGCGAGGAAACCCTGTTGATGCTGGCGCTGTGGCTATCGGCGCTGGGCGTGCGCACCATCGAAACCGACATGGCCAGCGCGGATCTGACGGTGTGGCTGGTGGCGCTGCTGATCCAGTCGATTCCCTATACCGCGGCGCTGCTGGTGTCGCTGACCAGCGCTTTCAATCTGCCGGCCTCCCTGCTGGGCAACAAGCCGATCGAGATCACGCCGGCTGCGGCACAAAGCTGAGACTGTGACGTTCGGCATCGAGTCCCGGAATCTTGAGCGCGCGCACCTGCGCGAGGCGCCAGCCGCGCGGCAACTCTGACAGCTCGTCCTGCGGATAGCGTCCCTTGAGCGCGACCACCCGCGTCTGGGCGCCGCAGAGCCCCCGAACGCTCCCCAGCAGATCCGGCAGCGCCGCATAGGCACGCGCGATCACGGTGCTGAAGGGGATATCGGGATTCAAGGTCTCGACCCGGGCCTGGAGCGGCACCACGTTGGCGAGCTCGAGCACGCGCACGGCGTGCGTGACGAAGCGGATCTTCTTGGCGACCGAATCGATCAGGGTAAATTGGCGTTGCGGTTCGATCAGCGCCAGCGGCAGGCCGGGAAAGCCCGCGCCGGTACCGACATCGGCGATGCGCAGCCCCGTAAGATCCGGTTGTGCGGCCAGGCTGTCGAGCAGATGCGCGCTGATCATGCCCTCGCGCGTCGTGATCGCGGTCAGATTGTAGCTGCGATTCCAGTGCGCGAGTTCATCGAGCAGGCGCAGCAGCCGTGCCGCCTGGACGCTATCGAGCGCAATTCCCATCGCGCCGGCGCCTTCGACGAGCCGCTGAGGCTCACTGTTCATTATGATGCGGGGCTCCCGGTCCTTGAGGCACGATACCAACCACATGCTGCATTTCAAGCGCGCGCCCTGGATATTCGCCTCGCTGTGTTCGCTCTGCGGCCCGCTGTCGCTGGCGGCCGGCGCGGCTTTGTCGCAGCAGGACCTGGCGCCGGCCGATGCGACCGTGACGCAGGCGCTGCCGCGCTACCTCGAGGCGCGCGCCGCGCGCTTCATCGACTGGCAGGAGGACGGTGCCATGCTGGTGGCGACGCGCTTCGGCGACACCGAGCAGATTCATCGCGTGCGTTCCCCGGCAGGTGAGCGCGAGCAGCGCAGCTTCGATGCCGAGCCGGTGCTGGCAGCCGCGTCGCAGCCGCAGCACGCCGGCGCGTTCGTCTACCTGGCGCCCCGCAATGGTGGCCAGCAGACGGCACTGCTGTTGGCGCAGCCGGGCGGCGCAAGCGTGCCGCTGACGGATGGTTCGGCGCGCGATGGCGCGGCGCTCTGGGCGCATGACGGCCTGCGCATGGCCTTCAGCAGCAATCGCGGCGCCGCGCCCGGCAGCGAGGAGCGCGGCATCGATCTGCTGGACACCAGCGCCGCCTTTGCGGGTATCCGTGTGCTCGTGAATGCGGCCGGCTATCGCTGGCGCGTGTTCGATTGGTCGAGCGATGACCAGCGCCTGCTTCTCGGCCGTGAGTCCCTGGCGCCGCAACCGGACTCCGGCGGCCGCATCGGCGGCGATGTGGAGCTGTTCGTGGCCGATGTGTCGAGCGGGGCACTGACAGCCGTTGAAGGCTCGCAAAAGCAGGAAGCACACAAGGCCGACAGCAGGCTCAAGGCCCTGCCTGCGGCGCCGGTGCGCGCGCACGCGGCACGCTATGCGCCCGATGGGCGCGGCATCCTGCTGCTCGGGCGAAACCAGGGAGCATCGGCACCGGATTTCCAGCAACTCGAGTACATCGCGCCGGCCAGCGGCGAAGCACGGGTGCTGTCGAACGATCCGGCGCGCGATGTGGAACTGTTCGACGAATCCGCCGACGGTCATTTTCTGGCTTATACGACCAACGAGGGCGGTGCCAGCCATCTGTCGCTGCTGGATCAGCAGCGCAAGCTCGACCTCAACGTCGCGGCGATGCCGCCGGGCATCATCAGCAGCCTGAAGTTCGATGCCAGCGGCAAGCATCTGGCCCTGACGCTCGAATCCGCGCGCGGCCCGCGCGATGTGTTTGTGCTCGAGCCGGAAACTCAGACCCTGACACGCTGGACCGACAGCGAGCTGGGGCCGATCGATCCGGCCCAACTCATCGTCCCTGCATTGGTGCGCTATCCGACCTGGGATCGCATCGAGAGCCAGCCGCGCATGCTCTCGGCGTATGTCTATCGGCCGTCAGCCGTGTCGGGGCCGTCGGCGCTGCACCCGGTGCTGATCCTGTTGCGAACCGGTGCCGGCGTCCAATATCGGCCTGGCTTCGAACCGCTGGCGCAATTCCTCGCCAAAGAACTGGGCTACGTCGTGATCGCGCCGAACGTGCGCGGGGCCACGGGCTACGGCCGCGGTTTCGAGCAGCTGGGGGAGGGTGCGCTGCGCGATGATGCCGCGCGCGATATCGGCTCGCTGCTGGTCTGGATAGGACTGCAGCAGGAACTGGACTTCACCCACATCGCGATACTGGGCGAGGGCCGGGCCAGCTACCTGGCTTTGTCATGCCTGTCGCAATACGGGGATCGGCTGCACGGCGGCATCGTGGCCTTTCCGCCGCATATCGGGCCTGGCGCGGGGATTACCTCGGTGCGGCGGCCGGTGCTGCTGGTGCACGGCCGCAGCGACCCGGAAGTTCCGGCCTACGAGACCGAGCAGCTCGCCGCGCGTCTGCGCGCCGGCGGCGCTGCCGTACAGTACCTGGGGGCCGCGGATGAAGGCGGCGGGTTCCTGCGTAAATCCAACCGCGATGCCTACTACACCGCGGCCGCGAACTTTCTGGCCCAGCTGGCGCACTGAGCGCCAGCGCGTATCACTCGGACGAGAGGAAAGTCTGGCGCCGGTCAACCGTGTGCAGCGGCGGTGCCTGCCTTGCGAAGTACTCGGAGATCTCCTTGATATCCTCTTCGGTCAGGGTACTGGCGAAGTTCGCCATGATGGCGTTCTTGCGATCGCCGTGCCCGTACTCGTGCAGTGCCCGCGCAATGTAATCGGCATGCTGTCCGGCCAGTGTCGGGTAGTCGCCGGTGATGCCGACGCCATTCTTGCCGTGGCAGGAGCCGCACAGCGCCACCTTGGCCGGCGCGTCGCCGATCGGGGCCGCGTTGGGCTTGAGCTCGCCGCTGCCGAAGTAGGCCGCGATGTCCTGCATGTCCTGGTCGCTCAATGAAGCGGCCTGCTGGTGCATGGTGGCGTGCGAGCGCTCGCCGCCTTTGTATTCCTTCAGAGCGGCGACGATATAGTCGGGATGCTGGCCCGCGAGTTCGGGGACGCTGTAGGTCGGATAAACGTTTTTATAGTCCTTGATGCCGTGGCAACCGAGACAGCTATAAGACAGCTCTTTGCCGCGCGCGGCGTCTCCCGCGCTGTAGGCCGGTGCGCAGATACCCGCGCCGAGCATCACGAACAGGGCAGGAATAGCTAGGCGACTCGACAACGGCATACCGACTCCGGCGGTTATTGATGAATAATGCGGCGCGGAACCGCGCTCAAAGCGGTCGAAAGTGTACGGGGTGCCTCAGAGGATTACCACTGCGTGATCGCATTGATCCAACGCGTGAGTTCGGCGCAGGTCCAGGTTGATGGCCGCACGATCGGCGCCATCGGCACGGGATTGCTGGCCATGATCGGGGTCGAGCGACACGACGATGCGGCCCGCGCGGACCGGCTGCTGACCCGCGTGCTCGACTACCGGGTATTCCCGGATAGTGAGGGGCGCATGAACCTGAGCCTGCGGCAGGTTGGCGGCGGACTGCTGCTGGTGCCGCAGTTCACCCTGGTGGCCGACACCGCGCGCGGCAATCGGGCGTCCTTTACGGCAGCCGGGCCTCCGGCGGCAGCGCAGGCGCTGTTCGAGCAGCTGGTCGCCAATGCCCAGGGCAGGCACGCACCGGTCGCGACAGGGCAGTTCGGCGCCCACATGGCGGTGTCGCTGATCAATGACGGTCCGGTCACATTCTGGCTGGAAACATCCTCGCCGGAACCGTGACGCGGGACTGAAAAGCTTGACCTGACAGTTAGTTGTGCGGCCGCAAATGGCCTATGATTCCTGCTGGCCCCGAGGAGCAGTACATGGATCTGTTCGCCCCCAAGCATCTGTTGCTCATCCTGGTGATCGTGCTGCTCGTTTTCGGCGGCAAGAAGCTGCGCACGCTCGGCTCCGACCTGGGCTCGGCGTTCCGCGGCTTCAAGAAGTCCATGAACGAGGGCGAGAGTGAGGAGCAGGCCAAGCAGATCCAATCGCCCGCTCCCAAAGATGCGGAGTTTCCGGAAGTCGCTGCCAAGGCGCCGCCGGCCGGCGAGAGCAAGCCCTCGCCCCACGTCTAGACGCCTAGATGTTCGGGATCGATTTCTCCGAAATACTGGTGATCTTCGCCATCGCGCTGGTCGTGCTGGGGCCCGAAAAGCTGCCCCGGGTTGCCGCAACGGTGGGGCGATGGCTGGGCCGCGCGCGCGCCATGGCTCGCCAGTTTCGCGATCAACTGGAACAGGAATCCGAAGCGCTGCGACGGGCAACCGACACGCGTACCGAGCACGCCGCGGCGCAGGCCGCCTCCGAGCGCGCCGCGTCGATGCATGCCCACGCGCCTGCCTCTGCACCTTCCCCTGCACCTGCCCCCGTAACAGTCACGCCGCCGGCGGAATCCCATGAGCGAGGACCCTGAGCCACTGCCGGAAGGCACGCTGATCTCGCATCTGCTGGAACTGCGATCGCGGCTGCTGCGGGCCATGATCGCGGTACTGATTGCCTTTCTGCCCTGCGCCTATTACTCCAACCAGATCTTCGACTGGCTGTCGACGCCGCTGGTCTCGAAGCTGCCCCCGGGACAGAAGCTCATCGCGACCACGGTAACGGCCACCTTCACGGCGCCACTGAAGCTGTCCCTGGTGGCAGGATTACTGATCGCCATGCCGTACGTGCTCTACCAGGTGTGGGCCTTCGTCGCACCCGGGCTGTACCGCAAGGAGAAGCGCTTCGCGCTGCCGCTGCTCGCCTCGGCCATCCTGCTGTTCTACCTGGGCGTGGCATTCTCTTACTTCTTCGTCTTCCCGCTGGTATTCCGCTTCTTCATCGCGACCACGCCGCACAATGTGCAGCTCATGGCGGACGTCACCAACTATCTGCAGTTTGCGCTGACGTTGTTCGTCGCCTTCGGCGTGGCCTTCGAGACGCCGGTGGCGGTGGTGCTGCTGGTACTGACCGACCTGGTCACGTTGCAGAAATTGCGCTCGGTGCGAGGTTACGTGCTGATCGTGGTATTCATCGTCGCCGCCATCCTGACGCCACCCGACGTCATGTCGCAGACCGCCATGGCCATACCCATGTACCTGCTCTATGAGGGCGGAATCCTGTTCGCGGCGATCCTGCAGCGAAGCAGCCGCCCGCTCGAGGCCAGCGAACCTGCGCCGCGCGGCGGCAACTGAGATGAATCGCTAAAACCCCGTGAGCCGCATGAATGCAGGGCCCGGCGGCTCCGAGGGTGTCTGCGGCTTTTCGAGCAGCACTTTCAGGCGCGGCAGCGCGCGTTCCCAGCCTCGGCGCAGTGCCCCGTAGGTTCGCTGCCAGGCTGCAGTCTCCGGAATGCCCGAACCCATGAGACGCAGCACCGTGACCGCGGCCACGCCCTGGGCGGCAGCGGCAGCCGGATCGCGATCGAGCAGGAAGTCCTCGACCACCACGGTGCCATCGTCAGGCAGGCCCCTCAGCGGCATATAAATGAGGCGCAACCGGCGCGGCGGCTTGAATACATCGATGTGGGCCTCGCGTTCGATACCCGGATCGGTGCCGTGGCGGGCGTTGTAGAGCCCGCCCTCGCGGGCATCGATGCGCGCACCCGGCGCATACCAGAGGGCGAGCGTCGCCGGATCCAGCAGCGCCTGCCAGACCACGTTGATATCGGCATTGATATCGACGCGTTGCGCGTAGCCGCGGGTACTTTCGTTCATGAGGTCACGTGCTCGGCGCTGCCGAGCCAAACCGGGCGCGAATTGCGACGATCGCCATGGGCAGCAGTGAGATCGCAATCACGATCAGCGTGACGATGCTGAAATGCGTCTGCACCCACGGCAGATTGCCGAACGCAAATCCGCCGAATATGAACAACGCCACCCACGCTACGCCACCGATTGCATTGAACAGCTGGAAACGATGATAGGGCATGCGGCCGATGCCGGCGACAAAGGGCGCGAAGGTACGAATGATGGGCATGAAGCGCGACAGCAGCACGGTCAGCCCGCCATAACGCAGAAAGTACTGCTGCGTGCGCATCAGGTACGAGAGCTTGAAGAAGCGGTACTGCCCGCTGAAGGCGCGCTGTCCGATCTGGCGACCGATGCTGTAATTGACCGTGTTGCCGGCCAGCGCCGCCACGCTCATCAACAGGAACACCCAGCCAATCCGCAGCGTGCCGCTCTGGTCGACCGCCGCCAGCGCGCCGACACCGAACAACAGCGAGTCGCCGGGCAGAAAGGGCGTCACGACGAAGCCGGTCTCCGCAAAAATGATCGCGAACAGGATGGCGTAAATCCAGCCCCCGTACAGCGCGAGCAACTCGACCAGATGATGGTCGAGATGTAGAAACAGATCGACTATCACTGCGGTATGGGTTGCGGTACGAGCGGGGGTACGGGCTGCGCTGCAGGCGACGGGGTGGCTGGCGGCGCGGCATCCGCGCCGCGGGCGATCTGTCCGGGATGACCCGAGAGCGTCTGCAGTGCCACCAGCACCTGCGGATCGCGGCGGGATAGCGTCGAGACCGTGGCATCATCGACCAGGTCCATGTCGGCGGGCGGCTGCTCAGTGCCCTCGAGCACGGTGTCGGGCACGATGCCGACGCCATTGATCGAAACACCCGCCGGCGTGAAGTAGCGCGAGGTCGTGATCTTCAGCGCCTGTCCGCCGGACAAGGGCATGATGGTCTGCACCGAGCCCTTGCCGTAGGTGCGGCGACCGATGAGCACGGCGCGGTGATTGTCGTGCAGCGCCGCGGCCAGGATTTCCGAGGCCGAAGCCGAGCCGCCATTGACCAGCAGCACCAGGGTCGCACCATGACTGATGTCGCCCGGCTTGGCATCCATGCGAAATTTCGCTTCGCGCGCGCGCCCTTCGGCGGTCACGATGATGCCCTGCTCGAGGAAGTCGTCGGCAATCTGCACCGCGCTGTCGAGTACGCCGCCGGGATTGTTGCGCAGATCGATGATAAATCCTTTGATATGCGCCGCGTTGCCGCGATGTTCGAGCCGGTCGACCGCGCGCTCGAGCTCAACGGCGGTGGTGTCGGTAAAGCTGGTAATGCGCAGATAGCCGTACTCGGGAGTCAGCATCTCGGCCGCCACGCTCTGCAGATGCACCTGCGCGCGCTCGACCTTGAAATCCAGCAGCGTGCTGTTGCCGCCACGGCGAATCGCCAGATGGATGGGGCTGCCTTCGGGTCCGCGCATGCGCGCGATCGCGGCTTCCAGGTCGGCCGGATCGACCGCTATGTCGTCGATCGTCACGATGATGTCCCCGGTCTGGATGCCGGCGCGCTCCGCCGGGGAATTCGCCATTCGGCGCACGACGGTGACGCCGTCCTTGCCGGGCGCCACTTCGACGCCGATGCCGGCGTAGGCGCCTGTGGTGCTGACCTTCATGTCCTCGAATTCATCCGGCGACAGGAAGGTCGAATGATCGTCCAGGGCCTCGACCATGCCGCGAATGGCATTTTGCATCAGCTTGTGATCTTCGACGGAATCGACGTAGTTCTCGCGCACCCGCTGGATCACTTCGGCCAGCAGGCGCGCGTCGTCCCAGGGCAGAGCGGTGCTGGCGGCGGCGCGGGAGGGGGAGGTGGTCGAGTCGCGCGCGGCAAACACCCGGCCGGCCAGTGACAGCGACACGCCGGCGGCTAAGCCAAACAGGGTCGCGAGAACCAGGCGGGCGCGGGTCGACATGATGATCAATAGTACAGGGGGGCGGGCCGCCGCCAAAATCCGCCGATCAGCTCTCGCCCGAGGCCCGCTGCAGCGTCACTTCGTGAGGATAAATGCCGGTCGGATGCGACGCCGCCAGGTACAGGGGCAGCTCCGCGAGGATGTCGATCAGGGGCGTGGGCCGCGCGATGGCGAACCCCTGGCCATAGTCCACCCCCAGGGATTCGATGCGGGTGCGGATTTCGTCGGTCTCTATGTACTCGGCCACCGTCGTCAGGTTCATGGCGCGCGCCAATTGCGCGATCGCCTGCACCATCGATTCGGCGCGCGGATCCTTGAGCACGTCGCGCACGAAGCTGCCGTCGATCTTGAGCATGCCGATGGGCAGGGTGCGCAGGTAGGCGAGCGAGCTCAGGCCGGTGCCGAAATCATCCAGCGCGATATTGCAGCCGAGTTTGCGCAGGCGCTTCATGAGCGTCTCGGCGCGGGCGATATTGCCGATGGCCGCGCTCTCGGTCAGTTCGAAGCACAGCGCGGAGGGCGGCAGACCGCTCTTTTCGATCAGTTGCGCCACGTGTTCGGTGAAATCCGCATCCTGCAGCGACTGGCCGGAGAAGTTGATCGTGAACACCACCGGGCTCGAGTTCAGCAGCGCCACATGCGGCTTGAGCATTTCGATCGCATGGCCGATCACCCAGCGATCCAGCGTCGGCATCAACTGGTAGCGGTTGGCCGCGGACATGAAGGAATCGGGCCCGACGATCTCGCCGTTCTCGCCGATCATGCGCAGCAGGATCTCGAAGTGCGGTGCGCCGGTGTGGTTGCCCAGCGGTACGATCAGCTGCGCGTTGAGCTGCAGGCGATTCTCGGCGATGGCCGCGCGCAAATCGGAGATCAGGTTGATGTCGGTGAAGCGGCGGACGATGCTCTCGTCAGCCTCATGATAGACCTCGACGCGGTTGCGGCCGCGATCGTTGGCCGCCTTGCAGGCGGTCTCGGCCGCGGCGAAGGCGTGCACGAATTCCTTGATGCGCGGCTCGATGGCCGCGACGCCGACACTGATCGATACCTGCATCTTGCCGTCGCCGAGCGAGGCGCCGACGTCTTCGGCACCCGCGCGCAGTGCTTCGGCGAACTTGGCCGCGTCGTCGAGCGAAGCGGGCAGCATGATGGCGAAACGGTCGCCCGAGATGCGCGAGCCGCTCGACCCGGGGGGCATGCGATTGCGGATCAGCTCGCCGAGCTGGGCGATGACCTTGTCGCCCATCGGCATGCCGTAGTTGTCATTGATGACATGCAGGCGATTGATGTCGATGAACAGTGCGCTCCATGCGATCGCTGGCGCACCTGCTGCGGCGGCGTGCTTGGTGGCCGCGGTACTTCCAGTGGATCCGGTACCGCCGGTGGCAGCGGTGGTTCCGGCGGCTCCCTCGAGCGCCCGGCGCACGCGCTGCTCGAATGCCGGGCGCGTCAGCAGGCCGGTCAGGGCATCGTAACTGTGCGCCAGCACGGCCGCGACGCGACGCGAGAGCAGCTCGGTCAGGCGCGCATGGTGCGGCGTGAATTCGGGGGCGGATTCGGCGCGAAACAGCGCCAGCACGCCGACCACGCGGCCGTCGCCGCGCGCAATGGGGCAGGCCAGCACGCGATAGGCAACTTCGTTCTCGCCGGTCTGCAGCACCATGCGGTTGACCAGCGAGGCGCCGCGCCGCATCTGCGCCATCGACAGCAGGTGCCGGTGCGCCTTGGCCAGCAGCGAAGTGTCCAGCGGCGATTCTTTCGAGGCGTGGACCACGGCGATGCCGCGCTCGGGAATGATCAGCGCCGCCAGGCCCACTTTCAGGTGCTCGGTCGCGCTGGCGACGATGTCCTTCAGGTCGGTGGCACTCTCGGGCTTGGAATCCTGGCCGCCGCCGGATAGCGACAGCAGCATCTCCAGATCGTCGTCCTGTTCGGCGAGCGAGGAATGCAGATTCAGGATCTCACGCCGCGCCAGCAATTCGCGCCGCAGGCACTCGAGCGCCGGCTTGACCAGGCCATGAACGAAAGCGAACGAACGCTGCTCGCCGTCACCGGTATGGCGGAAACCGATCGAGACCACGACGAAGGGCAGCGCGCCGATGGCGGGTTCGTCCGCCATCAACCAGAAGAAATAGAAGGGCTCACTTCCGACCGCGCGCTGAACCCCGGCACTGCCGGGCTCGCGGCCGTCTTTCACGGCCTGCGCCACTACCGCGGAAATCTCGGGCGGCACGGACATCTCGCTGGACCAATGCAGGTGGCCCAGCGGATCAAACACGCTCAGGCTATTCATGCGCGGCAACAGCGCGCGCAATAGCTGAGCGTATGGCTCCAACGATGACCAGGAAGTCGTTGAAGAGCGGTCAGGAGCTGGTTTGGTCATGCGCGAATGGTGTCCCTCTCGGGCGCCAGAATCGCGCATGGGGACATAAAGCGCCTTGACGGGCGTCGCTATTCGGCTATCCGGCCGGATAATCGTCAGGGCGAGGGCTGGTGTTCCCTAAACCAGGGCCGCGGGTCCACCGGCCGGCCGTCGCGCCGGATTTCGAAGTACAGCTCGGGCTCAGGCCGCCCGCCGCTGTCGCCGGCCGCGGCGATGACCTCTCCGGCTGTGACAGATTCCCCGGTCGCTTTGTAAAGTCGCTCATTATGTCCATAGAGGCTCAGGTAACCCTCGCCGTGGTCGACGATCGCGAGCAGCCCCAGCCCCGGCAGCCAGTCCGCATAGACCATTCGCCCGGATGAGACTGCCTCCACAGGCGCGCCGCGCTCGGCCGCCACCACCATCCCGTCCCAGCGCACGCCGGTGGCGCGGGTGTCGCCGTACGCGGCCGTGATGCGCCCCGCGACGGGCCAGCTGAGCTGACCGCGCAGATGCCCGAAGGCGCTGCTGGTCTCCGGCGGCGGCACGGTCCTGAGCGAGCGATTGAGTTGCGAGAGCAGCTGCTCCAGGTCCGCCTGCTGGCTTTTCAGCCGCGCCAGGCTCTGCTCGCGCGTTCGTGCCCCGGATTCCAGGCTGGCTAGCACCTGCTGCCGTTCGGCGCGCGAGTGTTCCAGCTGCGTCAGCTCGGCCTGCTGCGCCGCCTTTAGATTGGCGAGCTCGGTCTGTTGCTGGGCCAGTTGTCCATCGAGCTGATCGACGCGCTGTACGTGCTGCTCGATATCGGCGATCTGCCGCGCCCGTGCCCGCCCGAGGTAGCCGTAGTAAGCCAGCATGCGCGCGTTGAGGAGCGGGTCGCGGGCCGCCAGCAGCAGTTTTAAGGGCTCGTCGCGGCCGATCAGGTAGGCTGCACGCGCCTGTCCCGCGAGCGCCTGGCGTTCGTCGTTCAGCGCGCGCTGGTGGGAGCCGCGCTCGGTGCCCAGTTCCGCGCGCCGTTCGCTGCGATCGGCATATTCACGGGCGATGCGCGCCATCTCGCCGCGGGCCTGCCCCACGGAGAGTTCGGCGGCACGCAGATTGGCCGACAGGTGGTCGCGCTGGACCGCGTCGCGGCTGACCTGCTGCGTCATCTTCTCGATCTTCTGGCGCAGCGCGCGCAACTGGGCCTCGGCCTTCTGCGGCGTCGCGGCGAGCGCACAGCACATCGCGAAACCCAGCACAATCAGCATCGCGGAAACGGCGCGCATGGGCTGAGAGTCTAGGGCAACGCGGCGGTGCGAGCAGCTATAATGGTTGGCTAGAAATGGAGTTCAGATGGATCGCTTGCTCGAGTACTGTGCGCACCACCCGTATCTTGCCGCCCTCGCCGGCCTCGCCGCCGCGGCGGTGCTCGCCTATGAGGCGTGGCTGCGCGCGCAGAACGCCGGCGCGCTGGCGCCGCAGGAAGTCATCCGTCTCATGAACCAGGGCGCCACGGTGCTCGATCTGCGTGCCGCCGAGGCGTTTGCGGCCGGCCACATCAGCGGCGCCCGCCACTTCGATGCCGGGGAGATCCTCAACGCCGGCGAGTCGCTCAGGAAGTACAAGGAGCGTCCGCTGATCGTCTATTGCGATCGCGGTGCTACCGCCCCGAGTGCGGTCCGCACCCTGCTGCAGCAGGGCTTCACCAAGGTGTTCAATCTGCGCGGGGGCCTGGCTGCCTGGCGAGCCGAAAACCTGCCGCTGGCACGCGGATGAACTTGCCGTGGGCATACCGCGCATCCTCGTCTATCGAACTCCCTGGTGCCCCTACTGCGATCGGACACACGCGCTGCTCGAGTCCAAGGGCGTGGCTTTCGAGGAGATCGATGTCGAAGCGCATCCTGAACAACGCGAGGAAATGATCCGCCGCAGCGGCCGCCGCACCGTGCCGCAGATATTCATCGGCGAGCGTCATATCGGCGGCTGCGACGACCTGCACGCACTCGATGCCGCAGGCGGCCTGGATCCGCTGCTGGCATCGCCCACCAATCCATAGTCCACACATTCACAGTCCCAGGGTCGCAAAAATGGCAAATGAACAGACTCCAACCGCCTCCGATCAGGCGGCTCCCCCGACGCAGCTGGTGCTGCAGGGCGTGTACCTGAAGGATTGCTCCTTCGAGGCGCCGCAGGGACCGCGCTCCAACGGCGAGTGGAACCCCCAGATATCGCTCGACCTCAATACCAACGTGCTGCCGATCGGCGGTGACATGCGCGAGGTCGTGCTGACGGTGACGGTGTCCGCCAAGCAGGGCGAACAGACGCTGTTCCTGGTCGAAGTGAAGCAGGCCGGTGCTTTCCTGATGCAGGGCCTCGCGGGTGATGATCTCAAGCGTGCCGTCGGCAGCGTCTGCCCGGGTGTGTTGTTCCCTTACGCACGCGCCGTGGTCTCGCACCTGGTGAGCCAGGGCGGCTTCCCGCAGTTGCTGCTGCCGCCGGTGAATTTCGATGCGCTGTACGCCAATTCACAGAACGAGGCGAACGCCACCAGGAACTAGGATGCGGTCATGAGCGCGAGCCTGGCGGCGCACGCCGACATCGCTGTCCTCGGTGCCGGTTCGTGGGGCACGGCGCTGGCCATCCAGTGCGCACGTGCGGGCCGCCCCGCGCGTTTGTGGGGCCGGGACCGAGCCCACATGGAAATCATGGCGCGCGAGCGCAGCAATACCCGCTACCTGCCCGGCGCGCCGTTTCCGGACAGCCTGCATCTGATGGCGGATCTCGAAGCGGTGATCGACGGCGTGGATGATGTGCTGCTGGCGGTGCCGAGCCACGGCTTTCGTGCGCTGCTGCAGCAGCTCAAGCCCGTGTTGTCGCAGTCGGTCCGCCTGTGCTGGGCAACCAAGGGCTTCGAGCAGGGCACGGGCCTGCTGCCGAATGAAGTCGCGCATGCCGTACTGGGTCCGGGCCGCTCGGTAGCGGTGCTATCCGGTCCCACCTTCGCCACCGAGGTGGGCGCGGGTTTGCCGACCGCGATGACCATCGCCTCGAGCGAAAGCGACTATGCCGATAAACTCGCGCGCGACCTGTCTTCCTCGAGCTTTCGCGCTTACACCTCCACCGACATCACCGGCGTCGAAGTGGGCGGCGCGGTAAAGAATGTGCTCGCCATCGGCGCGGGCTTGAGCGATGGGCTGGGCTTCGGCGCCAACACGCGCATCGCACTGATCACGCGCGGCCTGGTCGAGATGACGCGGCTCGGCGTGGCGCTCGGTGCGCAGCGCGAGACCTTCATGGGACTGGCGGGACTGGGCGACCTCGTGCTGACCTGCACGGACGATCATTCGCGCAATCGCCGGTTCGGACTCGCGCTCGGACAGGGCACCACGGTCCGCCAGGCCCTGGAAAGCATCGGCCAGGTCGTCGAGGGTTATCCGGCGGCGCTGGCGCTGCGCCGCGTGGCCGCGCGAGAAGGGGTCACGATGCCGATTGCCGACGGCATCTACGGCGTGCTCTACGAGCAGCTGCCGGCCGAGCAGGTCGTGCGCGGGCTCATGCTCCGCCCGATCAAGCCCGAGTTTGATTGAAGTCCAGCTGGCGCCAGGCTTCGTACACCACTACCGCCACGGCATTGGCGAGATTGAGACTGCGGTTGCCGGCCTGCATCGGAATCGACAGCCGCTGCGCCGGGGACCAGGCTGCCAGCAGTTTCGCCGGCAGTCCGCGGGTCTCGCCACCAAACAGCAGTACATCGCCCGACTGGTAGCGCGCCTCGGTATAGCGGCGCTGTCCGCCGGTCTCGATCGCAAAGGCGCGTCCGGCAGCCAATGGACCGATCTGGGCCAGGCAGGCGGAAAGGCTGACATGCGTCGAGACATTGGCCAGCAGCGCATAGTCCAGGCCCGCGCGCCGCACCGCACGCCGATCCAGGCTAAATCCCAACGGCTCGATCAGGTGCAGGCGGCAACCGGTGTTGGCACAGAGGCGAATGATATTGCCCGTGTTGGGCGGAATCTGCGGCTCGTGCAGGACGACATGGAACACCTTGCGGCTAGTGTACCGGTCGTGCGCATAATTGAGTGATGACTGCAGACCCCGATGCCGTCCTGCCCGCCTCGCTCGCCTCGCGATTCTGCGGCCTGAACCTGTCCTCGCCGATCGTGCTGCTCTCGGGTTGCGTCGGCTTCGGCGAGGAGTACACGCGCGTCGAAGGTTTCTCCAATCGGGATGCCGGTGCCATCGTGCTCAAGGGCACCACGGCCGCGGCGCGACTGGGTAATGCGCCGCATCGCGTTTACGAAACCAGCGACGGCATGCTCAACGCCATCGGCCTGCAGAACCCGGGTGTCGACTACGTGGTGCGCGAAATACTGCCGGCGCTGGACTTCTCGGAGACGCGCTTCATTGCCAACGTCTGCGGCTCCACGATCGAAGAGTACGTCGAGGTCACGCGGCGCTTCGAGGACTCGCCGATCGATGCGATCGAGATCAATATCTCCTGCCCCAACGTCAAGGAAGGCGGCGTGCAGTTCGGCAATGTGCCGGAGATGTCGGGGCGCGTCGTGGCCGCCTGCCGCCGGGTGACGCGCAAGCCCATCATCACCAAGCTCTCACCCAACCAGACCGACATTCGCGAGAACGCGCGGCGCTGCATCGACGCCGGCACCGATGCCCTGGCGGTGATCAACACCATTACCGGCATGTCGATCGACATCGTCACGCGGCGCCCGGTGATCGGCAACGGGCAGGGCGGCCTTTCGGGACCCGCGATCAAGCCGATAGCCCTGCTCAAGGTCAAGGAAGTCTACGAAGTCGCAGGCCCGGCAAGCATTCCGATCATCGGCCAGGGCGGCATCACCAGCGCGCGTGACGCGCTCGAGTTCATCATCGCCGGCGCCAGCGCGGTCGGCGTCGGCACGGCGCTGTTCTACGAACCGCTGATCTGTCGCAGTATCAACCAGGGCATTGCCGAGTATCTTGCAGCCCAGCGGCTGTCATCCGTGTCGCAGCTCGTCGGCACGCTCGATACGGGCGCATTGCCGGCGCGAGAGTGCGCGTGAGCATCTCGGAAGAACTCGAGAAGCTGCAGTCGCTGCGCGATCGCGGTGTCATCAGCGAAACGGAGTTTGTGCAGGCCAAGGCGCGCGTGCTGGAGAACGCACCGCCGGCATCGCCGGCGGATGGCACGCGCTCGTTCCTGCAGCAGCTGGCCCGCTCGCGCAGCGACCGTTTCATTGGCGGCGTCTGCGGCGGCCTGGGACATCACACCGACCTGCCCTCGTGGGCCTGGCGCGTGATGTTCAGCCTGACCCTGCTCTACTTTGGCGCCGGGTTGCTGATCTACCTGCTGCTGTGGCTGTTCCTGCCGTTGGAAAGCTGACTCCATGCGCAGATTGAGTGCGCGCGACGCGCACTGGAGCGGCCTGTTTGCGGCCGTGCTGGTGATGCGGCTGCTGTTTCCTTTTTTCGATTCACCGCTGACGCATCTCTACTCCGATCCGATGCGCCATTGGGAAAACGGCCGCGACTTCCTCCACCCGTCGGTCATGGGCAGCGGCGATCCGTACCTATACCAGTTGTGGCTGTTCAGCCTGCGCTGGATTGCGGGCACTTCGACTGCCGCGATCCTGACCGGCTGCGGCGCGCTGTGTGCCGCCATGCCCTACGGCTGGTATCGCGCGCTGCGCGAGCTGCTGCCGCGCTTCCCGGCGCTGGCGGGCGCCATCGTGATCGGCCTGTGGCCGTCCTTTCTGGGTGCCTATGCGTACTTCATGACCGAAACCCTGTTGCTGACGCTGACCGGCTTTGCTTTCTGGTTGACGCTGCGCGCGTGGCGCAAGCGCACCTTGGGGGCTTTCACGCTGGCGTTCGCGCTCTGGCTGGCGGCGAGTTTCACCCGCATCGTGCTGCTGCCGATCGGCG
>Ga0181516_10001023_pt1 | contig 22547 bp, 24 predicted proteins | sample PEATcosm2014_Bin_25_FD_121104 | JGI IMG/M metagenome (GOLD analysis project Ga0181516, IMG submission 121104) | Peatland microbial communities from MTU Mesocosm Facility, Houghton, MI, USA - PEATcosm2014_Bin01_10_metaG | ecosystem: Environmental > Terrestrial > Soil > Wetlands > Peat | place... | reverse complement strand
GTTTAGTAAAGCAGCAAAAAAGGCCGCGCTCGCGCGCGGCCTTGAAATTCCAGCGGGTCGGCCCGGTTATTTGTGATGGAGCAGGACAAATTCACCGCGGCGGTTCTTGGCCCACGCGGCTTCATCGTGGCCGGGGTCGGCGGGCTTGTCCTTGCCGTAGCTGATGGTTTTGATGCGCATCGGATCAATGCCGTTTTTCGCCAGTGCTTCGCGCAAGGCCAGCGCACGGCGTTCGCCGAGCGAACGGTTGTATTCTTCCGTGCCGCGTTCGTCGCAATGTCCCTCGATGAGCAGCTTCGCACTCGCATCGCCGGTCAGCGCCTGGCCGACGCTGGCGATGTTCGCCTGCTCCTTGTCCTGCACCACCGCGCTGTCGAATTTGAAATGCACCGTGTAAGCCGCCAGCGCCGCGCGATCCTGGTTGTAATCATCCAGATTGATGTCGGTCGTCGTCGGAATGTTGCCGGGCGTGCTCGGAATTGTGGTGGTCGGCAGGCCGCCGTTGTCAATCGTCTGTGCCGGCGGAATCGTGCCGGAACCACCAGTGTCACCGACTTGTGCGGCGCGCTGACCCGGCAGCGGCGTGACTTTGTTGAATCCATGTTTGCAGCCCGTGGTGGCCAGCGTCGCGGCCAGCGCCAGCGCCAGCGGAAAAACTATTTTGTTCATTTTCATAAAAATATTCTATTCGGTTAGAGTGTGGTTAAAAGTTAATAACGAAATTGAAAATCATCTCGCCCACGCCGGCTGGGAATTGCTTCCCGTCGCTCGCCGACAATCCTTGCTTTGTTTGGTGAAAACGTCAAGCACAGATAGCGTTTGATGGCCGTTGCCGCCGCGGTTGTAAACCAGCGTCCGCGAGTTCGGCGACCACGACGGGTTCTGCCCCGCCACCAGCACCGTCGGCGGCAGGCTGCCGTCCGCCGGCATCACGCAGATGTCGAAATCGCCCGCCATCCGCGTGAACGCGATCCATTTGCCGTCCGGCGACCAGTCCGGCTCGGTCGGGTTCGCCGCGCCGGTGGTGTTGAGATATTGCACCGCGCCGCCGCCCGCCGGGATTTTCGCCAGCCGCCGGCGCTCGGCTTTTTTCGTCGCGAAACAAATCCAGTTTCCGTCCGGCGACCAGCAGGGCGAGGAATCTTCCAAACCCGTCGTCAGCCGCTTCAGATTCGAACCGTCGGCGTTGCAGACCCAGACGTTCGGGCTGCCGCTCTTGCTTAAAATCATCGCCACCTTCGAACCGTCCGGCGAAACCGCCGCGCTCGTGTTCAAGCCGGAATAACCCGCGATCACGCGCCGCTGGCCGCTCGACAGGCTGTGATAAAAAATGTCCGGGTTGCCGCGCGCGTAGCTGGTGTAATACAGCGCCAGCCGGCCCGGCACCCATGCCGGCTTCGCCACAATGGTCGCGTCCGACGTGACGGACTGCGCGCCGAAGCCGTCGAAATCTGCGACGTAAATTTCGCCCGCGCCGACGCTCGACGGCTGTGACTTGAAAGCAATTTTGCTCTGGCCGATGGGCTTGAGCGCAGTGGTGGTTTTGACGATGTCGTCCGCGAACGCGTGCGCCTGCCGCCGCGTGCTCGCGCCGTTGTAGCTGCGCGACAAAATCATCTTGTGCGCGAACTTGTCGGTCACGGTGCCGGTCACGCCGCCCGCGTCGCTGCCGTGAATCAGATACTGCGCCGCCTCCGGCGACACGAAGCTGAAGCCCTGGACGTAAAGATCAAATTTCAAAACCTCCGCCGCCTCGCCGGTGAAGCCGTCGAGCGCGACGGGGATGGGCTTGGTCTGGCCGAGCACATTGATGGTATTTTCAATTTGAATTTCGTTTTGCGCGCGGCAGAAATTCGTCGCGGCAGCGGTGAGCAAGATTGTCAGCAGGTTGATAATGTTTTTTTTCATCCGAGCATCCGTTTGGCTTTGAGGTTGAAGTTGATGATGTAAGTGCGTTCCTTGTCCGTCGCGCCGTCCGGAAACGGTGCGATTTCAGAAACGCGATCCAAAGTTTTTTGCACCGAGCGGTCCACGCTCGCATCGCCGGACGGCCCGACGATGTGCGCGGAAATGACGCTGCCGTCATTGGCGATGGTGACGCTGACCTTGACGTTCGCGTCATCGCTGGCCGTGTCATCCGGCGGCACCCACGCCTGCGTGTAAACGCTTTTGACGATGGACGCGTAATTCGCGTAAGCCGCCGTGCTGTCGCCGGGCATGTCTACCGAGGTGGACGTCGAAGAATTTTCCTTGATGGCGCGGGCGGCATTTTGAATCGCCTTGAGCCGCGCATCACGCGCCCGCTTGGCTTCCTTCGCCGCGGCTTTCGCGGCCTTTTCCGCTTCGGCGGCGGAATTGTCCACGTCCGACGTTTTGCGCACGACGGGTTTCAAATCCACTTCGATTTTGTGCGGCTTCGGTTTTGGCTTTGGCTCCGGAACATCGGCTGGCTTGGTGTCATCCGGCTGGATTTTTTCCGGCGGCGCGACCGGTTCCGGCCTGGGCTGCGGAACCACCATCGGCTTCGGCGGCTCCGGGGTTGGCTGCGGTTCCGGCGGTTTGGTGATCGGCGTGGGCGGCGGTGGCTGCGCGCCTTTCACGCCGCTGTTGAACGCCGCATCAATCAGATTTGCCGGAATCACGTCGAGCACCTGCGAATCATCCGGCTTCGGCTTCGACGTGATGAAACCGGAGCACAACACCGCCACGACCACCAGCAGATGCATGCCCGCGGCGGCAATGAGACATTTTTTTTGCAGCCGGTTCATTTGGGCGTCGGGTCGGTGCGGAGCGAGTAGCGTTTGAGGTTGTTCTTCTGGCAGCCGTCAATCAACTGCGCGACAAAATCGTAACGGCATTCCTTGTCGGCGCGGATATAGACCACCAGGTTTTCATTGGCGCGATATTCCAGCGCCAGCTGCCGGATGATCTGCGCTAGCGGCATCTGGCGGGATTCAAATTTGTAGTAGCCCGTGCTGGAAATCTCGACGGTGCGAATGTCATTTTTGTTCAGCCGCTTGTCCGTCTGGCCGCCGCGCGGCAGGTTCAGCTCGATGCTCTGCGTCAGCAGCGGTGTGGTGATGATGAAAATGATGAGCAGCACGAACGCCAAATCCAGCAGCGGCGTGATGTTGATGTCGCTCAACGTCACCAGCGAATTGCGTTGGGAAAATCGGCGCATAAGAATCAGGCGCGGGGCGCGGGGCGCGGGGCGCGGGGATTTTTCACCTCGCGCCTGAAGCCTAAAGCCTCATGCCTCGTGAATTTCATTCTTCTCCTAAAAATTCCGTCTCCATCTTGGAAACGAGTTCCTGCGCGAAATTGTCCAGCTCGACCGTGAACGCGCGCAAATTATGAACCAACCAGTTGTAGCCGAACATCGAGGGAATCGCCACCAGCAGGCCGGCGACGGTCGTGACAAGCGCGCCGGAAACACCCGGCGCCATCGCCGTCAGCGTCGCGCCCTGCGGCGATTGCGCGATGCCGGCGAACGTGCTCATCACGCCCCAGACCGTGCCGAGCAACCCCATGAATGGCGCGCCGCTCACGGCAATCGCCAATAAAATCAAGCCTGATTCCAGTTTCAGCGATTCCTTGGCGACGACGTTCTCGATGGCGCGCTTGATGTGTTCCATGTTTTTCAGACTGATCTGCTGCTTGGCGCGTTCACCAGTCGGCCCACGCAAACGCGCGTCGAGCTGGAGGCAGCCGGACTGATAGACGGCGTAAAGCGGACAGCCTTCGACCTGCAGTTTGCGGTCGAACATTTCCAGCACCGCTTTCTGCGAAGTGAATTCTTCGCCGAACAAAGCATTTAATTTCCGCGCCCGCCGCATCTGGATGACTTTGAAAACCATCATCCACCAGACGGCAATCGAAGAAATAAACAACAGCACGATGATGACCAAGGCTTCCGGGCGCGCATGATCCAATACGTAAAGTATTTCCACCGGTTTATCGGTGGCCGATGCGCTGCTGGTGGCTGCCGCGATTAGTGCAATAGGTAACCCGCTCATAAAATTCAAAACTTGGTGGTGAGGAACCGGTTTTAGGCCAAGTGGCGAAGCTCCGAGCTTTTGTCCGCCGCCGCTGATTATCATTCCGCGCCGGGCAAATTGCAAAATCTTTTTTTGCGCGCACGGGAATCCGCTTTGCGCCGCCGGCGAAATCGCTTAAAACAAGCGCGATGCCTCGTCTGCGTCTCATCGCCCTGCTGCTCGCGCTCGCCACGCTGGTGATTTACCTGCCGGTCGTGCGCTGCGATTTCGTCAACTTCGACGACCAGGTCTATGTCACCGACAACCCGCACGTGCAGGCCGGCCTGACCTGGGAGAGCCTCCGCTGGGCGTTCACCACTTTTCATGGGGCCAACTGGCATCCGCTGACGTGGCTGTCGCACATGCTGGACTGCGAACTCTTCAGGCTGAATCCCGCCGCACACCATTTCGTCAACGCCTTGATCCACTCCACCAATGCCGCACTGCTCCTCGTGCTCCTGGTGCGACTCACCAGCCGGCTCTGGCCGAGCCTGATGGTCGCGGCGTTGTTCGCCTGGCATCCGCTGCACGTTGAATCCGTGGCGTGGATCTCCGAACGCAAGGATGTGTTGAGCACATTTTTCGCCCTGCTTGCGCTGTTGAGCTATGCGGAATATGTCAACGAGTCCAAAGTCCAAAGTCCAAGGGCCAAAGTTTTTTTTGCGTATAGCTGGCTGGCTTTCGCGCTCGGTTTGCTGGCCAAACCGATGCTGGTGACGCTGCCGTTTGTGATGCTGCTGCTGGATTATTGGCCGCTGCGAAGGTTTTCGCTTTCCGCTTTCCGCTTTTCGCTTTTGCTTGAAAAAATTCCCTTCTTCCTGCTCGTCGCCATTTCCTGCGTCGTCACTTACCTCGCGCAACGACACGGCACTGCCGTGATGACGCTGGCGCAGCTCTCCTTCGACGTGCGGTTTGAAAACGCGCTCAGCGCCTACGGTCGCTATTTGCTGAACCTGATCTGGCCGCTGCAGCTCGCCATTTTGTATCCGCTGCCGGATCATCTGCATTGGCTTCACGCCGTCGCCGCGACCGCGGCCGCCGCGCTCTTCGTCATTTCGTGGCTCGCGTGGCGGACGCGGAAAAGCTGCGCCTATGTCATCGTCGGCTGGCTCTGGTTTCTGGGGATGCTGGTGCCGGTCATCGGGCTGGTGAAAGTCGGCAGCATGGCGCTCGCCGACCGCTACACCTATTTTCCGTTGATTGGAATTTTCATTGCCATCGCGTTCGCGGCTGACGATCTCGCCGCTCGTTTTCCAAGCCTGAAAAAACCTTTTGCCGCCGCAGCTATTTTCATTCTCATCGCCTGCGTGGCGGTGACGGAACGCCAGTTGCAATTCTGGCGCGACAGCGAAACGCTGTTCCGTCGCGACCTCGCCGTGACGGGCGACAACGCCAGCGCCCGCATCAATCTCGGCGCGGCGCTGGAAACTTCCGGTCGTTTCGCCGAGGCGCTCGCCGAATATCGCGCCGCCGTGCGGCTGGCCGATGACAACGCCGACGCGCATTTCAACCTCGCAAATCTGCTCTCAAAAATGGACCAGCCGTCCGCCGCGCTGCCGGAATATCGCCGCGCCATCGCGCTCGGTCCGAACACCGCCAATTACCACAACGGCCTCGGCACCGTGCTGACGGACCTGGGAAAATTTGACGCGGCAACGAATGAATTTGCCGTCGCCGCACAGCTCGACCTCGAAAATCCATGGCCGCATTTTGAAACCGCCAAGGTGCTGCTCAAGACCGGCCGGGACCCAGAAGCTGTTGACGAATTGCGCGCCGCGCTGCGGATCGCGCCGGACAATTTTCAGATTCTCACCTTTGCCGCGCATGTGCTCGCCGCCGATGAAAACGCCGCCCTGCGCGACGGCGCGACCGCTTTGACGCTCGCCATCAAGGCCAACGTGCTGACCGACGGATCGCAGCCGCTGGTCCTCGACGCGCTCGGCATGGCCTGTGCGGAGACTGGCCGGTTCGACGACGCGTGCGAGGTCACGCAAAAGGCGCTCACCATCGCCACCGCCGCGCAGATGAAAAAACTGGAGCCGTTGCGCCAGCGGCTGGAGCTTTACCAAAACAAACAACCGTGGCGCGAATCTTTCCGCGCGACCAACGCGCCGGCGGAACATTAAACTTCCGCCAGCGCGGCCAGCGTCCGTTTCAATTTTGAATTTTTCAGAACTGCGGCGGCGGAATATTTTTTGCCAAGCCACGGCAGCACGAAAACTTTCCCGCGCGGAAAAACTTCTGCCAGCAGCTTGCCGTTGCCAGCGGTGGCGGCGTCCGGTTTTGCCGGCGACATCAAGACGAGCTTCGCCTTGGCCTGGAGCTTTTTCGGCAATGCCTCCCGCGTCAGCAAAATATGATTCACCGCGCCCAACCGGTTTTGCGCCACGATGACGGGCGTGGCGTGCAACGCGGCCAGCAAATCACGCGAGTCAAAATTTTCGCCGAGCGGACTCAACAAACCGCCCGCGCCTTCCACCAGCGTCACGTCGAATTTTTTTTGGATGGCGCGGATGTGCGCCAGGACCGCGGCCAGCTTCACGGTTTTTTTTTCCAGCCGCGCGGCGAGCTTCGGCGCGATGGCGGCGCGAAAATGCCATGGGTTGATTTCGTCCAACGTTAATGCAGTATTGAGCGCGTCGCACAACGCCAGCGCGTCGTTGCGTCCACCGGAACAAATCGGCTTGAGTGCGGCAATTTTGACTCCGCGCTCGCGCAAAAATTGGGCGAGCAGCGCGGTCAAAACGGTCTTGCCGACGCCGGTGTCCGTGCCGGTGATGAAAATGATTGGTTTCATTTACCCACAGCAAAGCGGAAATTTTTACGGCAAGCCATCCTTGTTTGGCACCGGCACCGGCTCCAGCGCCATCGGCTCGTCGTGGTCGAGAAACGTTTTGCACACGCGCCAGAAGTCGGCGGTGGTCTCGACCCGGCGGATGTCGTGCAGGTATTGTTCGCCGAGGCCTTCGCCGATGAAGTTCGTGAATTTTTTCATCCGCTGCACCTGCGCCGACTCGCGCACGCTGGGCGTGATTTCGTTGTCCCACAATTCATGCACGTATTTCAGCACGTCGCGGCCGGCCGGCAGTTTTATTTTTTCACCGCGCAGTTGCGCGCGGATCTGGTCGAACAGCCACGGATTGCGAATCGCGCCGCGGCCGATCATCAAGCCGCGCGCGCCGGTTTCCGCCAGCAGTTCTTGCGCCTGCGCCGCGCTGAAAACATTTCCGTTCGCCAGCACGGGACAGCGCAGCTCCCTGGCGGCGTGCGCGATCAAATCGTAGCGCACACCGGGCCGATACATTTGCGCCACGGTGCGCGCATGGACGGTGAGCAGGTCAATCGGATGCTTCGCAAAAATCGGCAGCAGCGTGTCAAACTCCGCGGGCGACGCAAAACCGATGCGCGTTTTCACCGTGAACGGAATTGTCACCGCTTCGCGCAGCGCGCCGAGAATGGCGTCAATTTTTTGCGGTTCGCGCAGCAGCCCGCCGCCGGCGCATTTGCGATAAACAATCGGCGCGGGACAGCCCAGGTTCAAGTCAATCGCGGCGACGGGGAATTGCTGCAGCAGCTTCGCGTTGCGCACCAGCGCGGGAATGTCATTGCCAATCAACTGCGCGACCACCGGCCGGCCCGTGGGATTTTTGGTGATGGAATCGAGGATCCATTTTTCCGGCCGCGAATCGCCGTGGACGCGGAAGTATTCCGTCCAATAAACCTCCGGGCCGCCGTAACGCGCGATGACGCGCATGAACTGCAGCGTCGTCACGTCCTGCATCGGCGCGAGCGCCAGCACGGGCGCAGCGGCGCGAAGCAGGCTGGCAAAGGTTTCGGGCGGAGTCACGCGGAAAAATCTGGAAATTATTTTTTTGCGGAATCCGCAACGAAAAGGAAAATTTTGTCAATTTCGCGCGGCGAAGGCTTTTTACCCAACAATGATTTCAAATCATTTTGCAACCAGAGGCATTTTTGGAAAAAACTTTTGTATGCCGAGTCAGCTTCTCTGTCAGCAACATTTACCAAAACCTTTTGAGAGCGTTCTGTGATATTTGCAATGGCTCTTACAGCCCGAGCGTCGTAAATGAAGAATAAATCCTTGAAATGGAAATGAAGGTATTTTGAGGCGAGAGACCGTTTGTCCAAGCCAGATATTTCCAAAAAAAGATTAGTGAGATTGCGGTGAACTTTAACAGCAACTTCTGGTGTTGGAGTTTTCCGAATTTCCTCAAACCATTCATCAATTTCTGAATTCTTAATGTTTGGCGCGACGATTTTTTCGTAAAAGAAATCACCTTCCGAATCTGCGGTTTTGATTTTTCGGCGTTCAATTGCGGCGGCATACGTGCGGCCAATCAACCAAACCTTGGCAATTATTTCTTCGTCAGTTTTATGGTGTGGATGACCAGAACAAAGGTCATACAAAACTTTGTTTCCCAAATCCCAAACGCGATTCTTCTTCAAAGCATCCTCAATTGCTTGTTTGGTCATCGTTGCCATAATTTTGCGAAGTTAAACAAGTTAAACAAGGAAATGCGAATAATTCTTGCCTTTGAAAATCTTCGCCGCAATTTAACGGGCTACAGCATGAGCAAAAAGATTTTCATCGGCACGGACAGCGGCGCGACCACCTCCAAAATCGCCGCCGTCTGGGAAAACGGCGAGGCCGTCACCACCAAGTTGTTGCAGCAACCGACCAATTCGCAGCACGGTCCGGACGCCGTCATCGCCGGCTGGATCGGGGCCATTGGCGTTTTCCTCTCGCAGAACGGACTCGACAGGTCGCAGGTGGCCGGCGTCGGCCTCGCGATTCCGGGGCCTTACGAACGCTACGGCGTGATTGGCAAATCCGCCAACCTGCCCGCCGCCTTCACCGGCTGGAATGTCCATGCGGATTACCACGCCGCCCTCGCGCGGCAGGCCGGCCGCGAACTGCCGCTGACCATGATCAACGACGGCCATGCCGGCGGCGTGGCCGAGGCGCGGATGGCGAGCCACCAGCAGCAGCTTTCCGTTTTGATGCTCATGCCCGGTTCCGGCCTGGGCAGCGCCTACATCGGACAGGACGGTTTGCCGCTCACCGGACAGACGCTCTGCGCCTTGGAAACCGCGCACATGATCGCGCCGCTGCATCTGCTCGGCGTCACGGGCAAGACTTTTCCCTGCGGCTGCGGTCGCGACTGGGGCTGCGTGGAGGCTTATACGACCATTTCCGGCCTGCCGCATCTCCTGGCGGAAAAACTGTTGAAATATCCCGAGCACGAACTCGCCAAATCCGCCGCGCCGATCAAGGAGAAAGTGCTCTCGCTCCGCAGCCGCGCGCAAAAAGGCGACGCGCTGGCGGTGGAGATTTTTGATTTCCAGGCGCGCGTCATGGGCCTGCACGTCGCGAATCTGGCGCTGGCGCTCGATCCGGGAATTTTCGTCATCGGCGGCGGGCTGATGGACCACGAGGCGACCACGCCGGAATTTCGCGAGCATTACCTGCGGCTCATCCGCGAGACCGCGCGGCCGTATCTCTGGCCGCAGCAGCGCGACACCATCCAAATTGTTCCCGCCGTGCTGGGCGATTTGTCGCAGGCCATCGGCGCAGCACTCGTGGCGCTGTATCACAACCGCGGTTGAAATGCTGGCCGAATGTCCGCAGAGCGGCGCGCTGCCAGCAATCGCAAGTCCGCTGGTTGTGATTTATCCGGCGTCGAAAATATGTTTTCATCCGCCGGGTGAATGAGCTGCTCACAGTCTTGACGGCGGTGCTGCCGGTGTTTGCCATCATGGGCTTCGGCCTCTGGCTGCGCCGGCGCGGCTGGCTTTCGGCGGACGCCGACGCAAGCCTGATGCGTGTGACGATCAACCTGCTGCTGCCGTCGCTCATCTTCGATTCCGTGCTCGGCAACGCGGCGCTGCGCCGGCCGGAAAACCTCTTGCTGCCGCCGCTTGTCGGCTTCGGCATGGTCGCGGTCGGCGTGGGCGTGGCCTGGCTGTTCGCCGGCGCGGCGGGACTGCAAACCAAGCCAGAGCAGCGGACGTTTGCCTTTCTCACCGGCCTGCAAAATTACGCCTACCTCACGATTCCGCTGTGCTTCACGCTGTTTGATTCCGGCACGACCGGCGTGCTGTTCGTTCATAACGTCGGCACGGAAACCGCCATGTGGACTTTGGGCGTGGCGCTGCTGGCAGGTCGCGGACCGGCCGGTGGGTGGAAGAAAATCATCAACGCCCCGCTCGCCGCGCTGCTGCTGGCGCTGGCGCTGAATTTTCTGGGAATCATTTTTACACCGCCCGCGCCGGTGGCGTTGGCGGGAAAAATTATTTTGACCGTGATCCAGTGGTTCGGCCAGAGCGCGATTCCGCTGGCGCTGCTGCTGATCGGCGCGATTGTGGCGGATCATTTGGACGAAGCCCGCGGCGGCCGCGCGGTGCGCGTGGTGACGGTCGCCGCGCTGGTGCGGCTGGGCGTGATGCCGATTTTGTTTCTGCTGCTTGCGAAATTTTTGCCGTGCTCGATCGAACTCAAGCGCGTGCTGATTTTGCAAGGGGCCATGCCGGCGGCGGTGCTGCCGATTGTGCTGGCGAAACATTACGGTGGCGACGCGCGGACGGCCGTGCAGGTGGCGCTGGGCACTTCGCTGCTCGGCTTGGTGACGATTCCGCTGTGGATCCGGCTGGGCGAATATGTCATCGCCTTGAACTGAGCCGGAACGCCGTCGGGCAAAGCAACTCGCCGCCAACAATTCGCAAGCGGGCGACAGCGCGAAACTGCGGCGGCCGCTATCTTTTCCGCGATGAAAAAAATCCTGCTCCCGGTTTTGCTGCTCGGAATCTTCGCCGGGAAATTGTTGGCCGCCGACCCGAACGCGCTGGATACCCGCTACGGCTGGTTCAACGGCCTCGACCATCGCAGCAGCTACTGCCAGGGCGTTTATCCCGAACCGTTCTTGGTGGACGACTCGGATTTGGAAACCGGCGAATTCCGCCTCGACTGGCTGCACACCGCCGACGGTCGTGACCACACCGACATCCTTCATCCGGAAATCGAATACGGCTTCGGCCTGCTCACGCTCGAATTGGAAATGCCTTACGAACGCGACGTGACCGCCGGCCAGGTGACCGAGGGCATGGACAACATTGATGTCGGCGCGCGATATCCGTTTTATCAGTTCGTTTCCCGCAATGGTTGGCTCGACACCACACTTGGCGCGGGCGTGGAAGTTGGCATTCCCACGACTTCGGAGGTCAGCCACAACGCTGAGCTGGTGCCGAAAATTTTTGACGACCTGAAAATCGGCAACTTCACCGTGCAGGCCATTTTCAGCGACTCAATGCTATTCGGCCCCGGCGACGACGGCGGCGTGAACACGTTTGAATACGGCTTTGTGTTCGGCTATGACATACCGCACAAAACGTTGCCGCTGCCGGGTGTGGTTAAAATCATTCCGGTCGTGGAACTCACCGGTGAAACGCAGTTGAACAAAATTGCCGACGGCCAAAACAGTCTGACCGCCGACGCCGGCCTGCGCGTGAACCTCAAAAACATTGGCCGCCTCCAGCCGCGCCCCGGTATTGTGTTCGTTTTTCCGGTGGACAACGGCGCGCGCATCGAGACACATTGGGGCATCATGACCAGCCTGGTTTTTGAATTTTGACATGCGCTTGAACCGCCGCAATTTTCTGGTTTTGAGCGCGGCGTTCGCCGCGGGTTGCGCCACGCCCGGCGGCGCGAATTTTTCCGCCGCCGGCCGCGACCGCATCGTCAATGCCGGTCCGGCCAGCCAGTATCTGGCCGACGGGGTTTATGCGCGCTACCGCGATCTGGGATTTTTCCTCATGCGGCAGGGCGTGAAATTGTTTGCGCTCTCGTCCATTTGCACGCATCGGCATTGCAAGCTCGAGGCCGAGGCGAACAAAACTTTTTCCTGCCCGTGCCACGGCTCGACGTTCGCCGCGGACGGCAAAGTGACCGCCGGCCCGGCCCGGCGCGATCTGCCGGCGTATGAACTTTCCACGAATGAAAAAGGCGAGCTGCTCGTGAAGATTTCCGGCGCTTAGCCGGAAACATGCAGTTGAAAAGTGAAACAGCGGAGCGCGTAGCTGCGACGCCCCCGTCGCAGAGGGTGTCGGCGACGCCTCGTCGCCAGTTCCAGCGGGCCAGCCATAAGATTGCGCCGCTTTTTTCGCGCGACGAGGGCGTCGCGCGCGCCTTCTGCGACGGTGGCGTCGCAGCTACCCGCACCGGCAACGGGACGGTTCCGGATTAGTTCAACCTTTTTTCTGCGCCGGCAGCCTCAGCGGATACAAGCCGGGACAGCAGCCGAAAGTTTCGTGGAACGCGGCGCTGAAATGGCTCAGGCTGTTGTAGCCGACTTCGAGCGCGGCCTCGGTCACATTGTGTTCGCCGGCCTTGAGCAGTTCCGCCGCGCGTTCCATGCGGAGCTGGCGCAAATGCTGCGTGATCGTGTGGCCGGTCTGCGCGGAAAAAATCCGGCTCAGATAAAAATGGCTGCAGCCGATCTTCCGGCCCAGCTCTTCGAGCGTCGGCGGGGCGGCGAGATTTTGCTTCAATAAAAAAACCACCTGCTCGACGCGCTCCTGCGCGAGCCGCTGCTGGCGCGTGCAGAACATTTCGTGTTCCGGCGGCGGCTGCACGAGAAACGTCACCGCCAGTTCCAGCGCCTTGCATTGATACCACAACGGCTGCGCCGCGGCATAGACCGGCGGCTGCCGCAGCGACGCGATGAGCTGCTGCTGCGCGGCGTTGAGCCGGACCGTCGAGCCGGAGACCCGCGCGCACGGGCGGTTTTCCATCGCCGCGCGCACCACCGGATGCAGGACCGCCGCCATGCCGGCGAGTTGTTTCACCAGAAACGGACAGGAGAATTCCACCGTGAGAAACTGATGCTGCTCGTTCGCCGCGCGTTTTGCGGTCAACGGCTCAGCTTGGCGATGATAAAAACCCACCGTGTTCGGCGCGAACTCGGTCCGCTTGTGCTGGCACTCGACGAAACCGTGGCCGGCCAGGTTCAAACACAGCTCCACGCAGCCGGGGTGAAAGCTCGCCGCCCAGTCCAGCTCGCGCTGCGCAAAAAAATCATGCCACTCGATGCTGTAGCCGGCGCCGTGAAAGCTGCCGAACAGCGGCTGCCAGCCTTTGCCCACGTCGCGCCACGCGTCCGCCTCGGTGAACGAAGCGCCCGCACGGCGAAAATTGGCGGCTGGAGCGGCGGAGTTCACAATGTGGCGCGCGGGAATTTATTCGCTCACGCCCAGCTTCTTTTCCCAGGCGGCAATTTTCTTGAGCAGGCCGGGCAGATGCCGCTGCGCGATGACTTGGCGCTTGAATTCCTTGTCCGGCTGCGCGGGCGAACCGAGCCATTTGCCGCCGTCAGGAATGTCCGTCATCACGCCGGCCTGCGCGCCGACGATGACTTGGTTGCCGATGTGCAAATGGCCGCCGACGCCCGACTGGCCGGCAAGGATGACGTAGTTGCCGAGCTTGGTGCTGCCGGCGATGCCGACCTGCGCGATGACGATGCAATGTTCGCCGATCTGCACGTTGTGCGCGATCTGCACGAGGTTGTCAATTTTCGTCCCTTTGCCGATGACCGTCGAGCCGAGCGCGCCGCGATCCACGGTGACGTTCGCGCCGATCTCCACGTCGTCGCCGATGACGACGTTGCCGACCTGCGGAATTTTCCGATGCACGCCCTGGTCCAAAACATAACCGTAGCCGTCGGCCCCGATCACCGTGCCCGCATGGATGCGAACGCGCTGGCCGGTTTGCGTGCGCGGATACAGCGTGACGTGCGGAAACAAATTCGTCGCCTCGCCCAGCACCGAATCGTCGCCGATGAAATTGCCCGCCTGCAAAACGACATTCGCGCCGAGCTGCACGCGCTCGCCGATGGTGCAATGCGGTCCGATGTGCGCGGTCGGATCAATCTGCGCCGACTTGGCGATGACGGCGGACGGATGAATGCCGGCGGCAAATTTCGGTTCCGGAAAAAAAGCCGCCATCGCCTGGGCGAACGCGATGCGCGGGTTCGCCACGCGGATGAGGATTTTTTTGGTGGAAACGGCGGTGCGGCCGGCGATGATCGCGCGGGCCGCGCTTTTTTCGGCGGCGGCAAAATAGTCGTCGGTTTCGGCGAAGGTGAGGTCGCCGGGCTGCGCGGCCTCCGCCGTGGCGAAACCCGTGAGCACGGCAGCAGCGTCGCCCACGACTTCGCCGGCGAGGAGGCGGGCAATTTCAGCAATGGTGAAAGGCATATTTGACTTGGTTGTCGCCGCCTACTATAAAGACACGCAAAACCAGTTCAAACTGCTTTTATGGCTAAAACATTCCGCGTCGGACTGATCGGCTACAAATTCATGGGCCGGGCACATTCCAACGCCTGGCGGCAGGCGCCGAAATTCTTTGATCTCAAAGCGAATGTCGAGCTGCACACCATTTGCGGCCGCGATGCCGCCGGCGTGCAGGCCGCGCGCGCCAAACTCGGCTGGGAATACTCCGCGACCGACTGGCGCGAAGTCGTCGAATCGCCGCTGATTGACATCGTGGACATCGCCACGCCGACCTTCACGCACGCGGAAATCGCCATCGCCGCGCTGAAACGCGGCAAGCACGTTCTCTGCGAAAAACCCCTGGGCCGCGATTTGAAGGAATGCGAAGCCATCTTCGCCGCCGCGAAAAAAGCCAAGGGCGTCCACATGGTCTGCCACAATTACCGGCGCATCCCCGCCATCGCGCTGGCGAAGCGGATGATGAACGAGGAGGCGCTCGGCCGCATTTATCATTTCCGCGCCCGTTACGCGCAGGACCGGCTGGCCGATCCGGAATTTCCGCTCGACTGGCGGCTGCAGAAAGAGACCAGCGGCAGCGGCGTCCACAGCGACATCAATTCCCACATCATTGATCTCGCGCGCTATCTCGTCGGCGAATTCACCGACGTGTGCGGCATCGTCAACACGTTTGTGCCCGAGCGTCCGCGCGCCGATCTGCTCGCCCAGGGCACGCGCAAACTCGGCAAGGTCACCGCGCCGGATTCCGCCGTGTTCATCGGCTGGATGACCGGCGGCGTGATGGCGAATCTCGAAGCCACGCGCTACGCGCTCGGCCGGCGCAATCACATCGAGATCGAAATAAACGGCAGCAAAGGCTCGCTCTATTTTGATTTCGAGGACATGAACCGGCTGAAGTATTACAACGGCAACGACCCGAAAGACCGCCAGGGATTTCGCGACATCCTCGTGACGCAGCGCGACGGCATCCAGCCTTACGTCGCGAACTGGTGGCCGCCCGGCCACGGCATCGGTTACGAACACACGTTCGTCCACGCCGTCGCGGATTTCGTGAACGCCTGCGCCGACGGCAAATCCGTGCAGCCGACGTTTGAAGACGGATTGAAAAATCAGCGCGTGCTCACCGCCGTCGAGGAATCCTCGGCGAAAGGCCAGTGGGTGAAGTTGTAAGCGGCGGTGCGCGTAGCTGCGACGCCTCGTCGCAGGAGGTGTCAGCGACGCCTCGTCGCCCGTTCCAGCGGGCCGAGGCAATTGGGTGCCGTTGTTTTCGCGCGACGGGGGCATCGCGCAGACCTTCGGCGACGAGGCGTCGCCGCTACCCGCATCGGCAGCTGCCGGGTTCCGGCTCCACGCCGCGCATCCTCCGATGGCTTATTAGAAAAATGTGCTTGACGCTGGGACGGGATAATCCTAGAAATTTGTCATTCCCCTTTGGGCTATGGACAAAGTCAGTTTCTTCCGCAATTTCGTCCGTCGGACGAGTGCGAGGGAAGCGTTGTCTCGTGCGGCCCGCAACTTGGCGCGCAGCCGTCCTTTCCCGACCCACCGCCTCCGCCCGGCCGCCGGCCACTTCGCCACCTTGACCCCCGATGTCTTGGGCCAGTCCGGCGAGGTCGCGAAAAAGACTTTTGACGTCGCGACGAAGACCCGGGATGTCGCGACCTTGACCTTGGATGTCGGCGGCAAAACTTTCGATGTCGGGACGAAAACTTTCGATGTCGCGAGCAAAACTTTTGATGTCGCGGACATAACTTTTGATGTCGGGAAGGAAACTTTTGAAATCTTCGGCCAAAAACTTATTGGCAAAAGGCTAATTTTCAGTAATTTGCGCCAAAAACAGTCCGAACTAGGCAAAACCTGCCGGTTTCATCGTAGCGCAGTCGTCCCGGCGGCGGGTTGCGGTGGCGTCCCGCCATCAGCCGAACTTCCGGCGAGACGCCGGGTGAACCCGCCGGCGAGGACGCCCGCGCCACCGCCCAAATTCTATGAAAACAGGAAAAATAACCACCACCCCGCGCCCCGCGCCCAACGCCTCGTTTCCCCTTTTATGAAAACCCTGAAAAAAGTCCTCATCGTGGCTGGCCTTTGCCAGTTGTTCACCGTGGCAGCTTATGCCCAAGACATTGAAACCATCGCGCCGGTGGTCGTCCGCACCGTGCCCGAAGCCGGCAGCAAGGAGGTCGCGCCCGGAGTCACGGAGATTCGCGTGACCTTCAGCAAGCCGATGACCGACCAATCCTGGAGCTGGTCGTCCGCCTGGAAAGATTCCACCCCCGAAGGCGTCGGCAAACCCAAATACGATACCGACCAGAAGACGTGCGCCCTGACCGTCAAGCTGGAACCCAACAAGACCTATGGCTATTGGATCAACAGCCAGAACTTTCATGGTTTTAAAGATCAGCAGGGCCATTCCGCCTTCCCGTATCTGCTCGTATTTAAGACGAAGGACAATTGAATGAAAACGTTGCCCAACGCCCCGCGCCTGACGCCAACCGTTCAAGGAAACGTGATAAAACACAGAACTGCGGCTCGCTAGAATGTCAGGCCACTCCACACATTTATGAAAAACAGCACGCTAAGTCTGATACTCGTCCTATTCATTTCGGCTTGCTCACACCAGACCGGGAGCAACGTCACGAACATACCCCAAGCCAAAGCCGCGGCCCAGAAAGCGGCGGAACAGTGGCTGGCCTTGGTTGACGCGGGCAGTTACGCCCAGAGCTGGCAGACCGCCGCCGGTTTCTTTCAGGCGGCGGTTCCCCAAGCTCAGTGGGAACAGACCATCGCCGCCGTCCGTAAACCACTGGGCGATCTGGTTTCTCGCCAGCTTAAGAGCGCCCAATACACCCCGTCACTCCCCGACGCACCCCCCGGCAATTATGTGGTGTTGCAGTTCGACACTTCGTTTGCGAACAAGCCGGGAGCGGTTGAAACCATCACGCCCCGGCTCGACCCGGATGGCCAGTGGAAAGTTTCAGGATACTATATCAAATGATTTATTCGACGCCAGCCAACCAGCCGCCCAGCGCCAGCCCTGAACATAGGGCGCATTACTTCATTGCGCATGACCAGGAAGCACATATTGAAACCCTCGCCCCGCGCCTAACTCCTAACTTCTAACTCCCAGCTTCTATTTTCATATGAAAACACAAAATGAAACAACAACAACAACCGCAACCTCAACCCCGACGCCGTCTCCCGCCCCGGCCAACGCGCATCCGCACGGCGTGGCCAACCAGGAGCACTTGGACGAAATCGCCAACGCCCGCGCCGTGGCCAAGGCCGCGCTCGATCCGGCCTTTGCCGCCGCGCTGGCCGGCGTGGCCTTCGACACGACGTTGCCCGGCCAGATCAACACCCTGGCCGACGCGACCGAAAAGGCCATCGGCCGGCTCACCGGCGATCATTCGGGCGGCAAGGCCATGACCGCCGAACAGGTCGCCGCCCGCAACGCCCTCGTGGCCGTGCTCGCGCCCATCCAGACCGCCGCGCGCCGCAAATTCACCGGCACGCAAATCGCCCTGCAGCAGGCGTATTTCATTGGCGGACACATCGCGCACGGCGGCCTGCATTTCGCCGCCACCGCCGCCAAGGCCATTCGCGACCGCCTGGTGGCCGGCCCCAACAGCACGCCGCCCGTGGACGTGCTGCCGGGCATCGGCGCCGCGCAAATCAACGCGTTGAGCAACACCATCGCGGAATTTGCCGGCGACATTGACGCCGCGGACGCGCAGGCGAACCAGAACATTGCCACGCACAACCTGATCGTGGCGAACATCGCCCAACTTGCGAACCTGCGGCATCAGGTGCAGTTGGCGGCGGAACAGGCGTTTCCGTGGCGCACGCCCGGCGTGGGCGCCACGCGGCTGGCCTTCCTGCTGCCGCCCGGCCGCCCGCTGCCCGGCTGACCCCATTGGGCGTCGGTAAGGTTGGTGTCGTAAGTAGCGATTTTCATCGCCTGACTGGCGCTACCGCGAAAGTAAATTCAAAAACCACCCAGTCAAATCAAGCACTTTATGCGTTTTTCTTTCGCCGCACCGTCACCAAACCAATCCAACCGCATTTTCAGACAGGCTCTAACACGTCGCCGACCGGCGTTGGCGCTGGACGTTCCGCCGTCGCAGTTCACATCGCGAGTCGGCGGAGATTCAGCTTTCCAAGTTAGGCAGCCGCACACATCACCCAACCATCAACCATGAAAAACATCCAACCCATCATCCGCGTCATACTTGCTTCGCTAGTGCTGGCGGGGTTTCCCGCCAAGGCCAACCTGATTCCGGCCACCGAGCCCGGTTTCGGCCTGAACTCGCTGACCGTTGATACCGCCACCGGGCTGGGCTGGCTGGAACTCACCGCCAGCACCGGCCGCTCGTATCAGCAAGTGCTGGCCGCCACCCAGCCCGGTGGAATTTACAGTGGATTCAGGTTTGCCACGGCGCCGGAGGTTCTCAATCTTTTCTCGGACGGAGGCATCCCCGGCACCGGCTATTATTCATTGTCCACGCCCGCGATTCAGTCGGTGATAACCCTGCTGGGAGCCTCCGGCCTGATCAATGGGCTGCCGGGACTTTTCGGTCTTTCGGCAACCTCGACATCTCCCGGGGTGCAAAATGCGCCCGCCATCTATGCCACCGGCAACAACGGGACGGAGGAATATTGGGTCAATGGCGGCGGTGCTCTTTACGGGGGCGGCACTGAATATGGCGTCACCACGAGCGATCCGGCGTTGGGCAGTTGGCTGGTGGCAAATGTGCCGGAATCGCCGGATGCGAGCCTCTATGTTTTAGCGGCTGCCAGTCTGATTGGTTTCAGATATTTCCAACCAAAACCATATGCCGCCTAAATCGCCGGCAGTTCCACATCCGAGATGAACCCACCAACCACAACCTCGTTTGCCCACCGCGCCGCGACGCTCGGCTGGGTTTGCCCCGTCATCAGCCTCCTTGTCTTCGCGCTTTTGATATTTGATAGACAGATTGTCGTCCGAAAGCTGACTCCGATGATTGTGGAGAGTGCGCTTCTGCTCATCGTCGCGGGCTTGATTTTCGGCATGGTGGCTTTGTTCGGCGTCTCCAAGCACGGCAAGAAAGGCATCCTTGTGCCGGCGGTCATTGGTATCATCATTAGTGGATTGTTAATTATATTTTGTGTCATGGTGGCCTGAAAAGTTACCGGCGGCGACCGCGGTTGGCGCGGTCCGTTCCGCAGTCGCGGTTCAGGCCGCGAGCCGGCGGTGGCTGACAACGGTTGCCGGTTCAACGACCGGCGTTTAAATAACAACCGCCGTTTCTGGTCAGGCTCGTCCAGCCGCTGCACGCTTTGAAATTGGAACCCGCCGGCGTAAAATGAACCGATGGAACTCCGTGAATTTGCCGAATCGGTTTTGTTCGCCCGCACGCTGGAAGAAAAATTGCGTGCGCCCGGCGAACTCACCGACGCGCATCCCGGTCCCGCGCTCGTAACGCCCGCCGCGCCCGGCCGGCCGGCAAACTTGATGTTCAAAGCTCACGGCACCGGCGACAAAAGCGAATTCCCCGGCCTGCATCAGCTCGAAAAAGATCACGAACGCGGCAAGCTGCTGCACTTTTTCGGCAACCACGAACTGCTGGCCACCGAACTGATGGCGCTGGTGCTGCTGAAATTTCCCGACGCGCCCGCCGCCTTTCGCCAGGGCGTTTTGCGGACGCTACAGGACGAGCAGGAGCACACGCGGCTTTACCTGGAGCGCATGAAAACCTGCGGCGTCGCGCTCGGCGATTTTCCGGTAAGCGGCTATTTCTGGCGCTGCGTCGCGCCGATGGCGCACCCGATTGATTACGTCGCCGGTCTCTGCCTCACGTTCGAGCAGGCGAATCTCGACTTCGCCGGCCACTACAGCCGCAATCTTGCGACGGTCGGCGATGCCGGCTCCGCGAAGCTGCTGGAGAAAATCTATCGCGACGAAATCGGCCATGTTGCCTACGGCTTGAAATGGTTTCGCCGCTGGAAAAATCCCGGCGAATCCGACTGGGACGCCTTCTGCCGCACGCTGAAATTTCCGCTGTCACCGCAGCGCGCGAAAGGTTTTTCGCTGAATGTTGCCGGTCGCAAAGCCGCCGGGCTGGACGAACAGTTCATTGCACAGCTCAATATTTATTCGCAGTCCAAAGGCCGCACGCCGAGTGTGTTTGTTTTCAATCCATTCGCCGAAGGCCGCATTGCGGAAGGCAAAACTTTTAATCCCACCAAGCATCAGGCGCAACTTGCCAGCGATTTGGAAAACCTGCCGCAATTCCTCTGCCGGCAGGACGACATCGTGCTGGTGAAACAGAAACCGACGGTGGAATTTTTGAGCGGCGTCAAGCAGGCCGGCTTTCCGCTGCCGGAATTTGTCGGTTTTGAAAGCGTCAACGAATTAAAGAAACGCAAGCTCGGCAGCCTGCGTCCGTGGGCGTGGGGACCGGACAGTTTTGAATTGCTCAAACCCGTTTTCGCCAGCGTCACCGGCGAAAAGCGCGCGGATGAAAACCGGTTCAATCCCGGCATCGCGGAACTTTATTCCAAAGCCTGGAGCGCGGAGTTTTTGCGGCGGCTGATTTTGGAAAAATCCGCACTCCGCACTCCGCACTCCACAATCGGATGGCTTTGCACCGAGGACGAAATCGGCGTGCCCATCAATTCCCTCGAAGCGGCGCGGGCGGCGATTGCCAAAATCCGTTCGCGCGGCCACCACAAGATTGTTGTAAAGGCCGCGTTCGGCGTGGCGGGCAGCAACGTGCTGCGCTTGTTCGAGCCCGAAATTCTGCCGGCACAATGGCGCTGGCTGAAAAATGCGTTCGCGCACCAGCACACGCTGGTCGTGGAGCCGTGGCTGGAACGCGTGCTGGATTTTTCCGTGCAGCTCGAAATGTCGGCGGGCGGTTTGAAGCTGTGCGGTTACACCGGTTTGCTCAACGATGCGCGCGGCCAGTTTCAGGCGAACTTCGCGGAGCCGCATCATCACAAGCGGATTCCGGCGCGCGTCGTCATGTTGTTCCGCGAACCAAAGGACATCTCGACGCGGCTGCTGGAATTTTTCGGCGACATTTTCGCGGCGCTGGAAGTGGAGTTGCGCCGCGTGGATTTCACCGGGCCGATTGGCATTGACGCATTTATTTATCGCGACGCGGCGGGCGCGGTGAAATTGAAACCGGTTGTGGAAATCAATCCGCGTTACACAATGGGACGCGTGCTGGTGGAGCTGATGCGGCAGACGTGCCAAAACACGTTTGGTTCATTTCGGCTGGTGAACGCCGCGCAGTTGCGCGCGGAGGGTTTTGAAAATTTTCCCAGCTACGCCCGTTCGCTGGCGGAAAAATTTCCGCTGCAGCTCGATGGCGAACCGCTGCCACGCCTGCGCGAAGGCGCACTGTGCTTGAATGATCCGGCGTCGGCGCTGGCGGTGCTCGCGGTGTTTCAGGCCAGCCGCACGCCGGCCACGTTCACGCTTCCAGCTTCGCGTCCAGCGTGACTTTGGCGTTGAGCAAACGCGAGATCGGGCAGCCGGCTTTCGCGCCGTTCGCGATGGCGGTAAACTTCGCGGAATCAATGCCCGGGATTTTCGCCGTCATGTCCAGATGAGATTCCGTGACGGTGAAGCCCGCATCGGTTTTTTCCATCGTGATCGTCGTCGTGGTGTGGATGGCGGCGGGCGTGAAGCCGGCCTTGCCGAGTTCCGCCGAGAACGCCATCGAGAAACAGCCCGCGTGCGCGGCGGCGATAAGCTCCTCGGGATTCGTGCCGACGCCGTGCTCGAAGCGCGTGCTGAATGAGTATTGCGTTTCCTTGAGCGTGCCGCTCTCAGTGGAGATGCTGCCCTTGCCGGTTTTCAAATCGCCTGACCAGACCGCGGATGCTTTGCGTTTCATAATTTCATTTGGAATGCCGAAACGGGAATTCGTCCCAGCGGCTGAAAGCTAGCACGGATCGCGACAATCTCAAGCGCGCCAAAATTTCAGCTTTGATTTTAAGTTGCAGCTTCGGCCATAGATCTCATCGCCGCCAAGCCTTTCTCAAAATCTTTGCCGATCATGTTGTCGCAGTTCACGAACAGGCCAAACGCCTTGAAGAAAAAATTATTTTTGCCGGACATGCTCCAGGTCACGACCGTTTGATCGCCGTCGGGCTTGAAGGTGAATTCCGCCGCGTTGGTGGCCTTGAACGGTTTGAGGAATTCCAGCCGGATGCGGATCG
>Ga0181516_10001022_pt1 | contig 22559 bp, 23 predicted proteins | sample PEATcosm2014_Bin_25_FD_121104 | JGI IMG/M metagenome (GOLD analysis project Ga0181516, IMG submission 121104) | Peatland microbial communities from MTU Mesocosm Facility, Houghton, MI, USA - PEATcosm2014_Bin01_10_metaG | ecosystem: Environmental > Terrestrial > Soil > Wetlands > Peat | place... | reverse complement strand
CGCTTGAACTCGCGCCGTAGGCGCAGAGTTTGTTAGCCCCGCGCTTTAGCGTGGGGTGAGATGGACCAACAGAGAAGCCAGTCCCGTAGGGACGGCAGATCAAGAACACGGCGGAGAAACTAACACCGCTAACACCGCTAACCCCGCTAACACCGCTAACACCGCTAACACCGCCAAGAGGTAACCCATGACCGCCGAAGTCGCCAAATACACAATGGAGCAGGTCGAAGCCCTCGAGCTCGCCCCAGGCGCCGAGCATCACAAACTTGAAGGCTGGATTCCCGACCTCGCCACCGAAGAGGAAATCCGCGGCGCCCTCGAAAAGGCCTTCGACTATCGCGGCGACGTCACCCTCACCCTCAAGTCCGGCGATAAAGTGGAGGCATACATCTTCAACCGCATCTCCGGCCCCACTCTGGCCGAGTCCTTTCTGCAATACTTCACGCCTTCCGCCTCCGACAAGCGCAAAGTCAGTTACGCCGAGATCGCCCGCCTCGAATTCAGCGGCAAAGACCGCGCCGCCGGCAAGCATTGGGAAGACTGGGTCAAGGCCTACAACGAGCGCAAAGCCGCCGGCGAAAAAAACATCGCTCTCGTCCCCGACAAACTCGACTAGCCGCCCGCCTCTACCCCACCCCGCGAGATGGAAGCCGCAGGCTGGAAGCTGACCGCTCGTTTTCCCGCCATGTGCAAATCTTGTCAAGCCCCTTGACCCCAAAATACTTTGCAACTCCTTTCTTTTCTTCGCAAAATACTTGATCGATTTTGCGTATTAATTCGCCGAAAAGCTCACAATAGATACAGCCTCAAAAAAAAGCGGCGAAACCGGGCGCACCGGCTGGCCGCTTTTCTGTTTTTTCGCTTCTCTGTTTTCTGTCTTCTGTTTTCTGTTCTCTGCCTTCTGTTCTCTGGGAGCGGTACCCCCCACCCCCCCCTCTAAATTTGCAGTTTTCCACAGAAAGTTTGCGTGTTTTTACGATGTCGAACTCCGACCATTTCGGTCCGGCACCGCTCTTTGTTTCACCCTCCGCGGTTCGTGGTCCGCGGAATTCTGCACGAAAAGGAGTGAATTTCACATCTTTGCCAAACTTTCGCCAAAATTCGGAAACCGACGACCGTTTCTCTCATTCCAAACACCTTACGCGAGAGCAGGTGTCACACCCCTCCCCTACCCCCTTTGTTCTCTCTTCGCCCCTCGTGCCCCGCTTTCAGTGCAAAACCTGATGTGATCGCTGCGATAGTGGAACTCGAGAGTTTGATCTAAAGTCTTAGGGTGGCACGACAAAAGAGTCATCGCGACCTGATCGTCTGGCAGAAGGCAATGGCCCTGGCCCGAATCACATATAAACTGACCGAAGCGTTGCCCAGGGCTGAAGCATTCGGTCTGTCCAGCCAGATTCGAAGGTCGGCGGTCTCCATTCCAAGCAACATTGCCGAGGGCCATGGACGCCTCACGGATTCGCAGTTTCGACATTTCTTGGGAAACGCTCGCGGTTCGCTCTGCGAATTGCAAACTCAACTTGAGCTGGCAAACGATCTGGGCTATCTAGGTGATGAGGCGGCGCACAAATTGCTTGATCAGGGAAACGAAGTAGCACGCATGCTCAACGGACTAATTGCAGCACTGGGTCGCAGCGGGTCTAACACCGCTAACTCCGCTAGCTCCGCTAACAGCGCTAACTCCGCTAACAGCGCTAACTCCGCTGCCTCATGAAAGTCTTTCTCACCGGCGCCACCGGATTCGTCGGCCATCACGTAGCCAAAGCCCTCGCCGCCGAAGGTGCCGATCTCCGCATGCTGGTCCGCAAAACCAGCAACCTCAAAAATCTTGAGGGCATTCCCGGCGACACCGTCCTCGGCGACCTGGCCCAGCCTGAATCCTTCGCTCCCGCCCTCGCCGCATGCGACGCCGTCATGCACGTGGCCGCCGACTACCGCCTCTGGATTCGCGATCCCGACGCCATGTACCGTGCCAACGTCGACGGCACGCGCGATCTGCTCCGCCTCGCCCGCGAAGCCAATGTCCCGCGCTTCGTCTACACTTCCTCCGTCGCCACCATGCATTTCCGCACCGACGGCATCGTCATCAATGAGGACACGCCCGTCTCCCTCGCCGACATGGTCGGCCACTACAAGCGCTCCAAGTTCCTCGCCGAACAGCAAGCCATTGCCGCGGCCCAGGACGGCCAGCGAGTCATGATTCTCAACCCCACCAGTCCCATTGGCCCCAACGATCAAAAGCCCACTCCCACCGGCCGCATCTTCGTTGACTTCCTCAACGGCAAGTTCCCGGCCTACATGGACACCGGCCTCAATCTCGTCGACGTCTCTGAAGTAGCCCGCACCCACGTCACTGCGCTCACCCGCGGCACGCCCGGCCGCCGCTACATTCTCGGCGGAGAAAATCTCACCCTCAAGCAGATCCTCGACAAGATGTCGGCCATCACTGGCATCCCCTCTCCAACGACCAAAATCCCTTTCGCCGTCGCCGCCACCTACGCGTTTTTCGAAGAGCTGATCACGGGCCGCATCCGCGGGCGCGAGCCTCGTGCCACTCTCGAAGAAGTCCGCATGGGCCGCAAAAAAATGTTTGCCTCCTCGGCACGCGCGCAACAGGAGCTCGACTTCCGCATCGTCCCCGTCTATCCCGCCATGCGCGCCGCCATCGAGTGGTTCCGCGCCAACGGCTACGCACCTTAGCGCCGCCAACAAGGGCGCTTTCCCTCGTTCGGAATACGACTTCTTTACACCTTCTGCCCTAGCATGGAATCACGGACGACCAAGGCAATCTCAGCATTCGGTTTGCTGACCCGCCCTCGTCGCCCCAGTTCGGAGAATCCAACACGATGCTCAATTCCCGGCGCTTCCTGCTTCCTTCCATCGTGCTTCTGATAGCCCTCGCCGCCTCAGCAAGGGCGGCCGGCCCCGCTCGTTTCGCCGGACACTGGACCCTCGTCGTCGACGGCAAATCCTCAAAAGATCTGACCATCGAGCAGACCGGCAATAAACTCGACGGCGTCATCAAAGAGGATTGGGGCTACGTCAACTTCAAAGGCTCGACCTCCGGCAAGAAGTCCTTTCAGTTGGAGAGCGTCGGAAAGCAAGATCGCGAAATTCGCATCGTCGGCTCCATCGACGAGGACGGCATGTTGAGCGGAACCATCACCATCGAAGACTCTCTCAGCGCCGACGAGGACCACCTGCACAAAAGCGCTCCCAAGACTGCGCCCTGGATCGCTCTGCGCAAGGAATAGAATCTTAGCTGGCCCTCGTTCATGACTCGCACTGCCATCATCGCCGCCCTGTCCGGCGAGCTCAAGCCCCTCGTCCGCGGCTGGAAGCACGAACGCCGCGACGGCGTCGACATCTGGGCCCACCGCGACGAGAACCTCTACGTTGCCGCATGCGCCGGAGCAGGCCAGTCCGCTGCCACTCGAGCCTTCGCCGCCGTCGAGAGCGAGGCTCCCGTCGACCTCGTCTTCTCCGTTGGCTGGGCCGGCGCGCTCGACCGCAACGTCCTCCCTGGCAAAGCCTACAACGTCGCCGGCGTCATTGACGTCCGCACCGGCGAGCGCTTCCGCTGCGATGCCGGAGCGGGTTCGCTCTGGCTCGCCACCAGCCCCAAAGTCGCCGACTTCAGCGAAAAACTCCGCCTCGCCTCCACCTACCAGGCCGCCCTGGTCGACATGGAGGCCGCCTCCATCGGCCGCCTCGCCCAGATGCGTGGAATCCCCTTTTATTGCTTCAAAGGCGTCAGCGACGCATTCGACGCCAAAATGCCCGATTTCAATCGCTTTATTGCCCCCAACGGCCAGTTCCAGACCGCCAGATTTGCACTTTATGCTCTCCTCAAACCTTGGTACTGGCCTGCACTCGTCAAGATGGGCGAAAATAGTAGGAAGGCTTCCCAAAGCATCGCGGAGTCGCTATCCGAGTTTCTCCAAGACGAGGTCTGATCGAGAATCGATGGCTACACAAATCTCAAACCCTGAAAGCCGGTCGGAAACCAGGCTCCCATCCACCATGCGCGCCGTGGTCTACCACGGCATCAACGACATGCGTGTCGAGACAGTCCCCGTTCCCCGCATCGGCCCCGGCGAGCTCCTCGTCCGCATCGCCACCTGCGGCATCTGTGGCACCGACCTCAAAAAAATCCACTTCGGCTCCCACTCCGCGCCTCGCATCTTCGGCCACGAGATGGCCGGAGTCGTCGCTGCCGTCGGTGAGGGCGTCACCGACTATCGCGTCGGCGACCGTGTCATGACCTTCCACCATGTCCCCTGCAACGAGTGCTACTACTGCCGCAAAGGTACGCCCGCGCAATGTCCGCTCTACAAAAAGACTGGAGTCACTGCAGGCTTTGAACCCTCAGGCGGCGGCTTTGCCGAGTACATCCGCGTCATGGATTTCGTTGTCTCGAACGGTGGCGTGGTGCGGATCGCCGACGGCGTCCCCTTCGAGCAGGCGTCCTTTGTCGAGCCCGTGAACACCGTCCTCAAGGGCATCAAGCTCCTCAATCTCGCTCCCGACGACACCGTTCTCGTCATCGGCCAGGGGCCCATCGGCCTGATGCATGCCGTGCTTGCCAGCCGCATCGCCGGCAAGGTGCTCACCTCCGACCTCTATCCCGAGCGTCACGCAATTGCGGCCAAATTCGGTTTGAAGCATCCAATTCATGCGGGCTCTGAAAACGTGGTCGAGCGCGTCTTCGCCGAGTCCGATGGCCGGGGTGCCGACGCCGTGATTCTCGCCGTAGGAGGGACCGCATTGATTCGCACCGCGATGGATGCTGCCCGTCCCGGTGGTAAAGTCATGCTGTTCGCGCAGACCCAGCACGGCGAAGCCACATTCGATCCCGCCGCCGTCTGCGTCGATGAAAAGACTCTGCTCGGCTCCTACTCGTCTTCATTCGGCATTCTCGACGAAGTCACCGACCTGGTCTTCGGCGGATATCGCAATGGATTTGATTTGACCCAACTGATCTCTCACCGCTTCCCGATCGAAGAAGCTGTGGCTGCGATTGATGTGGCATCACACCCCAAAGCGGACTCGATGAAAATCATGATCGAACCCGTGCTGGGACGAGGGGCAGAGTAGGAGGCACCTGATGCCGGGCACGGTGAAAGACGTAATTAAACGCGGCCGCTCTACGGTCGGAACTGCGATCGAGCATGGCCGCGCAACAGTCGAAACTGCAATCGAACACGGTCGCGCCACGGTCGAAGATGCCCTTCATCATGGCCGCGCCACCGTTGAGAGCGCAATCATTCATGGCCGCGCCACCGTTGAGACCGCGATCGAGCACGGCAAGGCTACTATGCAGGCTGCCATCCTTCACGGTCGCGAAGATATTCGCATCGAGAGCGTGCCTGTTCCCCAGGCCGCTCCCGGAGAAATAATCGTTGGAGTGGGCGCGGCGCTTACCTGTGGCACCGACCTCAAGGTGTTTCGCCGCGGCTATCACGCGCGCATGATCGTACCCCCAGCGCTGTTCGGCCATGAACTGGCAGGGACTATCGTCGAGGTCGGTGCGGGCGTTGCAGACTTTGCTCCCGGAGACCGCGTGGTGGCTCTGAACTCTGCGCCCTGCGGTGTCTGCTACTTCTGCGAACGTGGACAGGAAAACCTCTGCGACGATCTTCTCTTTAACAACGGCGCCTATGCCGAATTCATTCGCATTCCCGCGCGCATTGTCTCCAAAAACACGCTGCATGTCCCCGATCACGTTCCACTCGAACACGCAGCTCTCACCGAACCTCTCGCCTGCGCCGTGCACGGCTTCGAAGATTCGCGACCGCGTCCCGGCGATCTGGTTGCGATCATCGGCGGTGGACCGCTTGGCCTCATGATGCTTCACGTGGCAGCTCTCGCCGGATGCGAAACCATCGCCGTGGTCAAGCACGACGGCCAGGTTGAAGCTGCAAAGCAGCTCGGCGCAGCCCACGTCGTGCAAGCCACTTCCATCCGCAACGCCATTCGCGAAACCCGCGCCCTTACGCCTAAAGATCGCGGAGTCGACATCGCCATTGAGGCCGTCGGCGTTCCCGACGCATGGGAGGAAGCCGTCGAAATGGTCCGCAAGGGCGGCACCGTCAATTTCTTTGGCGGCTGCGCCTTGGGCACCCGCGTTACCCTCGACACAAACCGAATCCATTACAGCGACATTACCCTGCGCGCCACGTTCCACCACACCCCTGCCATCTGCCGCAAGGCTCTTGAACTGATTGCTAGCGGTCGATTCCAGGCCAGCGCCTTCATCACCGGCCGCGCTCATCTCTACGAGCTCAATCGCGTGTTCAAAAAGCTCATGAACCGCAGCCGCGAGATCAAGACCGCGATTGTGCCCTGAGGCATTCGATGACGACGGCAACTTTGCAATCGGATAACGACGCGCTTCTCGAGCGTGGCTGGGCCGCGCTTCCGCCGTCCTATCGCATGCCCGACCGCACTCCGACGCTTGACGAGGCGCGAGCCTGGTGCAAGCAGCTTGCCAAGTCCCACTACGAAAATTTTCACGTCGCTACATGGTTTCTTCCCCAGGCGCTGCGGCCTCATTTCCACGCCATCTACGCCTACTGCCGCATCTCCGACGATCTCGGTGACGAGGTCGGCGATTCCTCCGCGGCTCTTGCTCTGCTTGATTTTTGGGGAAGGGAACTCGATGCCTGCTACCAGGGCCGCGCCCGTCATCCCGTTTTTGTCGCGCTCGCCGAGACCATTCGCGCCTGCTCCATTCCCAAGGAACCCTTCGCCGATCTGCTCACCGCCTTTCGTCAGGATCAGACTGTCACGCGCTATCGCACCATGCAGCAGGTTCTCGAATACTGCCGCTACTCGGCCAATCCCGTCGGCCGCCTCGTGCTCTATGCCTGCGGCTATGCCGATGAGCAGCGCTTCCTTCTCTCTGACGCCACCTGCTCTGCGCTGCAACTCGCCAACTTCTGGCAAGATGTGCGCGTCGACTTTGCCAAGGACCGCGTCTATCTCCCCCAGGACGACATGCAGCGCTTCGCAGTCAGCGACGACACCATTGCCAAGGGAATCGCCACGCCCGAATTCCGTGCCCTCCTCGCTTATGAAGTCGATTTCGCGCGTCGCCTCTTCGAAGAAGGTCTTCCCCTCATCGGCATGGTCGGCCGCGATCTCGCCGTCGATCTCGATCTGTTCAGCCGTGGCGGCCTCGAAATTCTTCGCGCCATCGAGCGCCACGGCTACGACGTTTTGAGCGCTCGCCCCGCCATCTCCAAAGGCGCCAAATTTGTACTCGCGTTGCGCGCCGTCAGCGGAAAAACATTTCCGTTTCTGCGCCTGGGCTCACGATCGACAGGGAAAGCGGCTTGACCGACGCAACAAAATTAGCCGAAGCCTACGCAATCTGCAGGGCCATCGCCAGGCGCGAAGCGAAGAATTTTTACTTCGCGTTCCTCGCTCTGCCGCCTGAGCGCAAAAACGCCATCTGCGCCATCTACGCCTTCATGCGCAAGGCCGACGATCTCGCCGACGACGAGAGTCTTCCCCGCGATGAGCGCCGCCGCCAACTTGACGCATGGCTCGCGGCCTGGCACAGTGCGGCCAGCGAGAACACCACTTCTGACCCGGTCTTCCTTGCGGTTCTCGACGCAACCGGGCGCTTCTCCATCCCGCTATCGCTGCTCGACGAGTTGGTCGCAGGAACCACCATGGACCTGCGGACTACCGGCTCCGACGCGCCCGATACTTACGCCACTTTTACGGATTTGTATCAATATTGCTACTTGGTGGCTTCGGTGGTCGGCCTCGTCTGCATTCGTATCTTCGGATACACCGATCCCACCGCCGAAAAGCTCGCCGAGGAGACAGGTATCGCTTTCCAACTCACCAATGTTTTGCGCGACGTGGCCGAAGACGCCGCGCGTCATCGCATTTATCTTCCTCTCGATGACCTGTCGGCGCACGATGTCCGTTTCGATTCGCTGCTCCTGCGCGCCCCCAACGCGCCGCCGACCGCCAATGAGCGCGCCGTATTGGCCGACATCGCGGCTCGCGCTGAGCTCTACTATCAATCCGCCAAGAAGCTTCTTCCCCTCATCAATCCAGAGAGCCGCCCCGCGCTCTGGGTACTGGTCAGGATTTATTACGGTTTGCTCCGCCGGATTCGCAACGCGGACTACGACGTATTCTCTCGCCGCATCAGTGTTCCGTTGTTTCAAAAGCTCGAGATTCTCGCCGTCGGACTGGTTCGCATGGCCTGGGTGCGAACGCTTGGTTGACTCAAATAGCGGTGTGGTTATGCCATTGCCTGTGAGCATGAACAGGACCGTGACCATCATTGGCGGCGGCGTCGCCGGCATGAGCGCGGCCTGCGCCCTCGCGGAGGCAGGTTTTCAGGCGCATCTCGTTGAGCGGCGCGGCTACCTCGGCGGACGCGCGTCGTCCTACCTTCATCCCGGCGTCAACGAAGTGATCGACAACTGCCAGCATGTGCTCTTCGGCTGCTGCACCAATCTCATCGGCTTCTACCAGCGCATCGGCGTCGCAGACAAGATTCACTGGACCACCGACATGACCATGATCGAGCCCGGCGGCCGCCGCTCTGTCCTCGGTCCTTCCCGGCTGCCTGCTCCGTTGCATGGATTGCCGCGCCTGCTCTCCGCCGGCGCCTTCACGCGTGCCGACAAATTCGCGTTGGCCCGTGCTTTTCGCGCGCTTCTGCGCCCCGTGCCGCAGGATTCAACCGAAACCCTCGGCGCTTGGCTCCAACGCAACGGCCAGACGCAAGGCGCAATCGAACACTTCTGGCGTCTCGTCATCGCCAGCGCGCTCAACGCCGATCTCGACTCCATCGCTCTGCCCTACGCCGCCAAAGTGATCCGCGAGCTCTTCATGAACTCCGCCGAAGCCGGTGCGATGGGCATGAGCACCGTGCCCCTCAGCGACCTCTACGCGGGCGCTGTGGAGTTTCTAAATCAGCACGGCTCCGATGTTTTCTTCAACGCCAATGTCGAAGCCGTCGAATGGGACGAGGAGACCTCCGAATGGGCCGTCAACACGCGTGCCGGCAACGTGCGCTCAGAGTTTCTTGTTCTCGCTCTGCCCTTTGAAGCAACCGCGGCCATGATTCCTCTCATGCCTCCGGCCGAGGGCGTCGAGCGACTCTCCTCCATGATTGCGCGCCAGCAGCACTGGCCTATCTGCAGCGTCCATCTCTGGTTCGATCGCGAGATCACCGATCTCGATCACGCCGTCCTGCTCGATCGCGAACTTCACTGGATGTACAACAAGAGCCGTTTGCAGCCCGGCCGCAACCACAACGGCAGCTACCTTGAACTCGTCGTAAGTGCGTCAAGATCCTTCGCGGAACTGTCGCGCGAGCAGGCCATCGAGCAGGCCGTCCGCGAACTCGCAGAGTTTTTCCCAACTGTGAAGGATGCGAAGCTCGAGAAAGCCGCTCTCATCAAAGAAGTGCGCGCGACTTTTGGAGTGCCTCCAGGCATCGACGGCATAAGACCGCCCTCCGCGGCGCCCTGGCCCAACTGCTTTCTTGCCGGCGACTGGACTGCGACGGGCTGGCCCTCCACCATGGAAAGCGCCGCCCGCTCGGGCCATCTCGCCGCCGAAGCTCTCTTCAAATCCATCGGCGAGCCGCGATCAATCTTAAATCCCGACCTGAAGCCCCGTGGCCTGATGCGATTCTTCAGATAGCGCCTTCAATGCGCCAGGAAGTACACCCCGATACACACCAGCACCGCCGCCGTCCATCTGCGCCGATCCACATTCTCGTGCAGAAACAACTTCGCCGCAATCGCATTCGTCACCAGCGTGAGCGACGCTGACGCCGGAGCCACCAGGCTCAGGTTCAAATGGTTCAGCGCAAACAAGAGTGAAAAAAATCCCAGCGCCAGAAAGCTCACTCCGGCAAAAAACAGCGGGCACGTAACCACCGCGCGAATTGCGCCCTTCATTCCCGACCGTGCGCGAATCTCATCCAGATCGCCAATCGATTTCATTGCCGCCGCCGTCAGCACCTCGCCTACCGTTGATGTCACCACGATGGCTGCGATCATGGCCGTGGCCGCCCACACGCCAGGATGTGTGGCGGAGAAGGGAATCGTCATCGCAATTCCTCCTCAAGCGCTTCTACCGCGGGGGCCGCCGCATCTACCGGCCGCTCAGTCAGCGCCGGTCCGTTGGCCACAAAGCCCACTCCCACCGTGATCAGCGCAATACCCAGCCAGCGCTGCGGTGAGACAGCCTCATGCAGCCAAAAGCGCGAAAGCAACGCGACGATCACATTGCCAAACGCCGTAGCCGGCAACACAAATGTGAGATCGGCCCACGAGAGCGCCGTCAGGTAGCTCGCAAAGAATCCAATCAGCAGCGCGATCCCCGCTGCAACCCACGGCGTAAACACCGCTCCGATCAGAGTCAACGGATGGGCCAGCGTTACCGGCGGCAAATGCGTCATGCCACGCGACAGACACGTGTCGCCCAGCGGCGCGCAAAGGGCTACCAGCCCCAGGATCGCATATTGCCGCAGCGTAAGTGTGGGATGCGCCATCCGGTCTTTGCTCACCCTTACTGATGCAAGAAAACGAGGGCGGACTCAGTTTGAGCGCCGCCCTCTACGCCTGATTAGGCCCAAATGCTTATGCGCCGGCGCTTACCGGTGCCGGAGGATCGGCCTGATGACGCCGCGTCTCCTTCACCGCCCTGTTGCGCTGCGCGCGCAGTTTCAAGAATGCTCTCGCCTCGGTGTAGAGGCGCGGCACATCCCGATTCACAATCGCTTTCCACACCACGCGGAACGCTGCCTTCGGTCTGAAGTAATACTCGTCATAGAACCGGTGCACCATCTCCATCACATAGTCGACAGGCAGTCCGGGATATTCGATGTGCGCCATCTGGTGGCCGCCGCCGTCTTCCATCTTCTCGTTGGTGATGTACCCGTTGGCCTTCGCGTATTCATAAAACTCCGTCCCCGGATACGCGTGTGCAATCGAAACCTGAATCGTTTCCACGTCCAGTGATTTGGCAAAGTTAATCGTGTTGCGAATCGATTCCTTGGTTTCGCCCGGCAGGCCCAGAATAAAGTCCCCGTGTATCGTCAGGCCCAGGTCCTTGCAGTCTTTCGCAAAGGCCCGCGCGCGCTCCACCGTGGCGCCCTTCTTGATGTTCTTCAAGATCTGCGGATCGCCGGATTCGAAGCCCACGATCAACAGCCTGCATCCGGCTTCCTTCATCGCCTTCAGCGTCTCCCGATCGGTCGTCACCCGCGAGGTGCAGCTCCATGTGATGCCGACTGGCTTCAGCTTCTCGCACAATTCGATCGTCCGCTGCTTTTGAATGTTGAACGTGTCGTCGTCGAAGAAGTACTCCTTCACCTCGGGAAAGTTCTTCTTCGCCCACGCCATTTCCGCGGCCACGTCGTCCGTTGAGCGCTTCCGCCACGCGTGCCCGCTCAGCGTCTGCGGCCAAAGGCAAAACGTGCACTGCGCCGGACAGCCGCGCGTCGAGTAGAGCGCGATATACGGATGCAGCAGGAAGGGCACGTTATAGCGCGTCACATCCATGTCGCGCTTGTAGATCTTCGTTGCCCACGGCATCGCGTCCAGGTCTTCCACCTGGGGCCGGTCCGGGTTGTGGATGATCTTTCCGTCCTTCTTGTAGCTGATCCCGAGAATCTCGTTGAGCGGCTTGCCCTGCGCAAACTCCACCACCGAGTAATCGAACTCGCGGCGGCAGATGAAGTCCAGCACCGCGCACTCATTCAACGCGCGATCGGGATCGGTCGTCACCGGCGGCCCCACAAACGCAATCCGAATCGCTGGATTCGCGGTCTTGATCGCTTCGGCCAGGCGTTGATCGCCCTCCCACCCCACAGTCGAGGTGAAGAGGACCAGAAATTCATAGTCCTTGCTGATCTTGATGGTCTCCTCTGCCGACACATGGTGAGGAGGCGCATCGAGCAGTCGAGAACCCTCCAGCAGGCCGGCCGGATACGTCAGCCACACCGGGTACCAGTAGGATTCAATCTCGCGCGTGGCAGGCCAGCGCGAGCTCGCTCCACCGTCGAAATTCTCAAACGATGGCGGGTTTAGAAACAGTGTTTTCAATGGCATAGACATCCCTTCAATTCTATCACCGGCTTCATTTTCCTAAGTGTCTAAAGGGCTTACGGGTCTATTTGGAGTTAAGTTCATGCAGCCAGTCTTCCATGTGCCCCAAAGCCCTCAACAAACTTAGACGCGCCTTGGCCAGGTCAAAGCTCGCATCCAGCGAATCCTCGAGCTTCTGCCGTTCGTCGATCTGTGCCAGTTGCTCCGCTTTCGGTGTCAGCTGCGGCACGGCTCCGGGCCCGTTGCCCGTTCCATTGCCGAAGTCGAGTTGCGTCATTACGGTCTTCAACTGCTCGTCCGCGATCTGCCGCTTCAGTCCCGCAATCTCTGCCTGCGCGTCCAGCTCGTGCAGGCTGGCGGTCAGCTCCGCAATCCTCACATCGTTCTGATCCTGCGCCTGCTCCGCTTCGACCGTTGCGCGCAAAGCTTCGACAGCCGACTCCTTCGCCTTCGCGCGCACTCCAAAATCGAAAAAGGGTAGCTGGATCTGCAATCCAAAACTGATGTTGTTCGGCGTGAAATTGTTGTAGTACGTGCTGTAGCTGTTCAGCTCGTTCGAGTCATAGTTGTACACCGCGCCAAATCCGATTTGCGGACGGTGCCACAGCAGGTCGTCTCCACGTGCTTGCAGTTGTTTCGAGCGAGCCGCTGCTCCCGCCGACTGCACACCCGCCAAAATCCGCGCCGGCTGGTCGGCCGTGACCGCCGGAATCTCTGGAATGCTTGCGTGATCGGGAACGATCGTCCCCAGCGGCATTCCCGTCAGCACCGAGAGCTGCTTGGCCAGCGTCGCGGCGCGGGTTTCGAGGTGCAGTCGCTTGAGTTTGATCTGCGCGGCCGTCAGTCGCGCCTGCAGCAGATCGACCGCGGCGTCGACGCCCGCTTCCGTTCGCTGCTGCTCGATTCTGACCAGTGCGTCGGCGAAAGATTCCTGTTGTCCAGCCGCTGCAAGATCGGCGTTGACCGTGTCCAGTTCGATGTACGCCGTGGATGCATCGAGGGCCACTTGTTCCTTGGCATCCTTGAGTCCGAGCGTGGCAGCTTCCACTCCGGCTTTTGCGGCCTTCGTGTACTGACGCTGGGAGAAGCTGAGCACCAGGGACTGCATCGTTGCATTTCCCACCGAAGGCTGGCCCGTCGGGAAGCCATGCGAGTAGCCCACCGTAGATCCAATGGCAAGGTTCGGAATATAGGCATCTCTCGTCTGCGCCAACACCGCATTCGCCTTTTCCAGATCCGTTGTCGCAAGTTTCACCGCAGTGCTGTTGCGCTGCGCCAGGTCCACCACCGTCGCCAGCGAAACCTGGCTCAGCGCATACGGGCTCATCGCCGCCAACACCAGCGCCGCAAAAATTCCCCGCCGCGTTCTGCACGATAGGCGTTCGCCCTCAAGCTGCTTCAATCCGCTCAAAACTTCAGACCCTGCGCCGGCTTGTATTCGTTAGCCAGCGCCAATGCCGCGCTCCGCGCCTGCGACGCGCCCGTCTTGTCGCCGGCCGCAGCTTTCAACTTGGCCAGATCCGTATACGCTACAAAGGCCGGAGCATCTTCCGTCTTAATCGAGCTGGCCAGATAGTCCCCAAGCAACGTCATCGCCAGTTGCGGATTGCGGTTCGCCGCGATCAACACCGTCGCCGCATTAAAATACGCCTCGCTCGCCTGCGGATCCTTCTGCGCCGCAGTCAGCGCGCTCTGGATCGCAGCATCCAGATTTGTCCATTCCTGGCGCTTCCGATAAAAGCTCGCTAAAGACGCCCACGAGAGCGCCGGATGCGGATCGACAGCGATGGCCGCCTTCAGTTCGCTCTCCTCGGTGGTGTAGTCCTTATGCCCATCGGCAATCTCTGCAAGCAACTTATCTGCGCGCGCCGGCGCCACTGGAGCAAGTTGTGCCTCCGTGCTCTGTGCCTTGTCCGCTCCGCCGCCCACCACGCTCGGCGCAGAGTTGTAGTAGTCGCCCAGGTCATACAACGCATCCGCGTTGCGCGGGTCCAGCTTCACCGCCGTTTGAAACTCCGCCACCGTCTGTTTAGCCAGTGAATACGCAGTCAGGAACGACGCATGCGCGGCGCGTTGGCCAAATGCCCGCCCCAGCCAATCGTGCTCCACCGAGTTCTGCCCATCCATATTCACAGCAAGCTGGCATTCGCTGCCCGCTCCGTCCCAATTCTCGACGGTCAGCAGCACGCGGCACCTCAAGTTGTGCGCCTCTGCCGAAGCGGGTGCGGAATTCAACAACGACAATGCCTGATCGGCTTGTCCCGCCTGCAGCGCTGCATTTACCGCCGCCAGAGGATCGCTCGCTGACTGCGCCCTCGCGCTCAGCGCCAGCACCGCCGCGCACAGGCTTGCCCCAAGCTGCCGCTTCATTGCACAACCTCGATCGGAATGCCCGCTTGCAGCGGCTGCCCCGTGGTCGTTCCCGTGGCCACCGTGTCCCCTTCATTCAGTCCCGAGATAATCGCCACCTGCGTCAGATTGATTGCCCCCGGCACCACCGGCGAGCGTTTCAGTTGGTCGCCAACCACCTTGTAGACGTAGGGCTTCCCATTCTCTGAATAGAGCGCTTCTCGCGGAATGCTCAACACATTCGCTTCGCTCGATGTCGTCACCGTCACCGTTACATCCGTAGCCGGCAGCAACCCGCCGTCTCCTCCGTCCAGGTCAACCAGCACTTCGCCCACCGTGCGCGTCCCAGAGGTGATCGTGATGACCGTGATCGGAACCTGCACAATATGCCCGTGCCACACCCGGTCCGGCTTCGCTTCCCACTTGATCAGAATCGGCTGGCCCACCGCGAGCCGCCCAATCTCCGGCTGGTCAAAGTAGGCGCGAACGCGCAGTCGGTTCAGGTCGGCCATCTGCAACAGCACCTTGCCTTCCTCGGCGTACTCGGTCGGCCTCGCATCCAGGCTGTAAACCGTTCCCGCAATCGGCGCGCGAAACGAGGCTCGATTTACCAGATCCTGCGCCGCTGCGGCACTTGCCTGCGCATCGGCCAAAGCCGCCTGCGCTCGCGCAATCTCCACCGCGGAGTAGCGGCCCTTCGTGTTTAGCTGGGATGCATCGAGATTGGCCTCATCGGTCGCCAATTGGCTGCGTGCGCTTTCCACCTCGCTCGCCGATGCCGCTCCCGTCGCTTGCAGCTTCACCAGCGCGTCCAGATTGCGCTGCGCCTGGTCGCGTTCCAGCCGATTCCTGGTAATCTCCGCTTCCGCGGTTTGCCGCTGTTCCCGCGTTCCGTTTTGGGTGATTGCTTCCAGCATGGCTTCTGCGGCTTTCACGCCACTCTCCGCCGTGGCTAGTCGCGAACGCGCCTGCATGTCGTCCAGCGTCAGCAGCAGTTTTCCCGCCGGCACTTTGTCGCCCTGCTGCACATACACAGCCTTCACGGTCGTCGAGAGCGGGCTGGGAAACTGATAGTTCGTCACCGGCTCAACCCGCCCATTCGTACTGAGCGTGCTTGCCAGAGGCTCTCGCACTGCCGACGCCACATGCACCGGCAGATGTGGCCTGGTCAGTGCACGCACTGAGAAGAAGACCAGAACCACGATGACCGCCGCTCCCAGCCAAAGCCAGCGCCGGTCCAATCCCTTTGTTTCTCTTGCCATCCGGATAACCTGAGTCAGTATATAAGACTCATCGTGAGCCCCCGAAGGCTCGCAAAAATCGCCCCGTGCCCACACCCAGGCGCCTCCGGCTCCACTCGTACAATAAGGCTATGGCTTCGCAACCTCGCTACACCGACGATCACGCCAAGGCCGGCCTCGATTTCGCTTTTCCCGCCATCGAGACATGGCGCAATCAGTTCCCCGGCTATGAAATCTCTATCGACGATCCCGAACTCACTTCGGTCTGCCCCAAGACTGGCCTGCCCGACTTCGGCGCCCTCAACATCCGCTACATGCCCCGCGAACGCTGCCTCGAGCTCAAATCGCTCAAGGAGTACCTCTTCAGCTATCGCAACCTCGGCATCTTTCAGGAAAACATCGTCAACCAAGTCCTCGAAGACGTGGTCAAGGCCTGCGATCCCGTCTGGGCCGTCGTCCGCGGAGAGTTCCGTCCCCGCGGCGGCATCGCCACCAACGTCGAGGCCCGCTGGCCACGCCCCGAGAAATAAAACCCGATGCCTCACAGGTGCGCCTCGCACCTCGATGTGATATTCGTGAGACCGTCCGGCTTTCATTCCCGCTTTCGTTGAGGACCAGCCTCGATTGGCCAGCTCCGCCTCAGCTCTTCGCCCGCCCCTCAACCCCGCCCTGGGGACGTTTCTGCTGCTCCTCGCCCTCAACCTGCTCAACTACATCGACCGCTACATCCTCCCCGGCGAAGTCTCCCTCATCCAGCGCGAATTCCACGCGACCGATCAGCAAATCGGTGCGCTTACCACGGCCCTGTTCGTCTGCTACATGATCGCCGCGCCGCTCACCGGCTGGCTCGGCGACAGGTTTCCGCGCAAGCCGCTCATCATCGCCGGAGCCGTGCTCTGGAGCCTGGCCACTCTCGCTACTTTTTGGGTTCACGATTACTGGACGCTCTACTTTCGTCACGCCCTGGTCGGCATCGGCGAGGCCACCTTCGGCATCTTCGCCCCCACCGTCATCTCCGACTTCTATCCCGAACGCGAGCGCAATCGCATCCTTTCCATCTTCTACATCGCCATTCCCGTTGGCGCCGCCCTCGGCTATCTGGCCGGTGGGCAGATGGGCCCGCTCTGGGGATGGCGCGCACCCTTCCTCATCTGCGCCATTCCCGGCCTCATTGTCGCCGCTCTCTACGCCTTCATCGGCAGGGAACCGGTGCGCGGCTCAAGCGACCACCTCAAGCCCACCGCCAATCGCACCACGTTTCTAGGGCTCTTCACCAACCCCGCCTATTTGACCGCCACCTTCGGTCTGGCCACGCTCACCTTTGCCATGGGCGGCATCTCATCCTGGATGCCCGAGTTCCTGCGCCGCACCGCCGGATTTTCCGTTGGCCACTCCAGCCAGATCGTCGGCGCCATCACCGTCATCGACGGCATCGCCGGCACTCTTACCGGTGGCTGGATCGCCCAGCGCTGGCTCCGCACCAATCACCGCGCGCTTTATCTGCTTTCGTTTTGGAGTGTGGCTCTGACCGTGCCCTTCGGCGCCCTCGTCTTCTTCGGCCCCCGCGCCGGGGCCGTCCCCTCACTCTTCGCCGCCGAATTCTTCCTCTTCCTTAATACCGGCCCGCTTAACACCGCCATCGTCAACTCGGTGTCGGCGCAGGTCCGCGCCACCGCCGTCGGCCTCAATCTCTTTATCATTCACTGCTTCGGCGACACGTTTTCCCCCCAGATCATCGGTGCCATCAGCGACCGCTCCACCCTCAGCCTCGGCCTCGGCTGCACTCTCATCTTTCTGTTGATCTCCTGCTGCATCCTCTTTGCCGGCTCGCGCTTTGCGCCGCTCCTCGAGGAGACAGCGCCCGTCTCCTGACGCCGCTACTTGCCCGTCCTCGCCTCAGTCTCCATCGAATTCATGAAGCTGCGATGTCCGCCATGGGGCCGCAGATTTGGGTCTCGCACCGGTGCCCGCTCCTCATCGCCCGCGAATCCCCGCAGGAGCCGTGGGTTCGCCCTGAACCGTGGCGGCCCTCCCGAAAACTGCCGCACATGACTCAGCATCATCCCCGCCCGTCCGTGCATGGGCCTTACAATTCCGCGAATTTTGACGTCCATATCGCGATAACGGGTCAGCTCGCCGACCTCATCTCGATCTTCTTTGAGGCTGATAATGGTGAACCGGCACTCCGCGTCCGCCACCTCTGGCGGGCATACATCCAGAAATCGCGTTCCATCGCCAAGCTCCACCACGTCATACACATGCGCAGAAATGCAAATGTCTTTGTTGAGGAATTGCGCGACCTCTCCTGCCGCGACGCAGGTCTTCGCTTTACCCGCCCAGCCCAACGCCGGACACAAGACCAGAATCAGCGCAATCCGCCGCATAACCCATCTTTTCCGGGGAATTGCATTCAGCCTACTCCGAGTGGCTCGCAAAGTAAAAACCGGCAGCTCCGAGGCTGCCGGTCCGTTGCTGCAGATCCGGGTTTACCGCGCTCCCACAAGCTCCTCGCTCTTCGCGCCCTGCCCATAGTGGCTCTCTACATAATTGTCCAAAATCTGCTTGAACTCCGCCACAATCGTGTCCCCGCGCAGCGTCGTCGAGAGCTTCCCGTCCACATACACCGGCGCCACCGGATCCTCAAAAGTACCCGGCAGGCTGATGCCAAGATTCGCGTGCTTCGATTCTCCCGGCCCGTTCACCACGCAGCCCATCACCGCCAGCTTCAGCTCTTCCACGCCCGGATACTTCTTCCGCCACTCCGGCATCGACGTCCGCAGGTAGCCTTGAATCTGTTCCGCCAGCTCTTGAAAATATGTGCTCGTCGTCCGCCCGCAACCGGGGCAACTCGTCACCTGTGGCATAAAGCTGCGAATCGACAGCGACTGCAAAATCTGTTGCGCTGCCAACACCTCCTCCGTCCGATCGCCGTTCGGCTTGGGCGTCAGGCTCACTCGAATCGTGTCGCCAATCCCCGCCAGCAGCAGTGGCGCCAGCCCCGCCGTCGAGGCAATCAGCCCCTTCGATCCCATGCCCGCTTCCGTCAGCCCCAGGTGCAGCGCGTAGTCGCAGCGCGCCGCCAGGCTCGTATAAACATCGATCAGGTCGCGCACCCCGCTCACCTTGGCCGACAAAATAATCATGTCGTGTCCCAGACCATAGTGCTCGGCCGCCTTCGCCGAATCCAGCGCGCTCACCACCATCGCTTCCATCATCACGTCGCGTGCCGGCTGCGGTTCAGCCTTCTTGCTGTTCTCATCCATCATCCGCGTCAGCAGCGCCTGATCCAGCGATCCCCAGTTCACCCCAATCCGCACCGGCTTGTGGTTCTCGACCGCACATTCCACCATCACCTTGAAATTGTCGTTGTCCTTTTTGCCAATCGATGCGTTGCCGGGATTGATCCGATACTTCGCCAGCGCCCGCGCGGTCGCCGGATACTTCTTCAGCAGCAGATGCCCGTTGTAGTGAAAATCGCCCACGATCGGCACGCGAATCCCGCGCTTGTCCAATCCCTCGACGATATGCGGAACCGCCGCCGCCGCATCCTCGTTGTTCACGGTGACCCGCACGATCTCTGATCCGGCCAGCGCCAGAGCCGCCACCTGCTCGATGGTCCCCGCCACATCCGCCGTGTCCGTGTTGGTCATCGACTGCACCACCACCGGCACTTCCCACCCCACGCGCACCTGCCCGATCTTGACCGTGGGTGTCTTTCTGCGATGAATCTCCGCCATATCGACCTCACCTTTAGTTTACCCGTTCGTCAGAAAGAGCGGAATCCACTGTGTTTCAACATGGTTAAGGGAACCTGCGCGGCCAACTCTAATCCGCGCTCCCTGACCAACATAGCCACCGCGCCGGTCCCAGCCACTCAACCCAAACCCTCGCTTCGGGAATACGCAAACAGGTACAATGAAAGCCATGTCGTACCGCCGTTTTCGATCTTTCGCCATCGCAGCAGCCGTCCTCTCGCTCGCCGTCAGCTTCTCCCTCTTTGCCCAGGACACGACCCACCGCGGACGCAAATACAAAGCTCCGCCCCCAACCTCCCGTGTCGACGTCACCATTCTGCGCAACGATGATGGAAAGCCCATCGAAAACGCCGCCGTCGTCTTCCAGCTCGAGGGCGACAAGGGCAACATGGAACTGAAAACCAACGAGGACGGCAAGACCATGATCGACGTCCTGCCCTCCGGTTCCAAGGTCACGGTGCAGGTCATCGCCAGGGGCTACCAGACCTATGGCGCAGACTACAAAATCGACAAGCCGCAACTGGCCATCGAAGTGAAACTCAAGAGGCCCGGTCAGCAATACTCCATCTATCCGGCGCGCGATGCATCGGCCGACAAACCAAAATCTCCCGAAGCCGGCAGTGGCTCCGACTCCTCCAAACAACCCGATTCGAAGCCGGACGCCGCACAGCCCCCGCCTCAATAGCCGCACGTCGGCCGATTTTCTCGAATGCCAACTCTGAGCTTGAATGGCAAATCGGCGTTAGTCACCGGAGGCGCTCGGCGCATCGGACGAGAAATCGCACTTGAGCTCGCCAGGGCCGGCGCCGATCTCACCATCACCTATCAAAGTTCTCAAGCCGAAGCTGCCGCGACCGTGCACTCCATTCAGGCGCTCGGCCGTCGCGCCCAGGCCCTCCAATGTGACGTGCGCTCCGAGACATCCGTACGCGAGGCCGTCGCCGGCGCAGCCCGATTCCACGCCCGCATCGACATCCTCGTCAACAACGCCGCCATCTTCCAGTCCGTCCCTCTCGACCAGATTTCGCTTGCCCAGTGGGACGCCGTCTTTGAAACCAATGCTCGCGGTCCGTTTCTTGTCGCCCGCGAAGCCCTGCCTCACCTGCGCTCCTCCGGCGGCCGCATCATCAACATGGGTTCCATCGGCGGCATGCACCCATGGGCCACGCACGCTCATTACGGCGCATCCAAGGCTGCTCTGCACATGCTCACCCAGGCCATGGCCAAAGCCTTTGCTCCCCAGATCACTGTGAATTGTGTTGCGCCGGGCTGGATCGAAATGGACGGGAGCGACCCCGCTGAAGCTGCGCGCTTCGCCGCCAAAACTCCCTTGCAGCGCAACGGAACTGCGGCCGACATCGCCGAGGCTGTACTCTATTTCGCAACCAGTGCAGCCTTTGTGACCGGCCAGATCCTCGGCGTCGATGGCGGCCTGGGCCTCTAGATCCTATCGCCTATATAGGCCGATACGACCTAAACAATTCTCAGCGCGTCAACGCGAAAACAGGCGGCTCCAGAAGCCCTTCTTCTCCGCCTGCCCGTTCCCATTCGATCCCTTTAATCCTTTTGACCCTTTTGACCCCTTCGAATGCTTCTTGTCATAGGCCTTGGCGTCAAACTTCAGCGGCACCCCGTCCCACAATCCTTCCGGCTCCGGTTGCGCAGGCCACGACGCGCCCTCAACTGCCGCCTTCGGATTCGACACGTACAGCCGCTGCGCTGTTTCAGCTCCCACTTTGCCCGCGACGTAGTCGTAGCCCCGCTTCAGGTGCGGCGGCCTCCACTCAGGATGGTGTGCATCGCTGGCCAGGAAATGAATCCAGTTGCGCTCCAGCAGGGCATTCGAAAACGCCTCCGCTACATGACCAAATCGCCCATAAAGTGAAGCCGAGGTCACTTGCACCAGGTTGCCGTCCCGCATCCAGTCGGCCAGCAGTTCAGGATTGCGCTGCAACACCTGGTTGCGTTCCGGATGAGTAATGATCAGCGTATAGCCCGCCGCCTGCAGCCGCTTCATCGCATTCGTCAGCGGCGGCGCAATCAAGAAATCAGGAAACTCGATCAACAAATAGCCCTTGCCATCGATCGAGTAGCGCGGCGGGTTGGCCAGCGCATCCGTGATGTTGTTCGCGCTCATGTGAAAATCGCAGCCCAGGCTCAGCTTCACTTGATCGCCGAGCTCCTTCCGCATCTCCGCCAGCCGCTCTTCGTTGATCTCTTTCTGATAGGGGTACGATTCGCTCGCGTGCGGAGTGCAGACAATGTGCGTCACGCCTTCCAGCACAGCCTCGCGCGCCATGTCCAGAGAAGTCTCTAAATCCGGGGACCCGTCATCCACCCCATAAATCAGGTGTGTGTGGATATCAATCATTTTTTCTTGTTTTCCTGATCCTAAAAAGAAGCCTCAATGAACCGCCAGTGCCTCAATCATCGAGGAAAAAATCTTCCAGCCGTCCTCCGACCCCAGCAGCTTCTCGCTCGACCGGTCCGGGTGCGGCATCATGCCCAGCACGTTCCGCTTTTCGTTCAGAATTCCCGCAATATTGGCCAGCGACCCGTTAGGGTTTGCCGCGCGCGTGATTTCCCCCGCCGCCGTCGCATAGCGGAACGCAATCCGATCCTCCGCCTCCAGCCGGCGCAGCTCCTCAGGCGTGCAAAAGTAGTTGCCTTCCATGTGCCCAATCGGAATCTGCAGCACGTCGCCGCGTTTAAGCTGATTGGTAAACGCGCTGTCCGTCGTCTCCACCCGCAGATGCACTTGCTTGCAGATATATTTCAGACCCGCATTGCGCATCAGCGCACCCGGCAGCAGTCCTGCCTCGGTCAAAATTTGAAACCCATTGCAGATCCCCAGCACCAATCCGCCGCCCGCCGCAAATCGCTGCACCGCCTGCATCACAGGGGAGAAGCGCGCGATCGCGCCCGTCCTCAGGTAATCGCCATAAGCAAAACCGCCCGGCACCAGCACTGCGTCCACTCCTTGCAAATCCTCAGAGTCATGCCACAGGAAGGTCACCGGCTGATGGGCGATCTCGGCGATCACGTTATACGTGTCGTGGTCGCAGTTCGATCCGGGGAAGACCAGAACGCCAAATTTCATGCCTCTAGGTTATCAGCTT
>Ga0181516_10001021_pt1 | contig 22588 bp, 20 predicted proteins | sample PEATcosm2014_Bin_25_FD_121104 | JGI IMG/M metagenome (GOLD analysis project Ga0181516, IMG submission 121104) | Peatland microbial communities from MTU Mesocosm Facility, Houghton, MI, USA - PEATcosm2014_Bin01_10_metaG | ecosystem: Environmental > Terrestrial > Soil > Wetlands > Peat | place... | reverse complement strand
TTTTTTGCCCATTTTTCTGTTAGGCCTGATGAACGTATGGAACGGGCTGCTCACCTTGAAAGGCCCGCAAGCCCGCAATGCTCGACTCCAATACGCATGAGTATCACTTTTTCAGGATCGACTCGTTAGCTTCCATGGGGTAGACCTCCTCTTAGATTGTTCACGATGCCGATTCCAAAATTACTTGCCAAGCCAGCGTCTGAGCCTTTAACTTCGCCTCTTCCCGGGTACAGCCATAGGCCAGCACTCCAGGCAGTTCAACAGCTTCCGCGATCCAACGGCCGTCTTCTTCCAACTCGAAATCGATCTGAAACTCCATCGCTGTCCCCATCCGGTTTAGCTTACTTCCGCTTCCAGCGCACCCCGTCCTTCGAGTCTTCGATCACGATTCCCTTCTCGGCCAGGTCGTTCCGGATCTGGTCGGCGCGGGCAAAGTTGCGCTGCTTCTTGGCAAGTGTACGCTCGGCAACCAATGCGTCGATGGCTTCATCGGTCAGCCCTTGGCGAGCCAGCAGTTCGGGAGCCACCTCGGCCAGGCGGCCTGCCTTCCCCGCCCACTCCAGCGCAGCGCGGGTCGGCTCAGCATCCCGGTCCTCGATCACGTCGAAGACCGCGTCGAAGCTGGCCAGCACGGCTAGAATTGCGTCCTGATCCGCTGCAAGAAGCTCCCCTTTGTCGATCGCCGTGTTCGCCGCGCGCACCAGATCGAAGATGGGCGCGCGGGCTTCGGCGGTGTTCAAGTCGTTGGCCAGCGCGGCGAGATAGTCGGCCTGCGCCTTTGCTGCCGCGGTTTGCAGCGCGGGATTCGAGCCTGGTGCGAAGGGAACCTGCGGCTTCACCAGCCGCCGATGAAAGGTTCTCAGCCGCTCGATGGCGTTAGTGGCTTCGATCAGCCCGTCGAAGGTGAAGTTGAGCTGATGACGGTAGGGCACGGACACCAGCGCCAGCCGGATCGCCGAGGCCTTGTAGCCCTTGAGGAGCAGATCTCGCGGGGTGTAGAAGCTGCCCTCGCTCTTGGACATTTTGCGCCCGTCCACCAGCAGGAAGCGCACGTGCATCCAGTGGCGGGCGAAGGGCTTGTGCGTGACGCTCTCGCTCTGCGCAATCTCGTTTTCGTGGTGCGGAAACATCAAGTCTTCGCCGCCGGCGTGCAGGTCGAAGCTCTCGCCCAGGTATTCCATCGACATGGCGGAGCATTCGATGTGCCAGCCAGGGCGGCCCCGGCCGATGGCCGTCTCCCAGGACGGTTCACCTGGCTTGGCGGCCTTCCACAGCACAAAATCGCGCGCCGATTCCTTCTCGTATTCGTCCACATCCACGCGCGCGCCGTCTTCCATGCCGCTCAGGTCCTTCTTGCTCAGCTTGCCATACTCGGGGAAGGATGCGAGCCGGAAGTACCACGAGCCGTCTTCGGCCTGGTACGCGGCGCCCGCGGCAGCCAGCTTTTGCACCAGCTCCACCATTTGCGGAATGTGCTCGGTGGCGCGCGCAAACTGCTCGGGGCGTTGGATTCTCAGGGATTCCAGGTCTTCGAGAAAGGCCTGCTCGTAGCGCGCCGTGTACTCGGCGAGAGGGATACCGGCGGCTATCGAGTTCCGAATGGTCTTGTCGTCCACGTCGGTGATGTTCATGACGTGGCGAACCTGAGTTCCTGTGAGCTTAAGAAAGCGGCGAAGAATATCGATCTGCAGGAACGTGCGGAAGTTGCCGATGTGGCCGTAGTCATAGACCGTTGGCCCGCAGGCGTACATGCGCAGAGCCTTGCCGTCCATGGGCGCGAGCTCGTCGAGTTGTCCAGTGAGGGTATTGAAAAGGCGGATAGGCATTGGTTGTGGATCGAACTGCTTGCTCATATTGGCAGGCGGGAATCAGCGGGCTTCCGGCCCTTCCGATTGTAACAGCGGGAGAGAGATGGCCGGGATTCGCGTGCGGCAAGCACCAAGGCAATCGCATGAACGCAGATTATTGACAAAACCGGCTCCATTTCTCACCCTCGCCGTTCAATCGTCGCACCTCCTCCCGGAGGGAGGGGACGAAAATAGCCCAGGATGGAGCGAAGCGCAATCCTGGGAAAGCGTTCCAACCCGAATCTTCCGCCCCGTGGGGGCGGAACGAAACTAGATCAGGCCTGCATCGAGGTTCATGCGATTGCCCTGCGGCAAACACCGGCAGCTTACTCGCCGGCAGTTGCGACTCTAAAATCTCTACTCAGGGAAGAGAGATTCGGACGGGTGCCTCACCGTCATTAGCCGCGCCCGGCGGCGCGGCGGGCGGGCCACCGGCGACGCCAGTTGACTTGCAATCTCACGCAGTTCGGCACGAGCGTGCCCGATGACCGAGGCAGCCGCATCCAGGCGCTGTTGAGCACCGTCGACCAGCAGCGGCAACCGGGGCTGGGAGTTGGGCGGCGCGGCGAGTTGCGGTCCGGGTTGCGAATCTGCCGGCGCAGCTATCGGCATAGCTCGTTGAGGACCCGAGCGCCGGTTCGCCATATCAAGAGCCTGTCGGGCGCCGGCGAGCGTATACCCCTCGCCGTGGACCAGGCGATTGATCTCGATAACCAGTTCGACATCCCGGCGTCGGTAAAGCCGCTGGCCGGTTCCGCTCTTGTTGGGCTTCAGTTGGGGAAACTGCGTCTCCCAAAAGCGCAACACGTAGGTCTCGAGGCCGCAAATGCGTGCCACATCGCCAATTTTGAAGTAGAGGCGGTCGGGGATCGCCGTGGGCGGGTCAAAGGCGCGCTTCTGGGAAAGTTGCGTAGCCATAGGATGATGAGCCGGACTCTGCAATCGGGGTGGCATCCCGCTCTAAAAGCAGTATAGGCCACAGATTGCACCATTTGTGAAGCAAAATCGGTGATATCTGCTATTTTTCTTACGGAAGAACACTTGCATGCAAGCATGAGGCTTCCCTGCCCTTCGCGCAAGACACGTAGAACATGTGCCCACACCCCGGAAGCCGTGAAACGCTTCAGCCCCGGCGCAGCGCCTTCTGCATCGGCACAACCATCACGTTGACGTCGCGAACTTCCGAGAGAAAGCGGTTCAACACCGAGCCGCGCAGCAGAACATCCCAGCGCGAACGAGCCGACTGTCCAAAGACAACGTGGGAGATGTTCTCCTGTTGGGCAAAGCGGATCAGAGCGTCGGAGACGTTGCGATCGGTGAGCGAGACGACCTTGGCGCCCAGATCGCGCGCCATGCGCTGGTACTCTTCGAGGCGGTGGAAGGCTTCCGGATCGCCGTGGCCTTTGTCGTCGTCGGGGCGAGTGACGTATACCGCGTACCAGTTGGTCGCCAGGCGGCCGGCCATGCGGGCTCCCACGCGCAACAATCGCTCGGTGCCGGGTCGCATGCTGAGGCAGACCATAACCTTCTCCGGGACCGGCGCCTGCTCCAGCCCCTGGGTGCGCCGGTACTCCGAGGCGCGGCTGCTCACCTGCTCTGCGGTGGTGCGCAGGGCCAGTTCGCGCAGCATGTTCAGGTTGCCCTTGCGGAAGAAGTTGGCCAGCGACTGCTCCACCTTCTCCGCGGCATAGATCTTGCCTTGGCGCAGGCGCGAGCGCAACTCCTCCACCGTGATGTCGATGTTGACCACCTCGTTGGCGCGCTTGAGAAAGTTGTCGGGAACAGTCTCGCGGATGATGGTGTTGGCGGAGCGGTTGACCGCGTCGTTCAGCGTCTCAAGATGCTGGATATTCACCGCTGTCATCACGTTGATGCCGGCATCCAGCAGTTCCAGTACATCTTCGTAGCGCTTGCGGTTCTTGCTGCCCGGAACGTTCGTGTGAGCCAGCTCGTCCACGATCACGGTATTTGGATGGCGCGCCATAATCGCGTCCACATCCATCTCTTTCAGGTTGACGCCGCGATAGGCAATCACGCGCTGGGGCACGATCTCAAGGTCGCGGATGCGCGCCTCGGTATCCTTGCGCCCGTGGCTCTCCACCAGGCCGATCACCACATCCACGCCCTGCTGGTGCTTCATCAGGTAGGCGTCGTTGAGCATGTGGTAGGTTTTTCCCACCCCCGGCGCAGCCCCTATGTAGATGCGCAGCTTGGCGGGTTCCTGCTTCTTTTCAAGAACAATCTCGGCCATGGCTCAGCCCACCTCGACAGGATGACGGACTGCTTCCACCGCCGCCACGGGAAGTGTAAACCGGAAGGTGGTTCCGGAGCCCAGCCGGCTCTCGACGGCGATCTGCCCCCCCAGCGACTCGACCAGCCGCCGCACCAGCGCCAGACCCAGGCCCGAGCCGCTCTCGGAGAATGGATTGAAGCGATCGAAAATATTGCTCAACCGCTCCGCCTCGATGCCGCGCCCCGTGTCGCGCACCGTGAACTGCACAAAGTCCTTGATCTCTTCGGCAGCCAGCAGAATCTCCCCCTCCGGCGGCGTATAACGAATCGCATTCGACAGCAGGTTGTCCAAAATGGAGCGCAAAGCGCGCCGGTCGGCATTCACAGCTGCCAGATCGGCATAGGCGCGTATCTCTACGCGGAGGCGCTTCTGGGCGGCCTCATCGCAAAAGCGGTCGCGCGCTTCACCCAATGCGGCAAATGGGCGCAGCCGCTCGGGCTTCAGTTCGCGCTTGCCGGTGTCTAGTTCGGCCACTTCAATCAGGTCGCCCATCAGATCGTCCAGCTTCTCCGACTCGTGGCTGGCCTCGGCCACCAGTTCCGCCTGTAGTGGGCGCAACTCCCCGCCAAAGCCCTGGCCCAGGGCATAAAGCCCTCGGCGCAACTGCAAGAGCGGGTCGCGCAGCTTGCGGCTGGCCACGGAGATGAACTGCGTCTTGAAGCGATCTGTGTCCTGGAGGCTGGTCACGTCTTCCAATGTAGTCACGGTCCCCAGCAGCCGCCCCTCGGAGTCGCGCATGGGCGTAGTGCGTAGGCGAAAGCTGCGCTCCTCGTTGCCGATGCGCATGGGCAGCACGGCCGCATCCCCTTCCGCGGCTACCGCCTTCTGCATCGAGACGGCATCGCGGATGGCGCTCAGTATCTTGTCGCCGCCTGGGGTATTGGTCAGCGCCATGCGATCGGTGGCGGCGTCCCCCAGAAGCTCCGCTGCCGCCTGGTTCACTTTGAGCACGTGGCCCTTGCCATCGCTGACGATGATGGGCTCGAAGATCGATTGCAGCACGGCATCCGAGAGCTGAAACTCCATCTGCCGGCGTCCCGCTTCGGAGTCGCGCAGTTCGCGGAGCCTGACCGCCAGCCGGTTCAACTCCGCGGCAACCATGCCAAAATCGTCGCGGCTGCTCCATTCAACACGGTGCTCCAGGTTGCCCTGCGCAATCCGGCGTGCATCCCGCGCCAGCATGCGGATGGGCCTCAGCACAAAATAGACGGTCCCCAGCTCGACAATCAACGCCGCCAGCATGAATCCATATGCCAGCGCGGACTGTCCTGCCGCCTCCACCGCGCGGTGTGTCAGCGCCACCAGCCCCACCGTAAGGCCGGCAAGCAGCACACAACCGAGAATCAATCGCTGGGAAAGGTTGAGCATCGCCCGGTCTCCGCGCCGGCAAAAGAATGTACAGGGTGTATGCAGTTTAGCCGGAGTCGCCTGCCCAGGCAAAGGCCAAAACACTCACCCAGCTTCTCTTACCCTAATCGAAGCAGGCGAGTGAGGCAATACAACGATTCTGCGGATGGAGACGTGGACTATCCTTCACGATCTTGTAAAGGATAAGCGGCGAGACTGTTCATTGCGTCGAGCGCCTATATCACCCTCCGCGGCCGGTGTATTGTGTCAGGGCACAACTTCAGCCGTGCCGTAAATGCCGCAAAACCAACGCGGGCTTCAGTTCTGAGTTCGGCTCTTGCGGATTCTGTTCGAAATCCCGAGTTTTTCCGCAGCCTCTTTTGCCCCTGAGGAGAGCTTTATCCGTAACCACCTTGTGTGAAAGAAGGCCGAGGACTACTCCAGGAACTGTCGATCTTCTACTGCTGACCCGGCAAAACCGGCGATTCTCCCGATTTGCAACAGAATTATGATGCCGGACGCACCTGAAAACTGAAAGAAGATCAGATGACCTCAAAATGAACGGGGCGGATGCCCGTAGCCGGACATCCACCCCGGATTGTGACTCGGTTCCCGCCCTGTTAAGCCAGTACCGCGCTCAACGCGAATGCTAAGAGCGTGCTCGAGTTTCCTTGTTGGCCGTGACCTGCGGTGTCTCCAATTGCAATGCCTGGCCAATTTGAATTCCCACCGGCGACCCAAGACCCGTGGTAGCATCCCAGCCCGGTCCAGCGGAATACGCGCCATTATTGCCCGACGAAATATCCCGGAAGCAGCTCGATTCGTCCATTGTGTAGAGCAATGGGTTGATGAACCCGATGCGGGACTTGAGCTTTTGGTTGAGCAAGGCAATCAACCCGGCACATAGCGGCGCCACAGCGCTGGTTCCTCCAATCACCAGTTGCTGGCCGTCAACCTGGACCTTGTAGCCCGTTTCGGGATCGGCGTTGCCAGCCACATCGGGCACCCCGCGGTTGGACTGCGATACATCTTTCGCCTGCCAGTCCGGCCGCGTGAACACATTACTGTATCCCCCTCCCGTGGCCCCGCCTTGTGTGCCGTCGTTCCACACCGTCTCGCTGGTGATAGCGCCGTTGGCCGAAACCAGCCGCGTGCCGCCAGCCGCTAGCACGTGGGGACACGAAGCCGGAAAATCCACGTGGTTCTTGCCGTCGGTCATTCCATCGCTGGAGCCGCTGTCACCGGCGGCCGCGGTGATGGTAATGCCCAGCAGACCCGCTTCCTGGGCAACCTCGTCAAAGCTCTGCATCGACTGCTGCGTCCAGGTGGCCTCGGGACCGCCCCAGCTGATCGAGATCACGCGGGGTCCCCGCAGTTGATCGTGAACCGCCATACTCAAAGCATCCTGGAATCCCCGCGTGGTGTTGGGCGCGAAGTAGACCACAATCGCTGCCCCCGGAGCCACAGCTCCGGCGACTTCAATGTCCAGCATGACTTCCCCATCCGCGCTTTGTGCCGTCGTCGGGCGGTTCTTCGCCTGATCCACCGACGAGGTCGTCACCGTAGGCGCTTGAAGTCCCAGCGACTGGAAGTACTCCTTGATGTCTGCCGGGCGATAGCCGCCTCCCAGCTCGATCAAGCCAATCACTTGCCCTGCGCCGTTCACATCCTGCGGAAAGTCATACAGCTTCGCTACTTCCACTGGAGTGTAGGCGATGTTCGTGGCGCGGGCTCCAAACGAGCGATTCTCGCCGCGATACCGGAAGTGCGGTTTGGCCACGGGCCGGTCGTCCAGGCCGAAGACGCCCTTGACAACATCCGCGAGCTCCTCCGGAATCTGAATCGCTCCTGTGCGACCGCGATAGTTTCCGTCCGGATGATCGTAATCGTTCAGCTCGACGCCAAAGGCCTTCTCCATATTTGAAGCAGTTCCGGCCAGGGTCACCGTGCGGCGCAGAACCTCGTCGCCCCGCTCCAGCATCTGTAGTTTGTTGCTTTCGGCAAACTTCCGGATCATGTCAACATGTGTGGGATCGGCGCCATAGTGCGCGGCAAACTCATTGTGGCTCAGGAATCTGCCATGGGAGCCTGCATTCCCCAAGGCCTGGCGATGGCATAGAATCACCGAGATTTCGATGAGTTGGTGCGGATCGGTCCGTCCAATTGCCCGCGCTCCGGGGAGCGGGAGGCGATCACTGCCCTTCAGGGCAACTTTCCTGGGATTTGACATAGGTTGCTCCTTTTCCGATGGGGTTTCCCAGTGGATGATGTGCCAGACGACATTCCAGCCGGCGGCTTTGCGACAACATCCAGGGGAGGTGTCCGTCGCTGCCGCAGTTTCGCTACCGTGCCGGGGGAGGGCATGGTGCGCGCCCCGCGCTTGCGCCCCTTATTGGCTCGGGTCGCGCGCGGGAAGAATAGATCGTCTGTACTTTCACGGAGAAGCTTCTTGCAAGAGGAAGAATCTCAAATCGCCACTTGTAAGCCTTCGTCCCGAACAGGCCGCTCACCTGGGAAACCAGCCCTGGTGCGCGTTGCCGAAAGCCTCGTGCGGCGCTCGGTCGAGCGGGGGCATCCGCACAATCTGCCGTCGAATATACTCCCAAATTCCAGGCACTGGCACCACTTTTTTTGAAGGATCGAGACGGATTTTTCCTGACCCGGATCCATTCGCCAACGCCTGCCGCGGGGATCTTATACGCGAAGACTCTAACTCTCTCAGCCTCTTGAGCATGGACGCATGGCCAGCCGGGCTCCGGAAGAATCGCACCGCGCAGAACCCGCAAGCTGTGCGAAGCCCAATCGAATCAGTTGCGGTCTCTCCTCTCTGCTAAGTCCGGCCCCGCACCCTGCCTCAGGAACTCAATCAGGTCCCGGCGGTCCTGCGGCTTGGGCACATGAAACTCCATGTTGTTGCCAGGGATGAAGGCGTCGGGATCTGTAAGCCACTGCTCAAGCGACGGCTCATCCCACACCACGCGCGCCTTGATAAGAGCTGGCGAGTACGTGAATCCCGGCGCGCTCCCGGCGGTTCGTCCAAAGACCCTTTGTAGTCTCGGCCCTTCGCGATTCTTTTCCAGCGCATGGCATCCAGTGCATCGCTTCTCGAAGACCTCCCTGCCCCGTGCGGCATCGCCATTGCCGGACGCCTGCTCCATTGAACCCATCGCAAATGTTGGCGTCCCGCGCGTCCACTGGGTGAAAGCCAATACGTCGGCATCGGTGACATGCGCGTTCCAGTGAATCATTCGATATTGGAGCGATGGCATCTGATGCGCTTTCGTCTCCGCGACAATCTTCGCCATCAGGGCTTGCTGCCGATCCACGGAGTAGGAGTCCCAAAAAGAAAGATTCATCGCCTTCCGCCCTTCGACGATATCGCGCTCCATCAGCCACGACACCGGCGCAAACCAGCCATAGAGGGGCGCGCGCGTCTGCGATGAATGACAGTCCGCGCACTTCGCAGCCAGGGCTGCGCGGACTTCGGGCGGCACGGAAGAGTGTTGCATGAAGGGCGCCTGAGCTGGGTACGCCGTGTACAGGCCCGCGTCCCCAAAGGGGTGAACGTGGGCCAACAGGAGCGAGGCTGCGAATGCAATGGCGCAGCCAATAGCTGCGGCTCGAACCCGTCTCATGCCATCTCCTCCAGCGAGGAATCGACGATTGCCAGGTGGCTGTGCTTCGCGATATACCGGACTTCGGTAATGCCCAGAACGCTTTTCAGCTTGCCGGCGGGAACCACCATCGGACCGGCATGTGGGGCCGTCCCCGGCGCAGGCTGGGGAAATGCGGTCGAGGTCGCGGTATGGAAGGCGACATTGCCCTCCACCTTCTGCACCACCTGGTGAATGTGTCCGTTCAGCACCGTCACCGAGCCGAAGCGCTTCAGGTACGTGAGCGCCTCCGATGCGTCCGGCGTGCCCCAACCCCACTCCGGATACACCATCCACAGCGGAATATGGGCAAAGATCACGATAGGCGTCGAAGCCGAAAGCGAAGCCAGATCCGCCTTGAGCCAGCTCAGTTGATCGGCGCCCAGCTGGCCCATGGCGTCCACTTGCTGGCAATTGTTGAGCCCTATGAAGTGAACGCCCTTATGCGTAAAGCTGTACCAGCCCCGGCCCTGCGTATCCTTGCCGAACCGTTCGCGATACATTGCGCCGTCGTCGATTGCGATGTCGTGCTCGCCGGGGACATAGAAGGTTTCGCCGGCTTTGGCGGTCTTGATGAGCTGTTGCGCGGTGTCGAACTCAGCCGGCTTGGACGAGTGGGTGATGTCGCCCGTGTGCAGCAGCAGCTCCGGCCTGACCGGGAGCGCGTTGATCTTGTCGAGCGCCAGTTTCAGGGTCGCGGTCACATCCTGGTTAGCCGCCTTGCTGAAGCCGATATGGCTGTCGCTGATCTGCACGAAGCTGAATCCTGCGCCGCCATGGTCGTGTCCCATCTGCCCGCCCGAACCGCTTGCCGTGGCCGCAAACAGTCTCGATGCCGGCACTCCGCCCGTCATCGTCCAAAGCAGCCCGGTGCCAGCCCAGGCCATGCAACTCAGGAAGTTTCGCCGGTCGATTCCATCGCTCTCGACCGGGCTCTTCGATGTTGTATCGGCAGGGACGGCTGACCGGGCCTGCGTTTGCGCTGAGATGATGCTGTTCGCATCCTTCATGGGGAAATCCTCCACGGATGCAAACCGGAGACATCGCGATTTATTCCCCGCAAACAAGAATAATCTTGCTCGATCCCAGTTCTCATCCTTGAGGAGAGGATGCGATAGTATGTGACGATGCGGTTGCCCTGGAAGCGAATAGTCCGCGAAAAAGGCCCTCAAGACTCTGCGTTTGAGGACCTGGCATTGCCGCTGCTTCCTTCGCTCTATAACGTCGCCTTCTGGCTCTCCCGCAACGCCGCGGATGCGGAGGACCTGGTGCAGGAGACATTTCTAAAAGCCCTTCGCGGATTCGCCGCCTTCGAGCCGGGCAGCAACTTCAAGGCGTGGATCTTCCGCATTCTCAGAAACACCTACTTGACCTCCCGCGCCGGCCTCGCGGCCCGGCGCACGGTCGCGCTCGAAGATGAACTGTGGGACGGGAATGATACCGGGGCGGCGCTGCATCCCGAGAGCGCGATTGATCGCGAGACTCCTGAGATGAATCTAATTCGCCTGGGCGATCGCGCCGCATTGCAGTCTGCCATGGAAATGCTGCCTGCGCCGCTGCTCGAAATGATTCTGCTCTGCGATGTGGAAGAGATGAAGTACCGCGAGATCGCCACGGTCCTTGAGATTCCCATCGGCACCGTCATGTCCCGGATTGCACGCGCGCGGGCCGCCTTGCGCGAAGCGCTGCAAAGTACCATGACACCGGGGAAGGAGTTCCGCGTATGACCGATCATCTGTCTCCCGGCTTCCTCACCGCACTTGCCGACGGCGAACTCTCCGCGGACCAGCTCGCTCTTGTAAACGAGCATCTTGCCGGGTGTCCGTCATGCACATCTAGCGCCCTCCATCAAAGCCTGCTCAAGTCCGCGACTGCCAAGGCAGGGCAGCGGTACACGCCGCCTCCGCATCTGCAGGAGCGATTGATGCGCCTGGCATCGCAAACTTCCTCACAGCCGGATGCGTCCACGCTGCGTGTCGCGCATTTGTCCCCATCGCGGCCCTCGTGGCGGCTGGGCTGGGCCGCCGCTGCGGCGATGCTTCTTGTCTCCCTGAGCCTCGTGCTGCTTCAGCGCGCCGATCGACGGACGGAGAACGCCTCAGCCGAGCAAGCCGCGCTGGTCACCGAGGTCTTCGATCAGCACATCGCCACGCTTGCTGCGAGCCTGCCGCCTCAGGTGCTTTCTACGGATAGGCACACGGTGAAACCGTGGTTTCAGGGCAAGATTCCATTCAGCTTCAATTTGCCGGAGAGCCTGCCACGTGACACGACGCTCGATGGAGCGAACCTGACCTACCTGCACAGCCAGCCCGTGGCCCAGTTGCTCTTCAGCATTGGCAGGCATCGCGTTTCTGTATTTCTCCGGCAAAATCCGGGCGTGGGAACGGATAAACCCATTGCAGAACATTCAGGGTTTCTCGTCATGGAATTCACGAGCGGCGGTCTCGAAGGGTTTTTGATCAGCGACGTGGATCCCGCACGCCTGGGAGAGCTGGCGATCGCCATCGCCCAGGCCCAATCGGGAGATCAAAAGCAGTCGAAGTAGCCGCGCCTAGTGGTATCCGCCACACAGATGGTCGTTCAGAGCATTTTCGGATTTACTGTAGACTTCCGTGCCCCATCCATTCCGCGTTTTTCTGCGGAATGGATGGGATACCTACAAAATTCCGGTCTACACAATTCCCGAAAGCGCTCTATTCGTTTTGAAAGGGCACGGCTTCAGCCGTGCCGTAAGCAGCCTGAAATGAGTGTGGCTTTAGCCACTGAGATGGTTTTGGTAGATAAAATGTCCATTTCGTGACCACCGAAAAGGGACTGTATTTGTGGCGGACACCACTAGGGAATCCGGCAGACCGTCAGCGCGTCATTGTGCCACCGGCAGCCCAGTCCCGGCGGCGCGGGATAAGAAACCAGCGCCCAATCCACGCCGAACTCCGTCTTCAACCGCTTGAAATCCGCCAGTTGGAAATGCGACCAGCCGGCCTGGGCCAACTGCTGTTCCTCCCATGCGGGCGCAAGGCTGGGTACCTGTGTCGCCACCGCCGCGTCTTTGATGCCATCGGCCAACTGGCTTCGCTCGGCAAGCGCGCGGAAGCTGTGGAAGCCTTCGCCGGGAGCGGCCAGATAACGTGGGTCCATGGCGAAATACGCATCCTGGGGCGTATTCTGGCGGACCCAATCGAAGGCTTGCAACCAGGGGTTGGCGCTCCTCATCGAGGGAAGCTCAAGGTGCGCGCCGCTGTCGATGAGTTGCCATTGCACCAGGAACATGCCGCCATTGAAAACGAGCAGATAGACCGCCCAGCGCCACGCTCGCGCCCGGAGCACAAAGCGGCCCAGCAGCCCGCCCGCCGCCAGCGCCATGAAGATGTAAACCAGTTGCAGATAGCGCATCGGCTGTAGGGGCGTAATCCGCACCAGCGCGTCTGGAGTCAGCAGCACCATAGCAACAATCTGCTGGAAGACTCCAAAAGCAAAGACGGCCAGGGCAAAGCGGGCCAGCCGGCTTTCGCCGTGCTTCTGTGCCACGCGGCCAAGCAGCCAGAACAGAAACAGAGGCGCCAGCGCCCCCAGCCACTCATACCATGCCCAGCGGTAGATGAAGAAGTAAGCCTTCGTGTTCAGAGCCTCACGCCAGGCGGGCGACGGCGGCTCGAAGACCCAGCTCAGCGGCAAGGCGACAGCCACGGAACTCTCAACAGCGCACAACTGGAACGGGACCGGCTTAAGCAATGCCAGCGTCTCGAAGACGCAGAACGAGATCCCCATGGCGGCCATGATGGGATGCAGCAAAAAGGCCGCCGCGAGCAGCGGCACGGCGTGCCAGCGCCTTCCCTCCAGAATCCGCCAGACAGCAACCAGGATCAGCGCGGTTGCCAGGTTTCGAGGATGCAGATGCTGGTCGGCAATGTTCAGCGCCGTCCCCGCCACCGGCAGCGTAAACATGGCCGCGACCATTGCAACGGCCGCCCAATGGGCGTGCTTTTCGGCGAATAGCCGCGCCGCGATCCTGCGGCAGGCCCAAAGAATGACGAAGAGCGACGCAAACTGCCAGAAAAGCTCAGCCCAGGCCAATGGAATCCCTGTCCACCGAACAAAGTGGGCCATCCAGCCGTCGAACAGCGTCGCCTGCATTTGGAGCCTGAAGAACTCCGAATCGTGCGGGAAGAGACTGGGATTGAGATCGGCCTTGACTGCGGAGAGATAGACAGCATCGTCTTCAAGTCCGGGGTGGTAGCCCATGACCAGAAATCCGAGCGTCGTCAACAGCAGAATCGGAGAAAACTCAAGCAGCGCGCGCTTCATCCTCAAGCGCAGTGTCCTCGCTTCGCAACCGGGCGATTCTTTCAAGCAGGACTCTGCTGTCGATGGCATGGTTCCAGAAAGCTCCGGGCGGATGGCCCAACCTAATCGTTAGACTACATTCCAGATACCCAGCAGTACATCGGCTGAATAATTTTGCGCCCCTCAGCCGTGGGTCCCCATTTACACTAAGCTGAGTCATCATGCCACCCGCAACAATCAAGCCGTCCAACATGCAGGCTGACGCAGGCGAGAGCTTGCCGCCACATGCGCCGGCGCCCCCGGAGATCGCGCTGGAGAAGCTGGCGCTCGTCATTCCTACGCTCTGCGAAGCCGAAAACATTGGCGGTTTGCTCACCCATATCCGTTCTGTGCTCGACCCGCTGGATTTCCCCTACGAGATTCTGGTCGTCGATGACGACAGCCCCGATGGCACCGGCGATGTGGTCTCGGCCATCGCGCTCGAAGATCCGCGCGTCCGCCTGCTGGTGCGCAAGGGGGAGAGGGGCTTGTCCGGTGCGATCCTTCATGGCTGGCACAGCACCGATGCCACGATTCTCGGCGTGATGGACGCCGATCTTCAGCACCCGCCCGAGTTGTTGCCGCAGTTGTTATCGGCCATCCGGGACGGTCGCGATCTGGCCATCGGCAGCCGTTACACGCCGGGCGGCGACCTGGGAAAGTGGAATCCAGTCCGGAAGCTGCTCTCCGCTGTCGCCGTCTGGGCTACCTGGCCGATCCAGCGGCCAGGCATTCGCGCCCATGATCCAATGACCGGCTTCTTTTTGCTCCACCGCGCCTGCATCGACGGCATCGCCTTCCAGCGTACCGGCTTCAAGCTGCTGCTCGAGGTGCTGGTGCGCGGGCGCATACGTTCGGTGGCGGAGGTTCCCTTCGCCTTCGGCCTGCGCTACCGGGGCGCCAGCAAAGCCAATTTCAAAGTCGCATGGGATTATGCGCTGTTGCTGCTCAGGCTCTATGCGGTCAGAATCGGCTTCGGCCGTCAAGCCTAAATCGCCGGCAAGATCATTCGTAGCACCAGAAACCCAGCCACGCCCGCAAAGAACACCAGCGCCATGCGAATTCCGGGCTCGCGGTTCACCTCGGGCACCAGGTCCGTGGCGGCAACATAAAGGGCCACGCCTGCTGAGATGGGCAGCCCATACGGCAGCCAGCTGGGAATCAGCTCGATCACCAGCACACCCGCCACAGTGGCCGCTGCCAGCGCCACGGCAGAGTAGAAAGCCGTAGCCCGGCTGCGTCCGCTGGCCAGCATCACCGAGGCCATTGTGAAGCCCTCCGGCGCCTTGTGCAGAAAGATCGCCAGAAAGATCAGCCAGCCCAGCCAGTTCGTCACCAGAAAACCCGAGCCGATGGCTACGCCATCAAACAGCGCATGAAGGCTCAAGCCAACCATCACCGAGTTGCCCGTATGCCGCGAGACAAACTCGCCGTGATGCGTCTCCTCGCCAAAATGAAAGTGGGAGTTGATGGTGTGCTCCAGCAGATGCACCACGCAATACCCCGCCATGATCAGCACCGGCCCCAATTTCGGGCTCAGCCGCAGGCTCTCGGGCGTCATCTCGATTAGCGCCGTGGCCATCAGGAAGCCCGCTCCCAGCGCCACAAAGTAGCGCAGGTAGCGCTCCACACCCTGTGCGCGCACCAGCACCAGCCCGCCTGCCACATCGGCCAGCGCGGCTATCGTGCCGAGCAGCAATGAGATCTTGAGCATTCTTACTTACCCGCTGTGCCGGATGTGCATCACATCCCCATCCTGCACAACATAGTCCTTGCCTTCCAGGCGCAGTGTGCCCTTGGCTTTCGCGGCCGCCTCGGAACCAGCCTCCAGCAGCGTGTCCCAGCGGATGGTTTCGGCGCGAATGAAGTGATGTTCGAGATCCGAGTGAATCGCTCCAGCACCCTGCGGCGCCTTCGAGCCCAATGGGATGGTCCAGGCGCGGCACTCGTCCTCGCCGGCGGTAAAGAAGCTGATCAGCCCTTGCAGCTCATAGCTCTTGCGGATGAGCCGCACCAGGCCGCTCTCATGCAGCCCGTAGCTGCCCAGGAACTCCGCCGCCTCCTCGTCGTCCATCTCGGCCAGTTCGGCCTCCACCTTGCCGCAGATGGCCGTGGCCCCGGCGTTGAGCCTGTGCGCCGCCTCATCGAGCTTGAAGCGGCTCACCGCCGCCTCCAGGTCACTGCCCAGCGTGGTGCTTTCGCCAATGTTGAGCGTATACAAGATGGGCTTTTGCGACAGGAACATGAAACCCTTGATGAGCTTCTTCTCCTCGGCCGTCATCTCCAGCTCGCGCAGCGGCTGCTCCTTTTCAAGCGCCTCTTTCGAGCGCAGCAGCAGAGCCTGCTCCCGCTCCAGATCGCTGGTGCGTCCCTTCTTCAGGTCCTTCTCCAGCCGCTCCAGCCGCTTTTCAACCTGGGTCAAGTCGCTGATCATCAGGTCGAACTCGACATTCTTGATGTCGCGCAGCGGATCGATCGGGCCGACGTGCGGAATCGAGTCGTCCTCGAATGCCCGCAGCACGTGAATCAGCGCGTCCACATTGCGCAGGCTGGTCAGGAACGCGGTCTCTTTCAGCGCCTCCTGCCCGATGGCCGCCACGTCCACAAACTCAACCGCCGCGAAGGTCGTCTTCTTCGGCGAGTAGAGCGCGGAGAGCTTGTCCAGCCGCTCGTCCGGCACACGCGCCATGCCGATGTGCGCCTCGCGCGAGTGGCCGCGCTCATCCAGCTTGGCCTTGGTCAGAATCTTGAACAGCGATGTCTTGCCCACCTGCGGCAGGCCGATAATGCCAGTCTTCATGCATGTCCCATTGCGGCCCCTGCACGATGAAATACGCGCTTCCGGGCCTCTTCGATGATACAGGAACAGAGATCAGAGATCAGTTGTCAGGGGTCAGTCGTCAGCCTCATGCCGAAGATTCGCAGTAGAACCGGAAGGAAGGGCTGAACGCTGCCCCAGACTCGGGGCAACTGACAACTGATCTCTGACCCCTGATCCCTAGCTTTTCCCCGTCTCCGCCCTGGCCACCAGCACCACCGTCACAAGCCCCAGCAGCAGAACGATTCCCTCGACGTTCTCGCTGAGCCGGTGCAGCTTTTCGAAGTGGATGCGATTTGGATTCGCTGCGTCGGCCGCGTCGATCGCTCCGCCTGCGGCGATGCGGTCACGCTCCATCGCCGGAATGATCGCGAACTGCGAGTACATGGTGAAGGCGATCATCAGGATCACAAGCCCCATCGGCGTCAGCACCGCGCGCGGCTTGTAGATGCCCAAGGCCGGAGCCAGAGCCAAGACAGCCAGGGCCAACATTCCCGAGACCAGCCCCATGCCGTGCAGGATGCGCAGCAATTCACCCACAATCCGGCCCGCCGTGTGCGTGTCCGGTTGCAGCGTGGCAAAAGTGATGGCGGCCACGATGGGAAAGAAGATCTCAGCGCCCAGCCAGACGATGAGCGCGAGATAAAGAAGAGTGCGGAGAAGAGTCTTCATGAATGCAGTTCTCATTAGTCGGTTGTCCGTGGTCAGGCTGGATGATTCAATACCTGGATGGTTGCCAACAGCTCTTCGTGAATTCAGAATGCAAGATCGACCGAGGCCGTCGCCGCACGAGGCACGGAAAACTAACAACTGACAACTGACCACTAGTTTCTCTTCAACGCCCGCCTCAGCACCGTCTCCAGCGCCGCCTTCACCTCAGCATAGTCTGCCGGTGCAATCGTGCCGGAAATCCTTTCACTTTCCACCGCAAACAGCTCTTCCTTCAACGCGCTCAGCAATGCATCGTGATTGGACACAGGAGCAGCAAAGACCGGGTAATTCCCTGCCCCGGCATTGATCGGTCCGCCGGGCACGCCGGCCGGCTTGCGCAACAAAAATGCGGCGCCCGCAGCCATCAGCAGCGCGAGCCCGCCCAGAATCCACCATGTGTACTTCGACAGCGGATTCGGCGTGCCAATGGGGTTCCCGATCCCGCCTCCGGGCTGATTGCCGGGTGTACTCGGGCTCGCGTCCTGCGAGCCGGCTCCGTTGTCTTGCGCTCCCATGGCTGGCTGTTGCGCGGCGGGAGCGCCCTGCTGCTCGCGGGGAATCGATCCCTCGCCGGAGATGGTGAACTCGATCGCCTTGCCCGGAGTGGCGTTCTTGGCCACGAAGGTTTGCACGCCAGGATCCTCGGGCACGGACTTGAAGACAGCTCCCGCGCCCGCGGCAAAGGTCATGCTCTTGGGCACAATCACGGCCAGGTTGTCGGCAGGCATCGTCACCTGGGAGTCGAAGGTGTACTTTCCGCCCTTCAAGGGAAGGTCGTAGCTGATCTGGAAGAGCGTGTCCTTGTCGCCGTCGTCGGGTTGAATCGGAAAATTGAACGAGTAATGCCCCTTGGGGCCGTCCGGCTCCATCTTCACCGAGGTGGGCAGGCCGTTGGGCCGCTGCGCTCCCACGCCGTTGATCACAGCATCTGCGGGCAGCACCACATCGAAGGAGTGAGCGCTCCACTGCGTCGTAGGCGGCGAACTGGTGTTGTGGACGAAGTACCGCTCGGTCACCTTGAGCTGGCCGTTCGCGCTTTCCGCTTCCAGCACGTCGGCCTCAATGAAGACGCCAGTCACCTTGGCTGCCACATCGTAGACAGAGATGTCGCCCGGCGCGCCGCCCTTCGGGGCTTCAATGAAGTATTCGGCGCCCTGATGCATCGTCCGCACAAGTGCGGGGCCGTCGCTTTGCTGCACCAGCGAATAGCGGCCGCGGGCGTCGGTGGTCGTGTGTGCCACTTCGCTCATGCCTGCCATCGGGTTCACCAGCACCACGGTATCGCCCACGGCGGGCTTGCCGGTGGTCTTGTCGGTCACCGTACCGGTGATGGTGGCGGCATGAGCCAGTGCGCAGGTTGCAAGCAGGCTGAAAGCAAAAGTGCGAACAACAAATTGGGTCGATCTCATGGTTGTGAACAATTCCTCTTGTAAAGCGATGCATTCCGTTTTTGAAGCTATCCTGATAACTCGTTTTAGGTGGGCCAGGGATTTAGAGCATTTTCGGATTTACTGTAGACTTCCGTGCCCATCCATTCCGCGTTTTTCTGCGGAATGGATGGGATACCTACAAAATTCCGGTCTACACAATTCCAGAAAATGCTCTTGGGGGACAGGGATTTAGCGCCGCCAACTCGCTAACTCGCTATCCCCGCGAAGCGGGGGCTAACTTGCTGCCTTTGTCATAACTCGCGACCGCGCCGCCTGCCTCAACCTCTGGTCTCACGCCTGCTGCAAATGCTCAATCTCAGCCAGCAACAGCGCCGCCTCATTCTCAAGCTGCGCCCGCTGAGCCACAAAATCTTCTTCAGGATACTTGCCGGCGCGGTGCTCGAAGCTCAGGTCGCGCAGATTCTCGTAGAGCTGTTCCTTGCGCTCCAGCAGGTAATCAAGGCGCGTCTTCTGACGCTGAGTGGCGAAGACGTTCTCCGGCCAGAAGGTGTAAAACAGCAGAGCAATCGCCAACAGGCCGCCAGCCACTATCCCTTGTAATGTTGTCATTGCTTGATAACCTCCATTGCGCCCGGCATGGATATAGGCAGGCTGCGTCCCGACCCCTGACCCCTGACCCCTAACCCCTGTCTTTGCGTCATCGCTCAAAACCCTCCGTCGATGCCGGTTTCAGTCTCCCGGCGAATCTCTTCCCGGCGGGCACGCTCAGCCGGATCCACATTTGCAAGGTCGGCGGCGACTGCCTGAGTCCTGCCCACCGACCAGCGCCGAATCAGCAGCACAGTGCCCAGCATCGCGGCGGCGAATACCGCGAAAGGCGCAATCCAGGCTACCAGGTCGAAGCCCTTGGTTGTGGGCGCGGCCAGCACCACCGCTCCATACTTGGCGGCGAACGACGCCAGAATCTCCTTGTCGCTCTTGCCGTCGGCAATGCCCGCGCGCAGTTCGTTGAGTTCGCCGGTCGAGTTTGGGCAGCCCACGTGGTTGCATTCGCCCAGAATCTCAGCGCATCCGCAGGTACACATCAGCCGGTGGTTCATGTTGTTGAAGCGCGAGCCTGCGTCCGTGGCGCCCAGGGAGAAGCACACAGCCACGGCCAGCGCCCCCGCCTGCAACGCCTTGATCCAAAAAGTAAATCGTGTGGAAGCAATGGAAGCACCGCGAGCGCCCATTAGTCGCCTCCCCGCAGCGCGGGCTCGGTGTGAACCGTTTGCGCTGCCGGCACGCGCAGTGCGGCGGTGGCCGGCGTAAGGCTGGGAACCAGCGCAATCAGTGTGCCAAGCGCCATCAGCACCACTCCAGCCCAGATCCAGCCCACCAGGGGATTCAGAAAGGCCTTGATAATTGGCTGATTGGTATCGGGATTCGTGCCCTCGTAGACCACATACAGGTCCCACGTGGGAATGGAATGGATCGCCACCATCGTCTGAGGCTGTTCGCTGGCCAGATAGACTCGCTTCTCAGGCGTCATCTGGAACTGCAACTTGCCGTCCCGGTACACATCCAGCCGCGCAAAGTCAGAGTTGTAGTTTGCATTCGAGTCCTGCGTGAAGCCGACGTTTTCCAATGTGTACGGGCCGATGGAGATCTTGTCGTGCAGCGCCATTTCGCTTTCCACATTGCGATTGAATGCCGAGCCTGCCAGCCCGATCACCACAATCACCACGCCAATGTGAATCAAATAGCCGCCATAGCGCCGCGTGTTGCGGCGAACCAGCAGAACCAACGCCGCAAAGTGGTTTCGGCCGGTCTGCCTGGCGATCACCCCGGCCCCGCGCAGAAACTCCGAGCAGATGGCGGTCATCACCGCCGCCGACAAGGCAAAGGCCACTAGCGCGTAGAAGTTGCCCTGATCGATGGTGCCGTCTTTCCACGGCGACACGCCCACGGCCAGGCAAACAATCACCGTCGCCCAAAGCACCAGCACGGGTACAACAAAGTTGCGCCGGATGCTTCGGAACGAAGTAGCCCGCCAGGGCAGCAGAGGTCCAACGCCGGTCAGGAACAGCAGGAAGAGCCCGATAGGAATGGCCACCGTGTTGTACCAGGGCGCGCTCATGGTCACCTTGTTGCCCATGACAAACTCGTGGATCACCGGGAAGAGCGTTCCCCACAGAATCACAAAGCAGGCCGCCAGCAGCACCAGGTTGTTAAACAGGAAGCTCGACTCGCGGCTGACCAGCGACTCCAGGTGGTGCTCGCCTTTCAGATGGCTGCGCTGCAAGACGTATGTGAAGATGCAGATCGCCAGCACGAGTCCCATGAAGACGACAAACCACGTGCCGATCGAAGACTGCGCAAAGGCATGCACGGAACTCACCAGCCCAGCGCGCGTCAGCAGCGTGCCCAGCATCGTCAGCAGGAAGGTGGTGAAGATCAGCCAGACATTCCAGCTCTTCATCATGCCCTTCTTCTCCTGCATCATCACGGAGTGAAGAAAGGCCGTTCCCGTCAGCCATGGCATGAAGCTGGCGTTCTCCACCGGGTCCCATCCCCAGTACCCTCCCCAGCCCAGCACGGCGTAGGCCCAGTGCATGCCCAGGAAGATGCCGCAGGTCAAAAACATCCAGGTCACCATCGTCCAGATGCGCGTAATCTTGATCCAATTCTCGCCCGGATAGCGCATCATCAGCGCCCCCAGAGCGAATGCAAACGGAACCGAGAATCCCACGTAGCCCAGGTAAAGCATGGGTGGGTGAATCACCATCTCCGGGTATTGGAGCAAAGGATTCAAGCCGTTCCCGTCCTCGGGGATCGCCCCCTGGAACAGCGCGAAAGGCGATGCTGGAATGTTCAGAATAAGCAGGAAAAAGACCTGGATTCCGGCCAGAATGGTGCCGGCGTATGCGTACAGCTTCACATCGGTCCTGTGGGTCAGCCGCAGGACAAAGCCATAAGCAGCCAGCAGCCACGCCCACAGCAGCAGCGAACCCTCCTGCCCGCTCCACAGCGCGGAGAACTTATACGGTCCGGGCAGGGCGCGGTTCGAGTGCTCCATGATGTAGGTGATGGAGAAATCGTTGGTAAACACCGACCAGATCAGCGCGAACGCTGCTGCGGTGACCGCAACAAAACTGGCGATCCCGGCCCTGCGCGCCGTATCCGCCAGCCTTTCCGGCGAAATGCGAACCGGCTGCCCAGTCGCTATCAGCCGCAGCGCCACAGCTCCGGCCAACAGGTTATAGGCGGCCAGCGCCAATGCGATGAGAAGTGCAAAACTGCCAAACGCTGCCATCAAGACTCCACAATGATTCTCGCACGCGGGCGGGCAGTCCAAAGGCCTCCCAACGCGGGTATTCTCATTCCATCATAGACGCTTAACGTGTGATTTGGCTCACACTTTGGATCGAGGCTGCGGTTGCGGCGCCGCTCCGGAAGGCCTCCGCCGTTCAGGCGGTCTTGCATTCATGCTGGGCAAGCAGAAGATCGGCCACCTTCAGCATCTCTTCGATTGCAAAGGGCTTGGCGAGAAAGCGAACCCAGCCGCCCGGATAATCTTCGGCCGCGTCGCTCGATACTCCCAGGACCAGGACGGGCAGATTCGGCATCCGGGTATGCAATTCGGCCACAAAAGCCGGACCGCCGATTCCCCGCATGTGATTTCCTGAGATGACCAGTCCGAGATTCTCGGCAAAGAGCGGCTGCTCCACCAGACAGAGAGCCTCAGCGGCATCGCCCACCCGCTGCACGTCCGGAAACCGCCGCTCCAGGACCGACTTCCTTTGCAACGCCTGGAGAGGATCGTTGTCCACCAATAAGATCGTCGCCATGGGCCCCTGAACCCTGCGCGGCCCTTTAGGGGTGGGTCGCCCGGCATTCATAACTAACCAGTAACTAGGATGTGAGGCAGCCCGATTCGGTTGCCCGCCCCGCCAGCTTTCTGGTCTGACCACCGAGGGCTTCCCGATCCATGGACGCGAACCGGCTCGCCGGGGCCTCGAGTGGTTTCCGCCACACAGATGGTCGTTTATGTTTTGAAAGGGCACGACTTCAGTCGTGCCGTAAGCAGCCTGAAATGAGCTGGGCTTTACAGGCTGCGGAAAAACTCTTTGTCTGATGGCGGTCACAGTGTTATAGCAGGAACTGATTTATGAAAGAAGTATGCGTGGAGACGATCAGAAGCAGGCGGCGATGTTCAGCTATTT
>Ga0181516_10001020_pt1 | contig 22613 bp, 18 predicted proteins | sample PEATcosm2014_Bin_25_FD_121104 | JGI IMG/M metagenome (GOLD analysis project Ga0181516, IMG submission 121104) | Peatland microbial communities from MTU Mesocosm Facility, Houghton, MI, USA - PEATcosm2014_Bin01_10_metaG | ecosystem: Environmental > Terrestrial > Soil > Wetlands > Peat | place... | reverse complement strand
GGAAGTTTTGACACCTGCTTGATCCGCAATATCCCTAATTCCAGTTGCCTCAAAACCCTTTTGCGCGAAGAGACGCACCGCGACTTCTCGAATTCGCTCTTGCGTTGACGGCCTGGAATCGTCAGCCTGCCCCTGCTCTACCAACGCAACTCCATTCAGCTTTTCACCTCCGAAAGCCCGCATCACGAGTCTTCCTGGTCAGCGTTCCCCAATAGTTCTGTTGACCAGAATTGTACGCCATGGCCCCTTCATTCGCCCGCCGGGGTTTGCCTTGAAAGTCTCCAGCGTTCTATCCAGAAGTTCGCCAATCCTCAACACAGTGCAACGTGGCTTAAGATAAAGAGGTGAAGCAATCACTTGTAATGGGCATTACTGGAGAATCAGAGCGCGTGGTCACCGCAGAAATGGCACCGGAGCATCTAAGACAGATTGTCTTGTCGACTCCATTCATGATCGCGCTCATTGAGGGTGTGTGCCTCGATTCGGTCGCATCGCATCTGGATGAAGACGAAACCACCGTGGGCACCCACGTTTGTGTTAGTCATGAATCGGCAGTTCTCGAGGGTGAGACTTTCTTCATACGGAGCATTCTCACCTCAATTGATCGACGCCGTCTCAATTTCGATATTGAGGTTGATGGACCTCGCGGTCCAGTGAGTCGTGGTACTCACCAAAGAGCGGTTATCAAGACGAAATAGTAAACTCGCTGCGTTAGGCCTGTTTCGAGAATCAAAGACTCCAATTGAGGAAACCAGTAGCCACTCGTCGTTACCCCTTGCCTGTAAAGCAAGTGGTAGTTGTGTCAACTGAGCGTTATTTTCAATGAATCGGTGGCGCAAAGTCTGTAAGCGATCAGCAATGACTTCGAGTCGTTCAACGCCATAAGAGTTTCACGATTTTCTGGTACGTCCGCTGGCACTTTTGACTATCGATTACGTTTCTCGGTTTCATCGACAAAATACGCACCTCTCGCAGTCGCTATACCTTGAGTACTTGCAGCATTCGATGAACCTGGGCCATCTGATCGTAATCATCGTCCTACGTGATCACGGGTAGACCGAGATCAATTGCTGTGGCGGCGATCAGCGCCGAATCAGCTTCTATTACCGGCCGATACAGGAGTGGCGACGCCGAGCTTGGGAATTGAACAAGATCGCGTCGCTCACGTCGAGTATCTCACTGGGCCGACGTCAACAGGGGTTGCTTTGAATCCGATTACTTGTTAGCCTGACCAAAATTGAAGATTAATGATTACTTACGTAATTAGCTAACGAAGTAGATCGTGAACACCGCAGCAAAATGAATTTCCTACTGAAGGGAGATGAAATGGGTTTGCGCAGTCGTTTAGGAATTGTGGTTCTGAGCACGACCCTATTGGGAGGCGGCATCGTCGCCTTCAGCGCTCCCGCTCAAGCTGCTGTGGCCGTGGCTCAGGTAACCATCATCAATGGGCTACCCAATACCCCAGTAGACGTCTACATCAATGGGAAGATAGAAATTAGGGGCATTCCTTACACCGAAGCAGGTGCCTATCCCGCAGCCTGGAAGCCAGGCAGGTACACGTTGGCCTTCCGACGTCATGGTGCCTCAGCGACAAGCGCACCGATTTTGACCAAGATTATTTCCCTCGCTGGCGGCGAGAACGCGAGCGTGGTCACCAACTTGACGGCGGGAGGTTCACAAACTGTGAGCTTCTTCGTCAATCCCACGAAAGATGCCCCACCTGTCATAATTCGTGACCTGGCTGATGCGCCCGCGCTCGACATCTATTTCGGGATCAACATAGTTGCGACGGCTTTGACCAATTCGGTCTCGGTCACTCTGAATCAAAGTAGCAATCCGGTGAGTGGAAGCTTGACTGGCACGAACGTCACTGTCCTCCAGCCTCAGGATCAAAACTTCCTTTACGGAACGACAATCATCTATATAGTAGGGAGCTTAAGTTCCACGGCATCAACGTTGACCCAGACCGTTCAGAATATTTTCTAGACGAAAATCTTGGTTGACTTCAGACCGCTTTACAGCAATCTTTCGATCGTTAAGTGGAGTTTGTGGCCCCTCAGTGCCCTCAGCCTCTGCTCCTCAAGCTTAAGAGAACGTCGCATTTCAATCCACTTGAAGTCGAAACATACCAACCTCGATCAAGGGTTCGCGGAAATAGGACGTTCATTAAGCAACACTTATAACGACGTCTGACTTACATTGTCGGCAGTTAACGATGGAGAGAGTCAGACTTAGACCGTCAATTGAACCGGAGCAAGTCAATTGGTCAGTTCAAATTTCTAAATGAACAGACCACCCTAAAAGTGACTCTGGGTAGCCTTGCTCTACCTCTTGCCGGTCAGCCAACAGTCACTGTAACGATTCGACGTATTTCAACGGAGTTAGACGGGTGACTTCAGCAGCGTTTAAGCAACACTTCGACCACGTTACGTGGAATCCCTAGTTAACCATTGGATCGCCGGGCAAGCCCAGCACTCTTTCGCCCAAAATATTGCGCTGAATCTCGCTAGTGCCACCGCCTATGGTGAGCGCCGAAGAAAACAGAAAGCCCCGCTCCCACTGATTGTCCGGGTGTTCGATCATGGCATTGGGGCCCTCGAGCTCAACGGCAATCGCCATTGTGCGCTGGCCGTGCACATCCGCAAAAAATTTTCGGATTGACGTCTCGGGACCGGGTTGTTCTCCCTTGATGCGAGAAGTGATGGAGCGCATCCTGAGTAGGTCCAGAATCTTCTCTTCGCTAAATACCCGGGCCAGCCGTTGGCGAAGGACCGCGTCTGTGCAAGCCCCACGGGCCTTCACCTCGTCGATGAGGTCGTAGGCGGTCGGTCCAGCTCCCCAGAGCACGCCACCGGTGGAAAGTGACACGCGCTCATTGGCGAGCGTGACCTTCGCGAGTTCCCAACCATGATTCACCTCACCAACAAGGTTTTCTTTCGGAAGCCGCACGTCGACGAAGAACACTTCATTGAAGAGCTGCTCGCCCGTCATCCCAACGATCGGACGAACCTCGATGCCGGAGGTGTTCATGGGACAAATGAAGTAGGAGATCCCATTGTGTTTAGTGGCGGTCGGGTCTGTTCTCGCGATCAAGATTCCGAAGGACGAGAATTGCGCCAGCGAGGTCCAGATCTTCTGGCCGTTCACCACCCATTCGTCGCCATCACGTTCGGCCCTAATCTGAATGCTCGCGAGGTCCGATCCCGCGTTCGGTTCACTGAAGAGCTGACACCAGATCTCCTCACCGGAGATGATGGGACGCAAATAACGTTCGCGCTGGGCGTCCGTGCCGGCGTGCAAAATGGTCGGGCCGGCCCAACCGATGCCGATCGGATTCACCGGACGACGAATTCCAGCGCGCTTGAGCTCGTCATCGATGATGATCTGTTCGATTGGGTTGGCGCCTCGCCCCCACGGCAAAGGCCAGTGGGGAACGACGAATCCACTGCTCGCCAATTGAGCCGGTGTCGGGCTCGGAAACTCGGAGAGCCACTCACGTACAACTTGCCGGTACGGATGATCTTCGGGTGGAAGTTCGAAGTCCATTTGGCGATTGTATCGAGCGCCTATTGCTTTTTGAATCGAGCACTTGAGAGTCAGCGCAGCGGATTCGAGCCAGCAAGTCCGAGCAGGTCTCGCGAGACAAAGAGCAATGAAGGCTGCCCAGGGGCCTCTTGCGAAACTGTTCCGTACTCGGTCAGTATCCCTACCTGCACGAGGCGATGGAGAGTCGCTAGGGAGGCCTTGCGAGAGATCTCAAGCTCGTTGGCAAGTATCTGAGACGTCAAGACGAGATGGCGAGGAAGACAATCAAGTGCCGCAAAGACCGCCGCGTCGCTTCGAATTCTGAGGGTATCGAGCTTAAGGCGGTGACGCCACTGCTGTTTGATCTGTTCGACTCCCGAGATCAGCGCGCGCTGAGCCCTACCACCGCTGGCGACGGCGTCAGTAAACCACCTAATCCATTTTCCTTGGTCACCCAATCGAAACAGTACTAAGCCCGACGAATAGCCGGCGACGTCAGCCGCGACCGCGACGCTCACTGGCGGCGACATGAGGAGTGCCAACCGTCGCGTCAAAACCCAGGCGACCAATACGCGACCCACACGTCCGTTGCCGTCGCCGAAGGGATGGATGATCTCAAACTGCGCGTGACTGATTGCTGCTTGGGCAACCGGGTCGATATCAACTCGATTGACGTAGTCGATTAAGTCATTTAGCAGCGAAGGGAGTTCATTAGGTGGGGGTGTCACAAGGTAGGCGTCGAGTGGGCTGGTCCCACCAATCCAGCCTTGCTCGTTCCTAATCACTCCGACGTAACGCTCGGGCGCAGGGCTACCGGTCATAAGAGTTCGGTGCCACTTGCACAAGGTCTCGATCGTGAGCTGCGCGCGGCCTTCGGCGCTCGCGACGGCCTCGGAGACCGCTGCGAGGTTGCTCGCCACCCACGCGGCCGCCACATTACGAAGCACACCGAGCTTTTCCTCGGCGAGGACGACGTCGACCACCGGAGCGGTGACACTTTCAATATAGGAGGAGGCGACAGCTTCGGATCGCAGCAACAGTCGCGCGAGTGGTTCGTAGTCGACGTCCAAGGCTTCCGCGGCATGGGTGACTTCAAGCGCGGCCGCCGCGGATTTCGCCGCCGTCGCCGCGTCGAGCGACAGGTCGCGGTCCACCAGAAGCGTCGGGACGAAAGCGCGAATCCTGCGTCCATTCCAAATCGCGCCAACTTCCCTACCGACCGGCTTCATTTTCACGTTCCTAATAAGTTACCGTTATCGGTATATCGGTAACTTATTCTCGCCAACCGTATCTGAAGGACTCTTGTTCGCCGCGTGGTGCTCAGAACCGGCGCATGGCCCGAAGCTCGCCTGACTCACCGAGGTGGAGATTCTCCTTCGTCGACCAGCGAAACGCCGAACAAAGCAACATCCACGCACCCTGGCTCTCACAATGAGCGATACTCCTATTCGGCAGTGAATCCCTTCTTGGACTCCTTCTTCGCGTGCTTCTCGTTACGCTTTTCCTTCAGCGTCTTGCCAACCTTCTTAGCGTTGTGTTGGTGGGGTGATTTTTCTCCCATAGTGACTCCTTTTGCTGGCGACGTCATTGTTGGCGGCGTCGAGACGCCCGATCGTTTCCGCTGCCCGTGCACCTGAGAGCCCGCGGTGAACTTATGACCGGTGCCTCAACTACGACCTTACCCACTTGTGGCTTCACGAGTCCAGAAGTTCAAGAATTTGAGGTGCGAACCTCCCTTTCGGCGCTGTCTTTCCTTTCATCGACGAACACACTGCTTGATGGGGCTCTCCAACGAACACGAGAAGATCCAACGTCCTCTTTTCAAGACGTCAAAGGATTCAACCGCGCAATAACTTCTTGCACCTTGAGCCGCAAGTCCATCGCGCTCTCTCGGTAGTAGATCGGACTCGATCCGTCGCTCAAGAGCGCGTTGGCCATCGCCACTCCCCGCGGCGTCACCAGGGGCGCGAGCAGCGCGTTCGCGAGCTCGCGTATCTGGACCTGGGCGGCCAAGACCGTCGAACGAGCAACGGGCACTTGGGGACTGCGAACGTGAACGGTGGGTCGCTGCGCTTTGCCGAGCAGCGAAAGCCAGCTTTCAGCCAACATCCGCCGGTGGGTCGGCGAGACGATGAGTTGCGCACGAGTCGCCAAGAGCGCGCTCGAAGCGGGCGATGTCCCCTTGGCGAGCCGATCATCGAGCACTCCCCCAAAGAGACGAGCACTGATCATCACCGTCAGCGGAACGCCCACTGATCGTGCGTCATCGAGCGACGAATCCGCCAGGGGCGTATCGGTGCGCCCATCGAAAGGATCCGTATGCTCATGGTGCGTGTTGCCATTGCCTTGACGGGTTCGTTGGCTCCGGTCGCTTCCTTTGGTGTCGCGGTCCCCGTGGTGAAACGGTCTCTTGCTACGCATCGTCACCTCCCTGGAACTTGCTGCACTTCCAGTATCGCGGGAACGCGACGATTTCATACCGAACGACCGGCCCTGGGGCGGACCGAGTTCAGCAATCACACAACAATGAGCAGCGCGATGACGAAGGCGAGGTAGGCGAGGACGATGAGCCCACCTTGCCAACGTCGCAGTCCGCGACTCGCGTAGGCGAAGAGCAAGGTGACCAGCGTCAGTCCCACGTACCACCACGTCACGACGCTTCCCGACAGTGAGAACCGTGCCGCGCCGACGAAAACGCCCGGGATCAGGAGGCCCGCGATCACGTTGAGACTGTTGCTGTTGAGGGCCGTACTCAGGGCGGCCGCTCCGCGACCCTTCGAGGCGAGGTGGATGGCCGCGACCGCGTTGGGCAGACTGGTCACGCCCGCGAGCACGATCGCGCCGATCACCGCATCCGCCACGTAAAAGTGACGACCGAGGGTCGACGCGCCTCGTTCCATGGCCACGCTCGCCATGACCACCACCACCAAGGCACCCGCCGCGACCAGGAAGTCCGCCATCGTGCCCCGCGGAGGGCGAATCGCGTCGGACAGTTCGATCTCCTCTTCCTCGATCGCGCTCGCCAGCCACGCGCGCGTGCGACCCTTCAAAACCAACCCCGCGACGTTCTGACCCCGCCCAACCAACACGACGAGGTAGGCAACGAAACCGACGCCCGCGATGGTAAGACCCGTGACGTCAGAGACGCCGCCCAATACGGTCGCGAGGCAGACGAAGGCGATCAACATCGCCACCACGCCACCGAGGACCACGACTCGGCGGTGCAGCACGATGAAGCCGGACACGACCGCGCCTAGACCCAGCAGCGCCGCGAGATTGAAGACGTTCGATCCGATCACGACGCCCGCGCCGATGCTCCGCTGGTGGTGCGAGAGCGCCGTCACCGACGACGTGATCTCGGGGGCGTCAGCGGCGAGGGCGGCCACGATGCCGAGCAACGCCTCGGAAAGTCCGAGGCGTTCGCCCACCCGCTCCAACCTCGTCACGAGCACCCAACTCGTCACCAGGCTCACGACAGCGCCGAGGAAGAAACCCACATAAGCCCAGGTCACGTCACCGCTCCACTCACAGTTTTCGCGCCGACCAGTCTTCCCGGCTTTCCCTTCATCACACTACCCCGCGAACCCTTTCGCGGCACCGAGCTGGTGCGCCGGACTGACTTGGTAGGTACCGAAAACCCAGCACGTCGCGCTCGAACGAGAGCGTTATTTCGGACCCTTGACGATCCCGTACCGGATCATCGTCTCGGCCATCGCGAGCGTCATCTCGCGCAGGTCGCGAGGTTCGAGGCCGAGCTGGGTCTTTATCTTGGAGGCGTCGACGTGCGGTGGCTTACCGATCTCGGGGATGATGAACTTGAGGTCGCGATCAAAGAGCGCGACGAGTCGCACCGCGGCCTTGGGAAGCTTTCGCAGCGGAATCTTGTAACCCTGACTCGCGTAGTGCTCCTCGAGAATCTTGCCGATGGCGAGCATCGGCACCGAGTCCGACGCGGCACAGATGAATCGCTGACCGTTGGCCGCGGGCAGCGTCATCGCCTTGACGTGCGACCAGGCCACGTCACGCACGTCGACCGGGGGGAACGAGACGTCGGGCATCCCGGGTACTTCGTGGTTCATCATGCGCTTCACGGCTTCGCCCGACGAGCTGAAATGACTCGAGAGCACGGGACCGAGCACCAGTCCTGGCAGAATCGTCGCCAGTTCCATCCTGGACGAATTCTCCGCGGAGCCAATGTAATCCCACGCGGCCTTCTCCGCGACCGCTTTGGACTTCGCGTAGGGGTCCACGTCGCCGGCGGCGACATTGGTCCAGTCCTCTTCGGTGTAGAAGTGGTCCCGCGGGGTTCCATAGGCGATCGCGGCGACCGACGACGTCATGACGACGCGCTTCACCCCCGCACGATTCGACGCGCGCAGCACCCGAAGGGTTCCGTCGCGCGCGGGCACGATCATCTCGTTCTCGTCCTTGGGTACCTTCAAGAAGATGGGACTCGCCACGTGCAGGACGTACGTGCAGCCCTTCACCGCCTCGTCCCAACCGTCGTCACTCGTCAGGTCCGTGGCGACCACGCTGAACCGGCCTTCGAGCGGTCCCCCCGACGCGACGTGCGGCGTCAGGACGGCCACGAGCTCGGCCTCGCGGCCCCTCGATCGCGCCGTCGCGCGGACGTGGTAGCCCGCGTCGAGCAGTTGGAGGATGCAGTGTTGGGCGATGAAGCCCGTTCCGCCGGTGACGAGGACAGTGTCTGCCATGAGGTCAAATCTAGTGAGAAAGCATCTTGCCTCGTCGAGGAGCTACGCGACGACGGTGGTTCCCGCCGAACCGTCCAACAGGCCCGGCGCGTCGTCAAAAGTCCCGATGGAGCCGTGCTTACCAGTGGCCTTGACGAACCGACAGACTGCTTCGACCTTGGGGCCCATGGATCCCGCCGCGAAGTTCATGGCGCGCAGTTCCTCGACGGTCACCTTGTCCAGGGCGTGCTGCGTGGGTAAACCGTAGTCGGCGAGCACCGCGGGCACGTCGGTCAACAACAGCAACGCGTCGGCCCTCACGTCGCGCGCGATCAGGGCCGCCGCGAGGTCCTTGTCGATGACCGCCTCCACCCCTTCGAGGTGACCTCGCTTGTCGCGCGCCACGGGAATGCCGCCGCCGCCCGCGCAGACGACGATCGTGCCCTGGGCGACCAGTTCGCGAATGGTCGAGAGTTCGACCACTTCAATGGGCTCGGGTGAGGGCACGACGCGACGCCAGAGGTCACCGTCCTGCTTGAGCGCCCATTTGCCGCCACCCACGCGGCGCGCTTCGTCTTTCGAATAGCCACGACCGACGAACTTCGTCGGCGATTCGAAAGCGGGATCCTTCGTGTCGACGATCGTCTGGGTCAGGACCGCCACGACCCTTCGCTGGAGCACGTTTCCCAGGGCCTGGACCAACCAGTAGCCGATCATGCCCTGGGTCTGGGCACCGAGGACGTCGAAGGGGAACGGGTGGTCGAGCACGGGATCGTTCGCACTCTCGAGCGCCAGCATCCCCACCTGGGGTCCGTTGCCGTGGGTGAGGATGATCTCGTTGCCCTCGCAAATCCGCGCCAGTTGTTTGACCGCGTCGACGACGTGGTGTTGTTGGATTTCGGCCGCGGGCTTCTCACCTCGCTGGAGAAGCGCGTTTCCGCCTAGTGCCGCAACGATGAGAATGTCAAACTCCTGCCAACGTGGCGACCATGATTGCCTTGATCGTGTGTAAACGGTTTTCCGCCTGGTCAAAGACGATTGACGTCTTTGATTCGAAGACCTCGTCGGTGACCTCGAGTGCGCTGACGCCATATTTCTTGTCGAGCTCGGCGCCCAAGTCGGTGTCGGTGTTGTGCAAAGCCGGCAGACAGTGCAAGAACCGCACGTCGGGGCTTTCGCTGGCCTTCACTAACTCCCCGTTGACCTGGTAGGGCAGGAGCAACTTGATGCGATCGGCCCACGAATCGGTGGGTTCTCCCATCGAGACCCAGACGTCGGTGTAGATGAAATCGGTGTGGGCGACTGCTTCTTGCGCGTTGTCGGTGATCAGGATCCTCGCGTCCGAGTACTGCGCCAATTGCTGGGCGATCGCCTGTACTTCCTTGGAGGGCTGGAGCGACGTCGGCGCGCCGATCCGCACGTCGAGGCCCAGCAGCGCACCCACGCACAGCAGCGAGTTAGCCGTATTATTGCGCGCGTCGCCGACGTAGGTCAGCGCCACCTGCTCAAGGGGCTTGACAGTGTGGTCGCGAATCGTGAGCATGTCCGCGAGCAACTGCGTGGGGTGCCACTCGTCGGTGAGGCCGTTCCAGACCGGCACGCCGGCGAACTCGGCCAACAACTCGACGTCGCGGTGCGCGAAGCCCCGGAATTCGATGCCGTCGTACATGCGACCGAGCACGCGCGCGGTGTCCTTGACGGTTTCCTTGTGGCCCAACTGGGTTTCGCCAGGTCCCATGTAGGTGACGTGAGCGCCCTGGTCGTGGGCCCCCACCTCGAAGGCCGACCTCGTACGAGTGGAGGACTTCTCGAAGATCAGGGCGATGTTCTTGCCCTTGAGCAGTCTCTTCTCGGTCCCCGACCACTTCTCACGACGCAGACGGTCGCTCAGGTCGAGCAGACCGATGAACTCCTCCTTGGTCAGGTCGGCGTCCTTTAAGAGGCTGCGACCCTTCAGTCCGGTGGTGATATCAGAACTCTTCATGCGACACTCTCTCGCTCGATTGGACAGGTCATGCAACGCGGACCACCGCGCCCACGACCCAGTTCGCTGCCGTCGATGGTCACCACTTCGATGCCGTTCTTTCGCAGCATGGTGTTGGTGGCGACGTTGCGGTCGTAACCCATGATGACCCCGGGCGCGACGGCGAGGAAGTTCGTCCCGTCGTCCCACTGTTCGCGCTCGGCCGCGCGAACGTCCTCGTCGGTGGTAAGGACGGTCACGCGGTCGACTTTGAGGACCTGGGCCAACGTCTCCCAGAGGTCTTCGTTTTGCAGCATGCTGAGCGTCCCTGGCTCCTCGCCCGGGGTGATGGTCCAACTGCGCAAGTTCTTGTCAAAGTACGGGTACAGCACGAACGTCGCGCGGTCGATCATGGTCATCACCGTGTCCAGGTGCATGAAGGCGTGGCTGTGGGGCAGCTCGATGGCGATCACTCGGGTGGCCTGGCCGGTCTCGAACAGCCGTCGAGTCAGAATCTCAACCGCGATCGGCGTCGTTCGCTCGCCCATCCCTATCATGATCGTGCCGTGACCCAGGATGTGCACGTCGCCGCCCTCGATCGTCGCTTGGTGATTGACCACCTCGGCGTCGAGCAGGACCTCGAACTTCTCGTCCTTGAAGACCGGGTGGTAACGGTAGACCGCCCTCGTGTGCAGTGACTCACGCTTGCGCGCGGTCTTGGCCATGGGGTTGATCGTGACCCCGCCGTAGATCCAGCACGAGTTGTCGCGCTGGAAGAGCGTATTGGGCAGCGGCGGCAGGATGAAGTCGTCCGCGCGCAACTGCTCCCAGGAAAGACTCTTCGCCTTCAAGGGCGAGAGGTCCGCCTTCAAGATTCCCCCGATGAGGAACTCCGCGAGTTTCTCGCCGTCGAGATCGTCGAGCAACTGGCGCACCGGCTTGACGAGCGACGGTCCGATCTGGTCGTCGGTGCACAACGAGTCGAGCACGAAGGCCCGGCCGTCGTTGAGCGACAAGACGTCCGCCAGCAGGTCACCGAACAGGTGGACCTTGACTCCCTTGTCGCGCATCGCCTGGGCGAAGGCGTCGTGCTCCTCGCGCGCCTTCTTCGCCCAGAGGACGTCGTCGAACAAGAGACTCTGGATGTTCGTCGGGGTGAGTCGCGAGAGTTCGAGACCCGGCCGGTGCAGGATCGCCTGCTTGAGTTGGCCAACTTCTGAATCAACGTGAAGTGTCATTGCACTACCTTCTTCTCTTACTTCTTGGACTTGGTGTCCTTGTCGGACTTGGAACCCTTCTCGGGCTTGGTGACCAGGGGGGCGAGTGCTTCGGCGTGCCATTCGGCGGGAACCTCGTCGGGCAGGTCAACGGGGATGGCGATCTCGCCGAGTCCCTGTCGACGTGCGTTGAGGAACGCGTAGAGCACGAGGCCCGCGAGCAGCACCACGAGTGCCTGGTAGACGACCTGGTAACCCGAGGCGAACGTCACCCACATGGAGAACAAGACGCTGGCGCCCGCGACGCAGAGGTCACGAGCCAACTGCCAACCCTGCACGTGACGACGCTTGGACACGAGGAACGTCAACTGCGCGATCGCCGAGAAGAAATACGGGATCGCCACCGTGACCACGCTCAAGTCGACCAGGTAAGTGAAGACCGTCAAACCCGAACTCGTCGAGTAACGCCAGAGCATCAAGAGCGACGGCAGGGCAGTGCCCACTAGGATGCCGAACCACGCGGTGCCGCGCCTATCGGACCAGGCAAAAGGACGAGGGAAGAGGTCGTCCTGGGCGATCGCCCGCGAGGTCTCGGTGACGATCAGCGTCCAGGCGATGAGCGCTCCCAGTCCGGACACCACCGCCACGCCCGCCACGAACTGTCCGGCCCACGCGCTGTGGGGGAACATGGTCTGAAAGGCGTTCACGAATGGTGAACCGGTGCTGACCAGGGTGTGGTGCGCGACGAGGCCCATCACGACTGCGGTCACCAGGACGTAGAGGCCGGCGCTCGCGACGGTGCCGATGACCGATGCGCGCAGCACGTTGGTGCGCGGATTCTTCACGCGCTTGGCGGTGATCGCCGCCGCTTCGACACCGATGAAGGAGAACAGGGCCACGCCCGCGGCAATCCCGATGCCGTTATAGAGACTGCCGCCCGAGGCGTTGAAGGGTCCGAAGTTCGAGCGCGCCACGAAGAACCAGCCGACGACGCCCACGAAGAGCAACGGCAGGAACTTCAAGACCACGGTGACGTTCTGGAACCACGCCATCTGGCGCACACCCGTGAGGTTGATGATCGCCGGGATCCACAGACCGAACATCGCGATGCCCCAGTTCTGCATCCCGCTGGGGTTCGTGAACTTGAACAGGGCGTCGACGTAGAAGACCCACGACGACACGATGGCGGCGTTACCGGCCCACGACTGGATCCAGTAGCACCACCCGACGAGATAGCCGGCGAAGTCGCCGAACTCGTGACGGGCGTAGGCGTACACGCCGCCGTCGCTATTGGGCACTCGCTTCGTGAGCTGCCCGAACAAGACGGCAAGCAGCATCGCACCGATGGCGATGACCGCCAGCACCGCGATGCCCATGGTGCCCGCGCCGGCGAGTACAGCCGGCATCGTGAACACGCCGGTACCGACGATGCTGCCCACCACTAGCGCGGTCGCGGACGTTAAGCCGAGCGAGTGCGCTTTTTGCTGATTTCGCTCCGAGAGTTCCGCAATCGGGGGCTCCTTTTTCGAAGCGGAAGGAGAGTTGAGTAACGTCATACTGCCTCCTCAAGTGATGCGTACGGGGCTTTTCGCCCTACTTAATTGTCCTACCAACACTGCCGACTTTTCCTGGCGGACTAAGGCCGAAAGTCCAATCCTTGCTCCATGCGCGTGATGTCTTCGTGACTGCGGTGACTGCTATGCAACGTGATACTCGCCAGTTTGCACATTCGGTTGCTGTAAATCGGTTGAAGTAAGGTGGTCCTTCGGCGACGCTGCTACCAAGGGTTGCGTCACCGTGGGGGCCGCTAGCTCATCGGGAAGAGCAGGAGACTTTTAATCTCAAGGTGCCGGGATCGAGACCCGGGCGGCCCACCGAATGGCGCTGTTTATTTCACGTCGAACCTCTTGGACCAGCCCACGCGGAAGAACCCACGACGCGAGGCGTCGCCTCGTCTCCACAACGCGGCCTTCGAATGTTGCCGTGACGAGGGAGGACATCCAAAGTGATGGAGGTGGCGCAGGGTGCACTGGGGTTCGGACCAACCAGAAGACGTGGCGGCGAACTTGAGGGACTTTCGCACGTCGCTCACGGTGTCTCCTAGGGAAAAGGTCACCTAGGGTCTGGAGCAACGTCACCACGGTAGCACAGTTGCCTGCGCAACGAACCTTCTGCAGTCCAGACCAAGAAACGGACGTCACGATAGTCACCACGATGTCGAACTACAGCGCGACGGCCCCGCGCACCTGCCTCTCGACCCTATCCAGTGAACGAACGTCGACGAGAGACATTACGTTGAAAGTACGCAGTAGTTGCGCAGGGCACCGCGCGTGCCGAAAGGTCGACCATGGTCACTCGTTCCACCGAAGCCACGGGTCCTCACCACAAGTCCAACCACTCCGCTACCTCTCGTTCAACGAAGAACAGTGACCTCGCGACGCTTCCCCTTGACGTGGTGTTGAAGAAACTCGACGCGTCAGAGTCGGGACTCTCAAGCGCGCAGGCAGCGAAGCGCCTGCTCGAATACGGCGCCAACGAGATTGCCGACGTGAAGGAGAACCGGCTACTGAAGTTTCTTAGTTACTTCTGGGGACCGATTCCGTGGATGATCGAAGTGGCAGTGCTGCTGTCGGGCATCCTTCGTCATTGGCCTGATTTCTTCATCATCCTGGTGCTGCTCGTCGCCAACGCCGTGATCGGATTTTCGGAGGAACACAAAGCCGGTAAGGCGATTGACGCGCTGAAAGCGTCGCTCGCGATCAAGGCCAGAGTCTTGCGAGACGGCGCGTGGGTGAATCCGCTCGCCAAGGGATTGGTACCCGGCGACGTGATTCGCCTTCGTCTGGGCGACATCGTGCCCGCCGACGCCCGACTTCTCGACGGTGATCACATCGAGGTCGACGAGTCAGCGCTCACGGGCGAATCGCTACCCGCCTCTCGGGGACCCGGTGACAGCGTGTACTCAGCCTCGATCATCCGACAAGGCGAGATCGGAGCGCTCGTCTACGCCACGGGCGCCGCGACGTATTTCGGCAAGACCGCTGAACTCGTCCAGGATACTCAAACCAAGAGCCACTTCCAAAAGGCGGTCCTGCGCATCGGGACCTACCTGATCTACCTCGCGATCGCCATGGTGGCCATCATCATCGTGGTCTCCCTAGTACGCGGCGATCCATTCCTCACCACGTTGCAGTTCGCGCTCGTCCTCACGGTCGCCGCAATCCCTGTCGCCATGCCGACGGTCTTGTCGGTCACGATGGCCGTGGGGGCGCGCTTGCTTGCGCGCAAGAAGGCCATCGTCAGCCGACTCGTGGCGATTGAGGAGCTCGCGGGCGTGGACATCCTCTGCACTGATAAGACCGGCACGCTCACGCAAAACACCTTGACCCTGGGCGATCCCTATGCCGTACCAGGAGTCGACGCCCGACAGGTGATTCTCGACGGCGCACTCGCGTCGCGCGCGGACGACAATGACACCATCGACCTCGCCGTGCTCGCCGGACTCGAGAGTCCGGCTGACCTGCACGGCTACACGGTCTCGCACTTCCAGCCCTTCGACCCCGTGGGCAAACGTACCGAGGCGACCGTGAAGGAAAAGGGCGGCCCGACGTTCAAGGTCACCAAGGGCGCGCCCCAGGTCATCCTCGCCCTGTCGTCCAACTCGCGCGCCGTGAAGTCGAGCGTCGACCACGCAGTCAATGAGTTCGCCAAACGCGGGTTTCGCTCGCTCGGCGTCGCGCGCGCGCAGGGCAACGGTCGCTGGCTTTTCCTGGGCGTCCTGCCGTTGTTCGACCCCCCGCGCGTCGACGCCAAGGCCACCATCGCCACCGCCCGTCAGATGGGCGTGCACGTAAAAATGGTCACCGGCGACGCCCTCGCGATCGCCGAAGAGACCGCTCGCACCCTGGGCATGGGAGCGAACATCCTCGACGCCGCAACGCTGCGCACCACGAAGAACAAGGAGACCCGCGAGACGACCAGGATCATCGAAGGGGCCGACGGTTACGCTCAGGTCTTTCCCGAGGACAAGTACCACATCGTCGACGTCCTCGAACGACACGGTCACATCATCGGCATGACGGGTGATGGCGTCAACGACGCACCGGCGCTGAAGAAGGCCGACTGCGGCATCGCGGTCTCGAGCGCCACCGACGCCGCGCGAGCGGCGGCGTCAATCGTACTGACGACGCCAGGCCTCTCGGTGATCATCGACGCCATCAAGGAGAGTCGCAAGATCTTCCAGCGGATGAACAGCTACGCGATCTACCGCATCGCCGAGACGCTGCGGGTCCTACTCTTCGTCACCGCCGTGATCCTGCTCTTTAACTTCTTTCCCGTCACCGCAATCCAGATCGTGTTGCTCGCTCTACTCAACGACGGCGCCATACTCTCCATTGCCTACGACAACGTGCGGTACCGAAACCAGCCCGAGGCGTGGAACATGCGTGTCGTGCTGGGCATGGCGACCGTGCTCGGCTTGGTCGGTCCGATTGCCGCCTTTGGCGTGTTCTACCTGGGCGACCGGGTTTTTCACCTGCGTCACGGCGAACTGCAGACCATGATGTACCTCACCTTGTCGGTCGCGGGGCACCTCACCATCTTCCAGGCTCGAACCCGAGGGAGCTTCTGGTCGATTCGACCCGCTCGCATACTCTGGGTCGCGGTGCTGGGAACGCAGATTCTGGCGACCTGCATCGCCGTCTTCGGGATCGTCATGACGCCTCTCGGCGTTGGTTACGCCGCCCTCGTCTGGGGCTACGCCCTGGTCTGGTTCCTCTTCACCGACCGGGTCAAGATCTGGGCCTACCAACTGCTTGACCCGTCGAACAAGTCGTCGCAAATGGACCAGCGAAGCGGACGGTTCCACTCGGACCTCGTTCTTATGGCGGCGAGCGTGACGCCGTTTCACACTGACGTCACCGGATCCGAGGAGCCGGTGTATCACGACAGCGCGTCGTGCCAGTACGCCAGACTCATTGTCCACGACGAGCACGTCGTGGCCGGAGACGACAACCGTCGACGCTGCACGTGGTGCGAGGCGCACGCCCACGTGGCGCCGTTTCACACCGACGTACGCACTGGTCCCGAGGAACCGGTGTACCACGACACGACCTCGTGCCCCTACGGCCAGGAGGTCACCAACGACCGGCACGATCTCGTCGGCACCGACGGACGCCGGCGATGCTCGTGGTGCGAGACGCACGCGAGTCCATCATTCGTCGGCGCCGTCGGATCGGCGAAGGACTCGTCCCACTAGGCCCGAAGACGCGATTGTTAGAGTTCCCCCTATGGTGAGCACGCATCCGAACGGCCAGGCGACCCCCGTGCACCGCGACCCCGTGACATCGCGATGAGCGTTCGCGACGGCGGCTTGATCTATCCACCAGCCCCGGGTTCGAGGATTTTGATCGCCTTCGACAAGTTCCGGGGCACGGCCTCGGCGCTCGAACTCTGCGAGGTCGCGAGCGACGTGGTTCGCCAGCTCGGGTACGAGCCCGACGTCCAGCCGCTCTCGGACGGCGGCGAAGGGTTTCGTGACGCGTTCTCGGGTGAGACCTTTGAGGTGCAGGTATCGGGACCCTTGGGCGAGCCCGAGCAAGCGCACATCACACTGGTCGTCGGTGACGAGGGACCCGTAGCCGTCGTCGAGAGCGCCGACGCCGTAGGACGCCACCGTCTTCCCTCTCCGACCGGCGACCAGGCGCTCGCCGCGTCGAGCGAAGGCGTGGGCGAGCTCGTGCTCGCCGCCGCCGCGTTGGGTGCCGCGTCGATCGTGGTGGGCCTGGGAGGTTCAGCGACGTCTGACGGCGGACTCGGGTGCTACCGAGTGTTGAGCGAACACGGGGGTCTTCGCGTACCGGTGGTCGCCGCGACTGACGTCACCGCCCGCTTCAGCGGGGCGCGCCGCTACGCCCACCAAAAGGGCGTGCGCGAGGAGGACCTCGTCCTGGTCGACGAACGACTCGACCACGTTCGCGCGATCTACCTCGAGGAGCGAGGCGTCGACGTCGAAACCCTCGAACGTGCCGGAGCCGCCGGAGGGATCCCCGGGGCTCTCGCCGCCCTCGGTGCCTCGCTCGTCGACGGACTCAGTGCGGTCGCGGGTGCCGTGGACCTCGCGTCGCGGATCAAGTCAGCGAGCCTGGTGATCTCGGGTGAAGGTCGCTTCGACGACGGCAGCCTCGAGGGCAAGGTCACTTCCGGACTCGCCGCCATGACCGACGGTCGGGCTCCGCTGCTCCTCGTGTGCGGCGCGATCGAGCCCGAAGCCCAGCAGCTCCTCGAGGCGCGTTTCGCCCACGTGCACTTCGTCGATCTCAGTGCGCGCGTGGGCGCATCCCGGTCGGCCGCCGACGTCCGGGGTTCGCTGCGCGAGGTGCTGCACGACGAATTACGCCACGACCTAACGTCGTAACGGAGGAAACCGCCATGAAACTCAACAAGAACGTACTCGACGAACTGCGAGTTGAGCCGGGAAAGCGCGCCCGGCTCGCAGAGCGCAGTACCGAGCAGACCACCACCGACTGGCTCGAGGAAAAGGGCGATTCCCGCAAGGCCCCGAAAAACCAGGATGAACCGCGCAAGAAGGTCGCCGAAAAGGACTTGGCCTCGTTCGTGTCCGAACTCGCCACCGCGCAGGACCTGCTCTGGGCCGACGGCTCGCACGCCCTGCTCATCGTGCTCCAGGCCCTGGATGCGGCAGGCAAGGACGGCACCATCAAGCACGTGATGTCGGGCGTCAATCCCCAGGGCTGCCGAGTCGAATCGTTCAAGCAACCCTCAACCGAAGAGCTCAGCCACGACTTCCTCTGGCGCGCTACCAAGTCGCTCCCGGCTCTGGGCGCCATCAGTATCTTCAACCGCTCCTACTACGAAGACGTGCTGGTCGTGCGTGTACACCCCGAACTGCTCGACCGGACCCACGAGCAACCTGATGACGGGGACCTCGCCAAGCTCTGGAAACATCGCTACGAGGACATCAACAACTTCGAGCACCATCTGCACCGCAACAACACCAGAATCGTCAAGGTCTTCCTGCACATCTCGCGTGACGAGCAGAAGAAGCGATTCCTCAAACGTCTCGACGACCCGGACAAGCGGTGGAAGTTCTCCACCAGCGACCTCGCCGAGCGCCAGCACTGGGACGAGTACCAGCAGGCGTACGAAGAGGCCCTCAGCGCCACGTCCACGCCGTGGGCCCCGTGGTACGTCGTGCCCGCGGACCACAAGTACGCGCTGCGCGCGTTGGTCGGCGGCATCATCGTCGACACCATCGACCAGATGGATCTGAAGTCACCGCGCGTGGCGAAGGACAAGCTGGCGGCGCTCGACCAGGCGAAAGTGGATCTCCTCGCCGAGAAGTAAGTCGTCCGCTTAGTGAAGGAACTACTTCACGTAGCCGTGCTTCACCAGGAAATGCTGCAGTGCGGTCACGAAACCCGCGCCGCTCGGATCGATCGGACTGAGGGCACTGTGAAGGTGGCCGGCCTTCAATTGGGCGGCCAGAAAATTGTTCGCGACGCCGCTTTCGCCAAGCATGTACTCGTCGGCGACCCACGCCGCGATGACGCCCACGGAGTCCTGGTAGTGCGTGCTCGCCTGTGCGTGATAGGCCTGCAGCCACCCGGTCGCGTCCGCTTTGATTAGGGCGGGGAACCTTCGCGTCACGTTCGTGAAGGTACCGTCGGCGAACGAGAGGATTTGAATAGGCAAGCCCGACGCCGCGAAATCGGTGAACGCGTAGGCGAAGTGGTCGTCGGCGCTGACGAAGTACGTCACGCCGCCCGGTCCAATCTCCTCGAGGCGCACGCCGGGGTCGCCGAAGTTCCGCTCGGTCTTGACGACCTTGGTCGACGTCGCACCCAAGGAATAGACCTGTTCGATCGAACAACAATGAGCGCCCCCGCTGTAGAGGTCCAGGACCACGTCGAACGGACCTCCCGATTGGAATCGGACCACGTGCACGACGCTGACTCTCGAGGAGATGGTATTGGGCCAGCACACGTCACCGCACCAAACAGATTTGACCAAACCGCTGTACAAGAGTGTTCCCTCGCGGGTGATGGTCAGGTGTGGGTTGCTTGATTCGGGATACGTGCCCGAATACGTGAACGTCGCGGTCACGCCATCCATCGTTGCTGACTGGGTCGACGCACCCGCCTCGCCGACCGGGGCGAATGCGACCGTCGTCACTGTCACCAGGAGACAAATTGCGAGCGAGGCGCCCAGGCGAGCAAATCGATTTGAGAGTGACGTCGTGAATTCCATTCACTAACCGTACGCCGTCTTCGCGCCGGCGGTGACGAACTGTCGCCCTACGCCTTACCGAACATTGGTATCGTGCTCGCTGCGCGGTACCCGGTGGGGTTCATCTGGTACACGGTGCTCGGCCCCCAGGACGGAGACGGATTCGCGTCAGTTTGTTCGTCATGGCCAACGACCTCATCGGTCGGGGCGCTGAGAGACTGGTGATCGCGGCGCTCGCCGGCCCGGATTTCCTGGCCGTTGGCGACGCCTTCCGCTACAGACCGCTTGCTACGTGAGGTTCGCCCACGCCGACTCACTGCTCGTAGTTCTCGACGATGCTCTCGGGACGGACACCCTCGCCGTCGGGGTTGAGACCCGCGGCTCGACGCGCGCGACGTCGGCGCAACAGGTCCCAGCATTGGTCGAGTTCGACTTCGATTGCGCGCAATCGCGCGAGCTTCTCACCGGTCAGTGGCTCGTGCTCGTGTGAATCCTCGAGCCGCTTTTCCTCGTCAGTGAGTTCGCTAACCTTTTGCAAAATAATGCTGTCGTCCATGGTCATCCTCGCGGTCGTACCTAGTCACCGACTCTAGGGGGCGAGCCCGGACACCGATCCCGAAGGGCGGACACCCGTCACTGGCGCGCGGCGTTCCCTCAGCGCGGGGCGGGCTTCGTGTAGGTGGCCGAACCGTAGCCCAGAATCGGCACGAAGATGAATGATAGAAGCCACAGGCCAATACCAAAGCCCGATGACTTCGAGAACGCCTTGGCGATGTCCATCGCCAAGATGAGCGAGAAGACGATGTTGATGAAGGGGATGAACAGCAGGATGAGCCACCACTCCGGCCGCCCCGCGATCTTGCAGTAGAGGTAGAGATTGTAGATCGGAACGATCGCCCCCCATCCCGGTTCTCCCGCCTTGGTGAAGATTCGCCAGTAGGCCGCTATATAGAACACGATGATGGCGAGCACGATGATGATCGTGACCGCGCTACCCGCACCGCTCGACGCCAGAATAGTTGCGAACACCAGTCCCCCTTATGGTTCCTCGAATGGTACCGAACCGACCTCAGTGGCGGTGGTCATATCGCGCAGATTTTTCCTGCCGATCAGAGATTGTCGCCCCGCCATGGGAGTGGTGATCGAACTGACAGACGGCCGCGCCGCTCAGGACGTGTACCGTCGCGCGAGTCGACGACGAAGCGGCCCCGGGAGGAGTCGCTTGACCGCGTCAGTCTGTTGACGAAGCCGGGCGATCTCGCGCTCGTCCCACTGGTGCTGTGCTTCGAGGACCGCGTACTGGTGGGTCAATAGCTCGTGTTGCTTAGTGAGGTCGACGAGCTGGTCGGTCAAGGTCACCATGTCCGAAGAGAGTTCCTCGATCGCCCGGCCACCGTCGTCACGCACCGCTTTGACGACGAACTGGTAGGTCAACGACTCTCGGTCTTCGAGCAACTTCTCGAGTACCTCGTCGCTGAGGTCACCGCGCGCTACGCCGATCTCGGTCGAAAAGACCGGCACCGTGACCCGCTGGAGTTCGACCGCGACGAGTCCCGCTTCTCGCAACAGGTCGAACAAGCTGTCCTTGGTCATGAAGTGGATGTGCGTCCGATCGAGCAAGCCGGTCTCGGCGTAGGGAAAGCTCCCGCGCAGCAGTGCGACCTTGACGTCCACGTGGGCGATGTTGGGCACCGAGACGACGACCACGCCACTCGGGCTCAGGTGTTTGAGCGAAGAGCGAAGGGCAGTGAGCGGGTCGCGCAGATGCTCGAGGACGTCGCCGAAGATGATCGCGTCAAACTCCTCGCCGTCGAACTCACTCCAGAGTTCATCGGTCTCGACGTCGCCCACCACGAGTCGCTCGAGCCACGCCAGCGCGGCTTCGGCGACTGTGGCGTCTACCTCGACGCCCACGACTCGACAGCCCTGGGCTACGAGTTGCTCACTGACGTGACCCGAGGCGCAGCCGATTTCGAGCGTGCGTTTGTTGAATCCCACCATGCGCAACATGCTCGCGTGCGAGTTGTTCTCGCCGCCGGGGTCGATGGCCGTGTGGTAATGCGAGAGCATAGAGAAAAACTAGTCCCAATTTCTTGGTTCACGTTGCGTGAGTGCAAGGGCGTTCGGGGCGTTCCCGCTGCGCTGGTGAACGGTCAGAGCTTGGCGGTGGCGTGCGACGCGGTGGCGTTCCTGGAACTGCACCGGCGCGTGACCGCGGGTCGCTACGGCGGTTCAGTGTTGGTTGTACTTGACCGTCGTCGTCTTACCGTTGAGCAGAGTGATCGTGAACGTGAAGACCCCGTTGCGCGAACGAGGCTTGACCTCCACTCGCACGAGCAGCTCGGTGCCGCTATCGCTCACGACCAGCGCGTTCGTGCCCGCGTGGCTCGTCACGGTCGGTCGCCCGTAGAAGCCGGTACCGATGATCTGGAGCGTGACGGTCCGTCCCGCCACGGCGTGCCCGACGACGTACTGGGCGACTGGCCCGGGTGGTGTGACCGGCGCCACCGGGGCAGTCGGCGCAGCCGCCGTCACGGTCAGGGTGAACACGAAGGTGCCCTGGTCGCCAAAGCCGTCGGTGGTGGTGCCCGTGGCCTTGTAGGTGCCCGCCGCCAGTGTCGCGCCGTTGGTGCTCACCGCGCCACTACTCGAGACCAACAGCGAGGGCGAGCCGCTCGATTGGGTGAACGTGACCGGACCGGTGTTGCGGCTGACACTCAGTTGATCATTGAACGTCGGCGTCGACGTCGTGACGACCGAGGCCGTCGTGGGGCTGTTCTGGGTTATCGGACCGACGGTCATCGTGAAGGTGAACACGCCGGCGTCGCCACTCGTGTCACTGGTAGTACCCGTCGCGTCGTACGTCCCGAACGGTAGGGCACCACTCGTCGTGAGAAGACCGGTGCTCGAGACCAACAGCGAGGGCGATCCGCTCGATTGCGTGAACGTGACCGGACCGGTGTT
>Ga0181516_10001017_pt1 | contig 22673 bp, 18 predicted proteins | sample PEATcosm2014_Bin_25_FD_121104 | JGI IMG/M metagenome (GOLD analysis project Ga0181516, IMG submission 121104) | Peatland microbial communities from MTU Mesocosm Facility, Houghton, MI, USA - PEATcosm2014_Bin01_10_metaG | ecosystem: Environmental > Terrestrial > Soil > Wetlands > Peat | place... | reverse complement strand
CGTGGTTATGAATCCATGTCCGGGGTGGGTCTTTGATGGTGATCAGCTGTCTCGGCTACAGAGATGACGCTGCTTCCTGTTCGGCGCCGCCAACGGCACCGATTCGAAGCTGGAGATGGTCACACGGAAGATGGGAATTCCCGTCTCGGGACAGCCTGAAAGATTTCTCGTTTTCGACGGGATGTCAATTTCACAATGCAACTCACTTGAAAGGCCGAAAAGTATCGTTTTCATATCAATTGACGTAACTAACGTGGACTGCAGCGGACAAAAGCCCCGCTAATATAGACCAACTTGATCAAACCGGTGAAAGTAGGTATCAGGTAGTACAGGAAATCAGCATCACTCGATTATCAACTGATAACTAAATTCGGCGCGTAGCCTAAGACGATGAGTATTTGAGCGCAGCCAGCATCTCCCATCGCTGAATGAGTTGTCGTTGTGGCAGGAGTGGTGATGAATTTATGTTCGGGGTGGTTCTTTTGATGGTGATCAGCTTCTGCGAGCTACAGAGATGACGCTGCCTCCTCTTCGGCGCCCCCAACCGCACCGATTTGAGGCTGAAATGATCACTCAGCCCGTTTTTGGCGCTGATTCTGATCACCGCATCTTCTCAGTGAGCAAAGTCGCTGAGAAGCCTGAAAATAAGTCGAAAATATGCTGACTTAGTTATCTTTTTGAGAAAGATGATTTATCAGTGCGACTCACACCGGAAGCCGGTAAGTATTGTTTTCATATCAATTCTGACAATTTGCGTGGACTGCAGCGGACAAGTCATCGGGTATAGAGCAACTTGATCAAACCCTATAACGCTAAAAATCACCAACACTGGTGCACAGTTATCACCTGATAACTAGCCGAACCGTTGTTTGCCGGCAGCTTTTGAGCAGTATCCTGATCCATCCTCGCCATCTTCAGCATCATTCATCATTCTGATAACCATTATCAGAATGATCACCAAGTTGAACAGTGTGATCAGGATCTGCGAACCACTAGCCCAGCTTCACATTCCACAAGCCGACATAACATTACCTATCTCGCCACAGCGCAACTCGCCAGCACACAGAATTGCCCTTTCGGCAAGGTGACACAAGAGCCAGAGACCGGCATGAGGAACATGCCGCCGCCAACAGGTTCCCCTCGTCAACAGTTTTCGGTTCTGACCGTAGTCATTGTAATCATGCCGGGCGCACCATAGCGATATGGTCTTCATCGACGTGTGGCACGTCACCTGACTGATTCACCAGCAGACCAGTATTCCCACACGTCGAAGTAATGCTGGCTTCCAGAAGCCGGTTTCGAGAGACCCTGCCTGCGACTTGAAGCTGTAGCTTTCTACGATACTTTTGCTACCACTACGCGCAGTCCAGGCGATTGCGACGCCGGTCAGGGGCGCTTTCTGGGCTCCCCAATTTACACGACCCGGCTCACTTCGATGTTGACCACGCTTGTCCCATCTTTCGGTTCTGGTGTCGCCGTGTCCGGCGCGCTGATGACGTGCCAATTTCCTGGCGATCTAAAATCTCCGGGCACAACCTTGAGAGGTAGGACGTTCCTTTTCCGGAGCCGCACGAAGAACATGCCGTTAGAGCCCGTGAAAACGGTTTCCTGTCCGACCTGAACAGCTGCGCCATCGACTGGCATTCCCGATGAATCCTTTACGATTCCGCGAACGATAAATTTTGCCGTAAGCGTTGTCTGATTGGTGTGGGCCTGGCCTGCGACGTGGCCCATCTGCCATGGACCTTGCACGTAACTGTTGCCGTATGTGCTCCACCGCACCGCGCCGTTAGGTAAGGTATTGGTCGCTAATGTAACGGTTGTGCTGTGCGGAAGTTGCCAGCTCACGCTTACGCTAATTGTCTGCTGAAAGGGTGAGACCCCAGCACCATACGGAACGAAGTTCGTTACATACCCGACACTCGCAGTTAGCCGGTTCGACGTAAACGATCCGCCATAATTGATCGACCACTGCCCTTGAGCGTACGTCACAAACTCACTGACCGACCAGCGCCGGGTTAGCTTTTCAGTGAAAGAGGAAGTAATTGACCCACCATGCCCCGATCGATAGTAGCTCGCCGTGATCGCCACGGGGCCGGGATGGACAGCACCGCCATAGGTTTGGCCGCTCACTTGGTTCGTACCCGATGTGCCAGTCAGGGCCGAGGCGCTAAGCGAAAGACCCCGCATATTCGCAGAAGCGCCGACACTGCTGATCGTGGATTCCTCTTGGACAAGAGAAGAGCTGGCGCCAGCCTTCGGGGTCTGTTGCACATCGAAGAAGTAATCTTGCCGCGTGGCGAAAAAGGAGAGCGATTTAATGGGCTTGTAAAAGATACTCCCATTTGCGAATGGTTGGCTTTGCAGGAGCCCTGCCGCGCCGGATGCGTCAAATCCTTTCCCTAAGTAATGCAATGCTCCAATTGCGGTGTACTGTGACCCCACGACGACCCCCATCGTGGAGAAGTCCAGGCCGCGGGGCAATTTGCGCTGATAGAGAATTCCTGTACCGAACTGATTCACGCTTGTGGCCGAGAAATAAGGAAACGAATAAAACTCGCCAGCAGCCCCGGCAAAAACGGTTAATTCTTGCTTTTTCCATTGTCGCTCGGCCGTTAGCCCACGCAACGGAACCGCTAGGCCGGTGCCGACCGCGAGGCCGAGATAATTGTCACCAGCAGTCAGATGCCACTGGTGCCAATTGAACGAAGAACTCACGCCCATGTGAAGCTGGCCATCTGCGATTCCAACGCCAAATGTCTCGGTCGAATTCGAAAAATGGAGGACTACACTTCCGCCGCCAGCGTCGAACATAGTGCTGTCGCCACCTTTGAGTTCGACGACTTGAGCAGGACTCGGAGCCGGCGATGCGAGCAACAGCAAGAGGAATAGAAATAGGGGCCGCGCGGTCATTTTTCAAGGTGAAAAGCGTCGTGTCGGATGCGGTCGCGACAGCCCGTCTGTTTATCTCGGCAAATGTAGAATGTGTGCGGGACAATCGTCACCAATCCGACCCCATTGGAGACGTGTGCGCCGCTAATCGAGGCGTTGAAGGTTCCCCAGCACGGTAAGGCGTCGCATTTCACTTTATAAGCAAATTCGTGCTGCTGTTTTGCGCCAATCTTGGCAGACATGGAATCAAGCTGGATGTGAATACCCGGATCGAGTGGCCGTATTTGGGACTTACCGTCTTGATTCACGTTAAAGCTGTACTCTTGGATGACCACCGATACGGGCTCCAAGAGGTCATTCGTGATAGTGAAGGTTCCATTGGCCTTGCCATGACCGTACTCGGTGATGATGGGCGCAATCCCTTGGGCGTGAAGCGCAGGGGCAACGAGGAGCAGTACGAGCATATAGATCTGTCTTATCAAATCTCTTGTCATCGTCCAAAAAGTGAAGCGGCCGTATTTTCTGCTGAACAGCCGCTCCAATCCCTCGGTTGTTCGTTAGTTGGCTTGAGCAGAGATCGAGAGTGTACCCGTGTAGTTACCAGGCGCCGAAGCAAACCCAGGGTCCAGGCTCAATGTAATTGTGTGGGTATGTGTTCCGCTTGTGTGCCCCGGCGTTAATGCTGGAAAGGTGATCCAACCGCATGAGTTCATGAATTGAACCTGCGTTTGCATGCTCGATGGGCCGCCGCAATTTGGCCAGGAATTGACCTGGCCGCCGCCACCAGAGAATTGTGCACTGATAGCAAACGCGGGGATCGAATCGCCGGTCGCGTCAGTAAGGGCCATGAAGCCGTTAAAGCCAGCTTCAATCGTCACCACACGGCCAGGGTTCAAGTTGTATTGCGTTGTGACAGAAATTACGCTGGGGGCCTGCCCGCCGCCCAATGGAAACGCCACCGTACCAGTGGATGCGGTAGCGGTCAGATTAAGCACTTCTGGCCCGTTATACGACAGCGGTACGCTGGTTATTTGGCTGGGATTCATTGTTGCGTGTCCCATCATAGGCATAAATAGCAAGCCGAGCCCGCCCAGGGCGACGAGCGCATTACGAAGAACCATATTCATTTTCACTGGTGTTTCTCCTTATCAGGTTTGGGAACGCCGGACTCTATGCCTAGTGCAAGACAGTGGCCAGAGACTCTCCTCCGACCGGAACTGTGGTAACCGCAAGATGCACGTTTCACCTAAACAGTGTCTCTGGTTCAACTTGCGAGGGAGAGTATGAGCGGTCGCATACCAGGTTCAAGCACGAGCGTCTCGCTGAGCGACCTATCATGAAGCCGAAAGCAGAACCTTGGATCCCGAAATCCAGAAGCTGGACAAAAGGTTGAGAGCAAGCACTTCCACCAGAGCCGCAAATAATCACTGATACCGGGCGCTGCCGTCAGGACGCGTAGCGGTTATTCAAATCGAGTGACCATGAGCCCAATCTCAACTGCGCCGCGGTCCCGAAGTCCGATTTTGGGAAGCCCGCGCTAACAGCTTGGTTTACGCGCTGGATTCGTACCCACAAACGCCGCAGGATTTACGAAACTTGATCATTCCGAGTCGGCAGCTATCGAACGCACATAGAAAGCGGCCTCTGCCTCGCCTCAGAGGCAATTCGGATAGGAGTCCGCTGGTTCGGTGTGGCCCTATTTCTTCAACTCCGCCGCGATCTGGACAAATTGGTCGAGCGCTGCCTGCAAATCCTCTGCAATCTCCGCCGCGATCACATCCGGATCTGGCAGGTTTGCCGAGTCTTCTAGGCTGTCGTCTTTCAGCCAGAAGATGTCCAGGCTCACCTTGTCACGCTTGACCAATTCTTCATAGGCGAAGACGTGGAAGCGCGCACTCTCCTTGCGTTTGTGCCGATTCTCCGGCCTGTAGCAAGCGATGAAGTCGTCGAGGTCGGCGCGCCTCAACGAGTTCGTCTTTAGCGTGAAGTGCTGATTCGTACGGAAATCGTAGATCCACAGCTTCGATGTCCACGGCTTTTCGCTCGCAGGCTTCCGGTCAAAGAAGAGCACATTCGCCTTCACGCCCTGCGCGTAGAAGATGCCAGTCGGCAGTCGTAACAGTGTGTGAACATCGCACTCGTGCAGGAGCTTCTTGCGGATCGTCTCGCCCGCGCCGCCTTCAAAGAGCACGTTGTCCGGAAGCACCACCGCTGCGCGACCGTGAATCTTCAAGCAGTTCTTCACATGCTGGAGGAAGTTGAGCTGTTTGTTGCTGGTCGAAGCCCAGAAGTCGTCCCGCACCACGATCAGACTCTCTTTGCTCTCTTCTCCCTCTTCGTTGATTACCGTGATGCTCGACTTCTTTCCAAACGGCGGATTCGTCAGCACCATGTCGTAGGCCGTCGAAGGCTTCTGATTCAAACTATCGCCCACCGTGATTGGGCATTCATCGCCGCCGATGCCGTGCAAGTACAGATTCATCGCCGCCAGCCGCGCCGTCGCGTCCACAATCTCCGTGCCGCTCAGCGTCTCTTCCTTCAACTGCTTCTTCTGCGCCTTATCCAACTGGTAGTTCTTCGGGTCGCTCAGGTAAGCGTGCGCCGCCAGCAGGAATCCGCCCGTGCCGCACGCCGGATCATTGATCGTCTGTCCCGGAGCAGGACGCATCACGTCCACCATCGCCTGGATCAGCGCTCTCGGCGTAAAGTACTGCCCCGCGCCGCCCTTCACGTCTTCGGCGTTCTTTTGCAATAGGCCTTCGTAGGCGTCGCCCTTTACATCCGCCTCAATCGACATCCATTCTTCTTTGTCGATCAGGTCGGCGATCAGTCGCCGCAGCTTGGCCGGGTCCTGGATTTTATTCTGCGCCTTGCGGAAGATGATTCCGAGCGTCCCCTTTTGCTTGCCCAGCTCAATCAGCACATGCCGATACTGCGTCTCCAGTGCATCGCCATCCAGACGAATCAGGGTGGCCCAGTCGAGGTCTTTCGGGATGATCGGCTTGCGGTTGAATGGCGGGCGTGTCTGTTCGTCCGCCATCTTAAGGAAGAGCAGGTACGTCAACTGCTCAACGTAGTCTCCATAGCTGAGCCCATCGTCGCGCAGAACGTTGCAGTAGTTCCAAAGCTTTTGAACAATTCCGTTACTGGTCATCAATTCCTCTAAACTACGCTGAACACTGTTTCCAGCCAGGCTGCCACTTCGCACTCGACTCCCGAAGTCGAGAAGACAAACTCTTGGCCTCTACCCACGCTCTTTCCATAGAGCCCATCTGAACGTGGCATCCACTTTCTTGAGTTTCGCGTCTGATGAAAGCCCAATTCCACCCTGCTAAAGAACAGCGGCAGTCGCCAATAGCTGCGGCGATATTCGCCAGGAGCAGTTAGCTGAAGCTTTTCGTCGTACCTCGGGAAGACCCCGCCTCCGGCGATTCCCGGAGCAAACGAGAGAGCTTGTCGAGCAATGTAAACGCAATTATTAGGCCTGTCTCTTTCCTCTAAATGGGGATGATGGTCGAGATGAGCGATATCAGCAGGAAGAGGGCCATGTTGGTTTACCGGGACCGCTCTGTCTACCTGCATCCACCCCCAGAGCAGGTGTAAATCCTTTGCACCGTATCCGAGCCGTACCTCGCCATTAGCTCCGATCCCCCCACTCCTTTTGAACCAGCCAAAGAAGAGAAAGAGATCTCCGGCACAAACGCCGGAATCGTGCAAAATCGTTTGTGGACCGCCATCTTGGCCGAAGATCAGTTCTTGTGAAGGAGCTACCGTCGCACCCCTCAAGCCGGGCCGAAGGTCGGGATCAAGATGTACCGGCCCACGTAACACAGTTCGGGTCCCGCGTGGCGAGATCACAGCAGAAGGGAGTTGTGGCACGTGTCCAAGGTCCTCATACCGAGTGCGGATGTTCACATGCGCCTGGTCCTCTGGGATTGGGAGGCTGAGCATTGTTCCATCCGGCAGTATCGGACTAGGACACCCGCCCGCGTCCTGATCGAATCCTTTGCGGCTGATGATGATCCTCTGCGGCACAGCCTCTGGAGCTATGGACAACTTCATCGCAGCTTTCATGATTTCGCTCCAGCGCGCTTCGTGCGCGCTCGTTGAGTGACGGCAACCTTCTTCACTTCGCGCTCGGCGCGAATGCGCTCCAACAGCACCGACGCTGGCTCGTCGTTCGGGTCCTGTGGAACCAGCTTACCTTCAAAGGCACGCTTCAGGATGGATTGGCGGAGAGAGGAGGCGCGCATTGCATTAGCAGCAAGCGCCGACTCAATCTCTTCGAGTATTGACACTCTGCGATCTGCTTCCTCAGCGATACGCCCTTGCTCTTCGATCGGGGGAACAAGCACGGCAGTCATCCTCAGTTGTTCGAAGTCAAGGTGTGGACGACCGGCCCCGTATATGTAGCGTTTGTACTGACGCTGACCATTCTCTTGCGAATTCATGTAGAGATTTAGGAATTTTGATGAGTCAGCCAGCGTTGGTCTCATCAATGCGACACTCTGGCAAACGTAATGCTCGACAAGATCTTCAGTCACTCCGCATACGTCGCCGGTATTTGCCCCAACAATCGTGACTAAAAGATCGCCACGCTCCACCCGGCTACGGGCGCAACTTGAGTCCTCGTTCGGTGGGCGGACATGCTGGCGAAAGCTGAGGTCGAGCTTGCCAGGGCGAATATTCTGTGCCATTAAGAATGTCGCACCATCATTGCTGTAGTACTGAGTCCAGTCGCGCGAACCACTGGTGATACGCGTGGTCAATTCGTCCATGCTAGCCAAGGCCCATCCTTCAGGAACTGGCGGGATATCTTTTGTGTCCGCAGATACGGGCGCTTTGTATTTCTTTTTCCAGTCGTCGTTCTTCGGTGGCTTGCCGGAGGCGTGCATCTTCGCCAGCTGGTCGGCTTCCCACTTGGCGCGGCGCTCCTTCAGGATGCGTTGGAGAAGCTGTTCGCCGCTCTCGTAGGTGCGGCCTTCCTTGCGCGCCAGCTCGGCCTCGGTCGGAACCAGACGCCCCTCGCAAGCCGCCTTCAGCACCGACGCCCGATACCGCTTCAGATTCGCATGCACCCGCTTCAGCCCCGCTACTGCCGCGTCGAGATCAGTAAGCAGGGTCTCGATTCCAACGACGATTCGATCTTGCTCCGGAAGAGGTGGAACCGGGAGCGGCGTCTCCTCGATGTGTTCTCGCTTGAGATTATTGATGTTTACACCGGCTGAGAGCTCAGAAACGCGGTTCCGATAGGTCGGCGTCTCCATGAAATAAGAGAGAAACGATGATCTGATCCCTGCGCTTGGCCTCACCGCCATACAGAATGCGCCAAACGACCCTTTCCATTCGCATGTGAGGCGAGCAGCCTTTCCAACCACTGCCTTACTGCCACTGGACGCCGCGATAACGACGTCACCAAGATTTAGAATCTGAGTGTCCGAAACGCACTTTTCCGGAACGTATACTAGGTCGTCAAAGTCGAGCTTACCGTTAATATTGGTAGCTCTGAGAATCGGGACCAGCCCAGATTCCGGTTGGAGACGCGAGTTTTCCTTCTTGTAAGTGACTCCTCGAATTGTCTCCGCAACGTCACCAATGGTCGCAAGTTCCCAACCGCGCGGCAATCCATTCTCACTCACGCCGCCAGCACCTCATTCAGTTCATCCACCAGCGGCTGCAACTGCTCTCCAAACACCTGGTATGCCTTTCCCAATCCGCCCTTCTGCGCGAAGGGCGTGTAATCGAAGTCGTCCATCTCCAGCGCGAGGCTGGTGGCGATGTGGTCCCGGATAGCCTCTAACCACTGTAGCTGATCGGGCGTGAAGCGCTTGCCCGCGCTCTGCTGTTGGACTAGCCAGTTGGCGAAGCGCGCCTTCACGTCCTCCTGGAACGGGTGCAGTTCCGGCTGCTGATGAATGGCGAAGCGCACCAGCGAGACGATGTCAGTCAGCATCCGTCCGCCGGAGCCGCGCACCTTGGAGCGGTCGAGCGTTTCGTAAGCGTGCCACAGCACCTCGGGCGTGATGCCGCGCAATCCGTCGTGCGGGCGGCTGAGTTCCTCGGCTAATTCCTTGATCTGCTTGAAGGTGAGCCGCTGCCGGTAGGGTCGACTGTAGAGCACCTGCAACGCCGTAATCTCGTCCTTGTGCAATTCGATGAACTGCTCAAAGCTTTGCACAATGCTCTGCGCCTTCTGCTTGGCGGCCTCGGAGAAGCCCGCCTCCAACACCTCATCCTTGGTGATGGTGTCGATCACCTGCTCGTAGGACTTCTTGATGTCCACGATCTTCCCGCGTAACACCGGATTTGACGCTAGCGGTTTCGCAGCCTCAGCCAGCAATTTGTCGGCCGCCTGCGCAATCTGCTCCACCGTCGGCTCTGCTCCTCCCGCCGCCTGTCGAGCTGCTTCAACGTGAGCGTCCGGATCGAGCGCCTCCACCAGTCCACGTGTGATCGCCGTCAGCGGCTTGCCTCCGTTGACCTCCTGCAACATTGCGCGATCATCCTTCGTCAGTTGCAGATCGAGCCGCGCCAATCGCGAAGCGATGGAGCTGAGCACATCCTTGTCCCGGCTTCCGAAGGCGACAACCTCCATCAGCTTCTGCAGCGAGACAGCCTTCTTGCGCTCAAGCGGCTGCGTATCGCTCATCTCTTCTGCAAAGAGCCCGATGGCATCGACGATGACGAAGTGCGTTTTCGATTTCGCATCCGGCGTGACACCCTGCAACTCCGTCTCAGTGACCACGCGGGCGCCGCGTCCCTTCATCTGCTCAAAGAGCAAACGGCTGCGCACTTGCCGCATGAAGAAGACGATCTCCAGCGGCTTGATGTCGGTGCCAGTTGCGATCATGTCCACGGTGACGGCAATGCGCGGGTTGTAGCTGTTGCGGAAAGACGAGAGCAGATCCTCAGGCTTGATGCCGTTGTTCACCCAATCGACCTTCTCGGATTCGGTGCCGTCGGTGGCTATGACCTTGGTGACCCTGCGTGCCGTGCCGGTGCGGTAGGTGATCTTCTCCGCGAAGTCGTTTCCTTTGCCGAACTCTTCGCGAACAATCTGCACAATTTCATCGGCGTGGCTGTCGTCCTTGGCAAAGATCAACGTCTTCGGAACTTCGGTGCGTCCCGGAAAGATTTCGGTAGATAGCCGTTCCTTAAACGTTCGGATGACGGTTCGAATCTGATCCTTGGCTACGACATCACGATCGAGTTGCGAGGCGCCATAGGCGAGATCTTCGTCCAGTTTCTCCCAGCGTACTCTGCGCGTCTGCCGATCTCGTTTGGCAACATCAAAACCAGCATTGACGATCGAACCGTTCTCACTGACCAGAGTGCGGATGCGGAAGACATCGAAGTCTACGTTGACGTGGTCGGCAACTGCCTGCTCATGGTTGTACTCCATGACTAGGTTCTGATTGAAGAAGCCAAGCGTCTGTTTGGAAGGCGTGGCAGTCAGCCCGATCAACGATGCATCGAAATATTCCAGCACCTGTCGCCACAGGTTGTAGATTGAGCGGTGGCACTCATCGGTGATGACGAAGTCGAAGGACTCAATCGGAATGCGTGGGTTATATGACACCGGCACAGGATCACGCTGGAGACTGGCCATGGTGAAGGCTGACTCTTCTTCCAGGGCCGGATCAAGCTGCTCCTCGCCTTTCAGCATGGAAAACAAGCGCTGAATGGTGGTAATGCAAACCCGGCTGACATCATCGAGTTTGTTCGACTGCATGTGCTGTACGTTGTAGAGCTCAGTGAAGGGACGGTTCTCATCTGGCGTGATGAAAGCCTGGAATTCTTTAAGCGCCTGCCGCCCGAGATTTGCACGATCCACCAGGAACAACACGCGCCGGGCACCTCCGTACTTGATAAGGCGATAGGCCACGTTGCATGCGGTGTAGGTCTTTCCTCCGCCGCTAGCCATCTGGATCAAGGCACGCGGACGCTGGTCAGCGAGTGAGACTTCGAGATTTTCAATGGCGTTGATCTGCGCTGGACGCAGCCCATCCTTGGCGAGCGTTGGCAGGTGACGAAGTTGCGCACGGAGCGTCGTTCCCGGATGTTGCAGCTCATCCTGAAGCCACTCTGCCAGTGTCTCAGGGCGATGGAAGGCGAACACGTTGCGGCTGCGGGCGTCAGGCTCAAGCAGGCTCGTGAACCGTGTCTCGATGCCAGTGCTCTGATACAGGAATGGAAGCGGGCGACGAGGTGCTGGAATTTCAGGCGGAAGGCCTTCACTGTACTTTGCCGTCTGCCCCTCGAAGCCGGTCAGAGTGCTTCCTTCCTTCTTGGCCTCGATCACACCTGCGGCTGTGCCATCGACGAACAGCAAATAGTCAGCCTCGCCATATCCACTGCGCAGCGGAAACTCACGGATGGCGACACCGCGACCAGCCGTGATGTTGGCTGCGTGGCGGTCCTGCACAACCCAGCCGCCGTCTGCCAGCAGCTTGTCGATATTTATCCGAGCCTGTTCCTCAGGTGTCAGAGGCATGCTTATGTGCCAATCCGCAGCGCGTGGCGATAGCCCAGTTCTTACTCGGGGGAGAAGGTCAATTGTAAGCCAAGTTGCTCCTGAATATAGCAATAAGCCGCGCCGGAACCGACGTCTGCTGCCGAGCTACCAGGCTAACTGGAATGTCGTTCTTGAGAATCTCAGATTTCGTGCTTGACAATAAACACCTATCAGCTATTATGAGAACCGATGGCACTTAAAACGGATTTCTCGTGGAGTGAAGTCGGAGCCCGCATACGTGACATGCGTAAGCAGCTGGATATGTCGCAGCAGGCATTGGGTGCTGCCGCAAAGATCACACAGAATGGTGTGTTCCGCCTCGAAGCTGGCGCCACAAACCCGCAGCTGACGACTTTGCAGAACATCGCCGCTGCTCTCGGGTGTTCTGTTCGGTACCTCGTAAGCGGAACCCCAGACAGGGATTCGGTTTTTGCCGATCGATACCTACGTATTCAGCGAATCGTCGAATCTAGGGACGATATGGCCATTCGCGCCATGGATGGGGGAATCGAGAGTGCCGAGGAACTACTGGAGAGGGGCGGGAGGAGCCGCCCAGAAAAACGTTCGCTGCAGAGGGGCGCATATCGGCCCGGGACGCATGTCATTCCCTTTGAGGATTTTGAGTAATGTTCAGGTAAAGAGACGGAGCTGACACTAAAGCCGAGACGCAACCAAGGGCCGGAAGGGCCTTTGGAGACAGGAGGACAGGGAATGAGACAACGAGGAAATACAAACAGCTCTAAGTTCAACCATGCGATTTCCGTCATGGCCGATCCGGCGCCCACCTTACCACCGGGGACCGCAAGACACTTTGCGCTCCCCAATTTCACCCGCTTACAGAAGGAGCTCCATGAACGAAAATCCCGGTTGGAACGCCGTCCCCAAGGCCCCGCCCCCTCCCAAACCAACCCTATCGGCAACCAGACTGGCCGTAACCGCACTCGCCCCGCCACCGACTGAGCACCTCGTCAGGTCATCGACACCGCGGCTGCCCTCCCCGGCTCAGCCACCCGTTCAAAAGGTTCTTGCGACTCCGGCCCAATGTCGTGTCATCCCCACGTTCTTTATGCGGCTTGAGCGTTCCGTCGCGTTGTTGACCATGAACCCTGATCCGCTCTTCGATGTGCACGACGCCGCTGAAATTGTTGGCCTGAGTCGAGATAGCCTGGACAAGCGGCGCCAGCGCGGACAGCCACCAGACTACATCCAGTATGACAGCCAGTCTGGTCGTCCTGGGCCGGTCCGTTACGCGTTGAGTGCGCTCATGAAATTCCGCGAGGACCATACGATTTACCCGTCGAGGAAGAAGCAATGATCACCGTCTGCTGCACCCAGCCCGCAATTGATTTTCGCGCAATCCGCCTCGCCCGATTCTCGTGGGCGGGTGGCTTACGCGGCCCAGGGGCGGCTAGCTCCTAAATCCATGCCGCGTGTTCCACCCGGTGAACATGCAACCTGCATTCTGTCCAACAGTGCCAACTAACCTTCCTGTGCCGGAGTACTTCGTCGATGCTGATGAAGCCGCTCTCTTCATCAAACTCGATCGTCGAACAGTTCTTCAGTGGGCGCGTGACGGCCGCATTCCCGCTCACCCGCTCGATCCTCGCTCTGTGCGCAAAGACTGGCGCTTTCTTCTCTCCGAACTCGACACTTGGTTGCGTGGTCAAGTAAACTCTGGCTGCCGTTCGTGTCCTGCTTCTGCGAGGATTCAATGAAGCAAACACGGACCCGTTATCAGCAAGGCTCTTTGAAAAAGATCAAGCGTGAAGGCGGTCGCGAGGTTTGGGTTTTCCGATGGAGGGAGACACAGACGGGCGGCATACGTCGCCTACGCAAGCTGGTCGTCGGCTCGGTGGAGGAGTTCCCTACCGAGCGCCGCGCCCGGCTTGCCGTTGACAGCCTGCACTTGAACATCAACTGTGACATCACTGAGTACACACAGGCTCCACGGACTGTGACGAATCTCATTCGCCATTATGAATCGACGGAGTTGGCGGATGACAGCGACACAGTAGCTTTCAGCACAAAGGCGGTTTACAAAACGAACCTCAAGAACTGGATCGAACCGAAGTGGGGAGATCTCTTGTTGAGCGAGCTTGAAGAACTGCCTGGTGTGCATGTCGAGAACTGGCTCAAGACTTTGGAACTCGCCATTGGCACGAAGGCCAAGGTACGCAATATTCTCAGCGCCCTCTGCTCGCACGCGATGCGCTACGGCTGGATGAAGAACCATCCGATTAAGGGAAAGGTTCGCCAGAGCGCGAAGACCACGCGTGTGCAATTTGCGCTGGAAGTTGAGGAGCTTCATGCTTTGTATGGGGCTCTTGAATTCCAGTATCGCCTCATGCTTCTGCTCGACTTGGCAAACGGAATGCGCCGTGGAGAATTGCTGGCTCTTCAATGGATGGACTTTGATTTCCGGAAGAAGACAATGTCCATCCACAAGGCGATCTGGCATCAGCACGTCGGGCCAGTGAAGACGATGGAGAGCGAGCGCGTCATGCCGCTGGACGACGAGATGATCGCCGATCTCCTGGCATGGCGTAAGCAGACGACGTACGCAAAGGATACCGACTGGGTGTTCGCATCATCCCGCATGAAGGGCAAGCAACCGCTTTGGCCAGAGGGCGTGATGAAAAATCATATCCGTCCGGCAGCCGAGCGTGCGGGGATTGCCAAGCACCTCACTTGGCATTCTTTTCGTCACACGTTTTCTACACTATTGGTGGGGAACGGCGAGGACATCAAGACTGCACAGTCCCTACTTCGTCATGCCAATCCGAACATCACTCTCGGCATCTACGCCCATGCTATCGACAAGAAGAAGCGGTCGGCGCAATCGAAGGTAGTTCAGATGGTGGTGCCGAAGGGAAAGTTGGACGGGGCAACTGCGTAGTTCGCGTCACGCAGGGCACTGGCAAAAGTTACTGTGCCCTTCTTGTGTACCTTGTGACGTCGTCACAATTCGCTGTAAGTCTAAGAAAAGAAATGGTAGGCACGAGGAGACTCGAACTCCTGACCTCTACCGTGTCAACCGTTCGGGTACCTCTACTTGGAGCAACTTGTAACTACCTGCCTGAACCGCCAAGCTCCTCTAAATACGTATAAGACGGCCCTACTACGGGCTGGAATACGGGCTGGGAATTTCGGGTTAGGCTCGGATGTGCTTGGCTCGCTACCGAGCCGAGACACCCCAGACCGCTACCATTGAAAAGGCCTCAGCCTTATAGTCACCCAGAAGACGGCGCACCTACTACTTGATGAAGTATTTCCCAAAATACAGAGCGGATAAAACGGCTGTGCATGCCAACCAAACTTTGGAGGAAAGCTCTTGGCTGTATTTTTGCCGTTCCGCATTTTCTATCGTGGTCCCGATCCAGTGAAACTCGATCCAAAACCAAATTGGAATACCAACAGTCCATATGCTCCACACGATGAACTGGAGAATTGTAATCTCAGCCAGATGCTCATAAAGCCAATGCCCTTTTGCGGGCTGCATTGCCGACGGCACTCCTAATAAGCACGAAAACCCAAAATAACAGAGTGCTGCTACCGCCGCCTTGATAGTTATGACCTTGGCCTTGGAGTACGTGGACGACGCCATCGCCGAAAACCTCCTTGCATGTTTAATGGATAATCGTGCTTACCTGAAGATCAGAGGTGGGCTGCGCCCCTCGCACTTCCAATGGTGCCCTGCGTCAAGAGTTCGTCCGCAACGCCGTGAACTTTCTTCCCTCAGTTCGCTGAGCTGGACGACGCCGTGGCGAACGCAGTCGGCTGGAGGCGGAGCCACTGGCGCGTGACGGGGCGTGGGGGGAGCAGGGGCTGAAAAGGTCCGCTTAGCGGCACAGCGTCCCAGAGTCGGAATCCCGCCGACTCTGGGCCACCTGTTTATTCCTTCGGCACCCATCCATTATTCGTCAAAATCATGACCTTTTTGTTCTCAACAACTTGTCCTTCGATGATTGGTTTCATGCGTGACAGAAAACCCTGCACTCCTGGATCAGTGGCCCACGGCAATAACTTATCCGCTTTCCATGTATAGGTCACCTGAGAAAGATTTACGCCAGCCGCCGATGCTGGTTCTGTGTAGCTTTGCACACTCTCGACATGGGCATGTCCGTAACACGGAATATTCATAGTTGACCCGAGTCCAGCTTGTTGAATTTTCCAATTTGACCGCTGGTCGGATGGTATCGAGTACACAGCATTTTGTCCGTTTCCTTGCGATACCAGCATGCCGTTTTTTTCCAGTGCCGCAAGTAAAGCTGAATCGCGGTAGCCCGCCGTCGGAGAGAGTTTGCCATCCCTCGTTAAATCTATATCTAACCATGACATACAAAGGGGGGTGTCATCATAATGCTTTTGCAGCACAGCCTTGAAGTTGTCTGAGCTAGGCTTTTTGTTATCGCAACCAGAAGCGAATAAAACCAGTAAAACGGCAATGCCGATAGAGGCATACTTAACTCTTTGAGTCACGAACGAATCCTCCCAGTCGTGGCCTACACAACACCGCTGCTGTCGGCCAAGTAAATCTCCTGCTTATGTATAGCCATTGCTGCAAAGCAGAGTACCACGATTTGCAGTTAGCTCACCTAGGCACGGCAGCTTTCCGACGGAGATGCAGAGCTCCCGAGTACTTCCGAGTCGCGTCCTTTTGTAACTCCTCAGAAACAACCCCAGCTGAAATGCCGACCGTCTCGTGAGTGTCCTTACGTGAGGGTGTCTAATGCCCCCCTGAAGGTGTGATGCAAGACCGCTACTTGCGCGATCAGTCTGCGGACCCCGCTTCTTTCATGCTCTCCCAATCGTTTTCACATTTCTATGTGCGCGTTGGACACATAGCTGTGATGGTCGTCACAGTGACTTAGAAAAGGTGCCAGTACACTTCCACTTTCCGTACATCAGTAAATTTGCGCGCCTCTGTCTGTGCCGAGCGGGAGAAACCTATGGCTCTACTGGACAGGATCAAGTTTGATGGTCCGCCCGATGTGCTGGTCTGGAAATGGCCGTCCGAAGAACTGCCGATTGGCTCACAGCTTATCGTCAACGAATCCCAGGAAGCGCTTTTCTTCAAGAGTGGACAAGCGCTCGACCTTTTCGGACCTGGAACCCACACTCTCACGACGGGCAACCTTCCCTTTCTTCAGCGAATAGTGAACCTGCCATTCGGCGGCCGCACACCTTTTTCTGCGGAAGTTTACTTCGTCAGCAAGTCCGTGGCACTGGGACAAGACTGGGGTACGAAAACACCATTCATGGTGCTCGACCCAAAGTATCGCGTTTCCGTTCCCATTCGAGCCTATGGGCAGCATGCTATGCGCGTCACCAATGCGCGCGAATTCATAGTGCAGATTGCGGGCGCTTCTGGAGGAGGTGTTCGCGGCACGACAGCCAACGACACGGCGCGCAATCTGCTTGAGTCGTTAATTATCACCTGTGTCCAACAGGTGATCGGCGACCATTTGAATCGAGAGAAGGCCTCAGTTCTAGATCTTCCCTCTCAGGTGATCACGCTCGCCACACTGACACGGGATCTCCTTTTGAAGCACTACCAGACCTTCGGCGTCGAGATGGTCAACTTTGCGCTCGAAAGTGTCAACTTCGATGCGGAAGACGAGAGTGTAAAGAGCCTCCGAGCTATGCTCAGCGAAGGTGCGCGTATGGAGTATATGGGCAACGCTTTTCGCCGCAACGAGGACTTCTATCGCGCGGAGCGCCAGTTTGACGTTCTGGAAACGGCGGGCACCGGAGGCGGAGCCGCTGGCGCGATGATGGGTGCGGCAATGGGGGTTGGGATGGGATTCGGTGTAGCTACCCCAGCGGGCCAGCTCGCGAAGGACTCGATGTCGCCATCTCCGGCTAGAGAAACCAACTGCGCAAAGTGTGGGGGTGCCGTCGCTGCCGGATCCAAATTCTGCAATAAGTGCGGAGAAAAACTCGACACTGTCGAACGCTTATGCCCGAGTTGTTCGGTACCAAACGTCGGTACAGCTAAGTTCTGTGCCGCCTGCGGAACATCGCTCAGCGTTGGCAAGTGCCAGAAGTGCGGTGCTGTTCTACCCTCGAATGCCCAATTCTGCAACCAATGCGGCGAGAAGGTATAGGAACCGATGGAACCACGATATCGGATGGGACTGATCTTAGGGGCAACTGGCCTGATCGCCGCTGCGGTCGAGGTTTTCCTGTTTTACGCGCTACGTGAACCACTACACCGTAGCAATACCTTTGCCTTCACCACTTGGTATTGCGCCTTTCAGATCGTAATGCTTTTCGGTGCGCTTCTGTACGCGGCCATCCGTGACGGGCATCCCGGCTCCATCGTCCCGGTAAATTCGGCGGTAGTCACCATAGTGTTCGCGTGCAATGTGCTCGCGGTAGTGACAGTTGTCATATTCAATTTGATACTGCCGCAATACAGCACACCACGCACTTACTATTCGGTTTCACTCGCCGAAACTGCGCTGGGCATAGCGACAGTCATCCTCATTCAAGCTGCAGGAGTAGCGCATCAGGTTGGGCACATGCAAGCTGTGGCGACCCGTGAAGCTGTGCAAGAGCTTGCGTCTACCTGTGATCGGATAGCAACTGCGGCTACGGTGCACGGCTGGAGTTTAGACAGCGCCGCCGACGACATTCGTTTCTCTGAAGGAGTGCGCCGTAACCCGGCGTTAGCAGAAGAGGTATCTAGGCGGCTGATGAAACTTGAAGCACTGGCCGGAGCGACTGCTGACGACAGTGTTCGGGCGGAAGCAGACAAGATCGTGAACGAGATTAAAGTGCTTGCCGCTCGTCGAGGCTAAAAAGCAAATGACAACTCTGGCGCAGACGTGCCCCCAATGCGGATGGACCTTCGATGTCGAGGCGCTTCGTGCTAACACGTGCAAGAAGTGCCGCTCTGCACTTTTGGTCACCTCAATTGCCTACTTGGAGAAGTTCGATAGCCCTGCGATCCAAAAATACATTACGAAATATGCCGAGGTATTGAAGGGCACCCCGGATGACCAAGATGCACTGCTGGCAATCGGGATCTGTTATGTGCGCCTTGGACTATTCGATTTTGCAGACAGATATCTGCAACGTCTGCTTGCAGCGCATCCCGAACAGGCTGGTGGTTATTACTATCGCGCTATTTGTATTCTGAAGGGTCGAAGACCACGTACCGCTTCGATGAACTTGATTCGGGAGATCGAGCAACTCGCGTTGACCGCAATGACATTGGAGCCGAGTAATGCGCGTTACGATCTGTTGCTGGCAGCCATTCGACACGATTACTACGTGCTCAATGGGCTTCGAGTTCCCGAACCAAAACCACCGGAGTTGCTGTCCTCGATTGCGATTAAACATCTTGACCAACTGGAAGCGGAGCAGATGTTCCAACTGTTGAAAATGGATGGATCGCTGATCGAGGCTGCCATTCGCGGGCCGGGAAGAGTTTAAACAGGAATAAACCTCAAGGAGAATTCTATGGATGCCAAGCGGCAAAGCATTGATAAGTACTTTACAAGCAAGTTTCCTAAGTGGGCCGTAGTTTTGGTCGTTATTGGCGTGATAATGGGGCTAAGTGGCATATCATCTACGGAAGCCAACATGGGCCGCTTGCTGATTGGCGTCCTTCTGTTAGCCGGGGGCGGCTTCGCCATATTCAACTCTACTAAGATCGCAAGCGATGAGCAGATTGATGAATGGACGCGAGAAGACATTAAGGGTTTGGTCGATAGACGAGCCTTAGAAAAGATGGGAACGGACGCCTCAGAGCTGGTTGGGGAGTCGGTCTTTATTACCGGGCCCCGCTTGAAAAACATCGCTCCAGCGAAGTTTGGCTATCGTAAGGGCAAGGACAGCAATCTGCGTTTTACCCCCGTAGATACAGCTGTTATTAATTTCACGCAGGACCAGTTGCTCGTGTACAGATGCGCTATGGATCTCATAACCGGGAAACCGATCAATGAGTCCACAGATGAGTACTTCTATCGCGACGTTGTGTCCGTCCAAACAGCTTCGGACACTATGAGCGTAACGCTGCCAGGATTCAAAGATCCAATTCAAATGGACAGCGCGGAAAGTTTCAAGCTTACAACGTCTGGCGGAACGTCGGTCTCCATTGTGCTGAGGGACCCATCTCTGATTAAGAAGATGGGCGGTGGCGAGATCCCGACTACGATTGCGGAAAAGACCATCCAGACAATCCGAAAGATGCTGCGCGAAAAGAAGGCAGTTGGGGCTAGCGTGTAATCGTTTGTCAGCTGCAATTTGCTATTTGGCCGCCGGAAACGGCGGCCTTATTTCTTGGTAGAGAATTGAAACAGTAGGCTGTTGGAGCATGCGATACCGCAGTCCCCCATCAAGAAGCACTCTTTGCTGATTGCGCAAGCCAAACCACGACGAGGCCGCTACCGTTCCTTCTCAGAACGCTACCCTGTGCCCGAAACTACGGGCTGGAATGCGGGCTGAAGAGGTGGAATTAATTTAAACTGGTTGTTATTCAGCAACATACAAAATCCAGCTCTGGACCGTGTCAATTAGTTTAGTCACGGTGGTAAAACAACGACGCTGAGGTTCTTCCAATCACGGCCTCGCACTTGCGAGTGGTCTTTCAGTGGGTTAGACGACGGGTTGGCAGCAAACGATAGTGTGCACGAGTGGCTGTAGGATCAAAGGTGGGACGCGAGGCCGTGAGCAAGCGCGTCCCCTCCTCGCGCTACATCGCCCTCATAATAAACATCACGTACGTACTTTCAGGCAGGTTAGGTTGCATATCTGTCTGACCGCCAAATGTGTGAGTGTGATCAGTTCCTTTCACGTTCAGCCCTGCTGGATGGTGTTGGACAACGTCTGGATTATCAATGCCGTGCGGAACGGAAGTCGTTCCACTGTAGGCATGGGAGTGGTTCGGCAGACCAACCTGCATAAGGACCTCGCCTGGTGCGAGAGTTCCCAGCGGAAATCTATGGTTCAGATTGGGCGTGCCGTTCGTACCATCACACAATCTCCATCCCTGCGGGATGTTGGATAACTGGCCAGCCCACGCGAGAATCGTTCCACGAGGGAAGGCGGCCATCACTTGTGCTGTATTTGATAGCGGATTGGATGCTGGAATCGCACGAAACTGTTGAGTGAATGAACCTGCGTCCGTGTTTATTGATATTATTCCGGACTTTGCGGCAACAGACTGAGCTCCAACGACGATTGGAGTGCTCAAAAAGTTGCGCTGGCAGCTTAGCGATGCCGATACGTTGTTAAATTGGTGGACTTGCCCAACCAAACTGCGTATATCTGTCCCTGTGGTTGGATTTGGGCAAGTGAATGCGTCAGGCGGAATTATGGCCACGCTCTGTATGGTAGTGCCACCTTGGGTTCCTGGGGGCGGGGTGTAGATGAGTTGGAGGTTGAATACCGAGCTGTCGTCGGCGATAAATGCCGTGCCACTCAGCCCGTGCTGCTCAGCCGTGATGCAACTCTGAAAGGCTTGTGCGGCGTTGGGGTCAATGAACTGCTGAACATTCTGAAATCTCCCGTCGTTGGCGTTTATCGACGAGCTGCTCTGGCACATGGCTTGATTCAAGGCATCTGCTGAGCCGAAGGTGTAGCTGCCCCCAAAGCTGACCGGAATATCGCCTATTGGTATTCCAACACTCGCACTAGCACCAGAGTGCTGAGTACGGTAGCTGCTATACCAAGAACAGAAGTTTGATCGAAGCTGGCTATTGGTCTGCTGAGAACTCGATGTGGTAATCGTGTCGTACATAGCGTTCCGGATGAGTGAAACGCAGGCATCTTGCGCTTGTGCCGAGATTTGGCACACGAGCGTGGCAACGGCCAGAGTAAGTACTCGCATAGTTTTCCCCTTCTTAAGGTTGTGAACAGCAACGTCCAGGCGTCCAAGTGACCGAATGAAGAATCCAGGGCTCCCGCTTCATATAGTGAAGAAGCGAATCTTCGAGGATTGTGCAGCTCCGGAAAAAAAAGCGCAACACGAAAGCTGTCCGAAAACTCTTCCCAACACAGGTAGAGGTCTAGGCCGACCGCGAGCGCTGCCTGATGTGCTTTCGTTGAAAAATTAGCCGAAACTCTTCAGGCTAGGCCATTTACTAACCTGATGGCTCAGGTGCGCAAACTTCCCAATATGCTCGTCATTTTGTTTAGAATGGGCACCTCGGCCTAAGGCCAAGTAAAAATGCCTAATCCTGAAGAAGTCCTATCGCAGAGAGATCCGGGCGACGATATGCAGCGTCGGCTGCGTTACCAAGCCGCGTACGGTGCCCTCCTCTGCCTGGAACTGTTGGATGAGCAAGATTGTGTTCAGGTCTTTTGCGAGCACCACGAAGATTTCTTAGTTAAGAAGGCCGCAGGAAAATACTCGGGTATCCAAGTAAAGACTCGAGCAACTCACCTTGGTCCATTTCGTTCAAACGACGCAGCGATCATTACTGCCCTGACGCGCTTCGTCCAACTCGAACTCGAATTTCCTAGCCTATTTGAATCGTTCATCATCGCTACGAACTGTGATTTTCTAGACATTGGCGACAAAGAAACGAACCTGCCGCATATCATCCGTTTATTACATGCAAAGCCTAATGCGGTTCTTTCGGCAGAAATGGGAGTAGTGGTCGACGATATTAAGGTCAAGCTAGGGTGTTCGAAGAAACGGGTACGGGAAGTGATCGTTCGGGTCGTATTGGAGGGAAACCTCCCAAAATTCGAAGATATCACGATGAACGTCGCCACGAAGATAGGTCAGTCGGAGGCTTTTAAGAACCGGACGCTTCCAGATCTGTTTGCTTGCGCCGAATCGTTGATCGATCACGTCCAACGATGCAGTAGTTTGACCTGCGATCTTCCTGTACGAACTCACTTCGTTCTTGCATCCTGCCCCGAGCAGGCGCGTACTCAGGAAATCATCGATCATAAGCGGGTGACGGACGCAGACATCACCCGGATTCTAGGTGAATCGTTGACATCATTATCAGCTCTCCAGATGAGCCAGGCGCGCAACGCCGCTGAAATGCCAACTGGCAGTCATCTGCTGGAGAAAAAGATGGCTCTGGGCGGAATTTCGTTCCCCAGTATAGAAAGTGCGAAGGACCATCAAGCCTCCGCTGAATATCTTCTTCAAACGTGGATTCACAGTATTGGCACCGAAGCCGCCACAGAGAGGTTTCATCACTTGGATGTCCTGGTGCGGACGCGGTGTGCAGAAGCCCATGATGAAACTTACTCTCCAGACTGCCCCTTTGGTTCTCAAATGCTCGCACGAGTGCGGGAT
>Ga0181516_10001016_pt1 | contig 22681 bp, 23 predicted proteins | sample PEATcosm2014_Bin_25_FD_121104 | JGI IMG/M metagenome (GOLD analysis project Ga0181516, IMG submission 121104) | Peatland microbial communities from MTU Mesocosm Facility, Houghton, MI, USA - PEATcosm2014_Bin01_10_metaG | ecosystem: Environmental > Terrestrial > Soil > Wetlands > Peat | place... | reverse complement strand
GCATCAGCAGGATATCGGCCAGCGGCAGCAGCTCGTTTACCCGTTCCTGCTTGCCCAGAAAGTGAACCCGCCCCTGAATCCCGAGGTCGTGTGCCAGCCACTCCGCCGCCGACCGGTCCGGTCCGTCTCCGATCAGAACCAGCCGCGCCGGCATCTCCCGCGCCACCTTCGCAAAGATCTTCACCACATCCACAACCCGCTTAACCGGCCTGAAATTAGACAGATGCATCAGAATCGCCTCATCCGGCTCGGCCAGCCGTTTGCGGGCCTCGGCCCTCAGTGCCTCGTCCTTGATCGGCGTGTAGACATCGCAATTCACGAAGTTCGTCACCACCTCGATCTCCCGCGTAATCTCGAAGCTCTCAACCGTTTTCTCCTTCAGATAGTTGGAGATAGCGGTAACCCCATCGCTCTCCTGGATGGAATAGCGCGTGATCGGCAGGTAGCTGCGGTCCAGTCCCACCAGCGTAATGTCGGTCCCGTGCAGAGTGGTCACAAACGGCAGCCGCCGCCCCTTGCCGGCCAGCATCTGCCGTGCCAGCAGCGCACTCACCGAATGAGGAATGGCGTAATGCACGTGCAGCAGATCCAGCTCTTGGAACTCCGCCACCTCCGCCATCCGCGAAGCCAGCGCCAGGTCGTACGGCGGAAACTCGAACAACGGATAGCTCGACACTGGAACCTCGTGGTAGAAGATCCCCTCCTCCCGCCCGTTCAACCGGAAAGGCTGCGAGTAGGAGATAAAATGCACCTGGTGACCCAGCGCCGCCAGTTCGATGCCCAGCTCTGTGGCCACAACGCCCGACCCGCCGTAAGTGGGGTAACACGTGATTCCGATCCGCATAGAGTAGTTCTCAATCTGTTCTGCTGGAATGGGTTCCAGCTCCTTTGACGTTCTGCAGCCCCGTAAAGATGCAGTGCCGGGTACCCCAATTCAAACGTCGTACTTTGATGCTTGAGTGGGATCGCACGGAACTCAACTTCCAACACCTTCTAACGGACCCACGTTTTCAAAAGCTACCTGGCCCCTCGCGCATCCTCCGTAGCCAACTGCCCATAAGTGATGAGTTCAATCTCGGGAAACTCCTTGATCGTCTGCAGCGCCTCCCGCTCCGTCTCCCGTGATGCCCGCAACCGCGTCCGCACCTTATCGAGATCGGCGTCGTTGTACCCCGGATGCGTAACCAATTCCCATGTGCCCTCGGGCAGTTGTTCAAGCAGCGAACGCAAAGTAGCGCCGGTGAGAATCCCCGTCCCAACTACGGCAATGGTTCCATCGGTGGTCGCAAACCCCTCTTCAGCAATAATCTGCCGGCATTTGTCCTGCAGCCTCCGCAACACGTTCACCTGCGCGGCGCGTGCCCACGAAGCGCCTGCCGTTGCGCGCACCGCCCAAACCGGCTCAAACGGATTCCGCACCGCCCGAATTCCCGCCGCCCGCGCCGCCCGCAGCAAGGGCCGCAGGACCGCCGGGAACATGTGTGTGTGCTTGTGCGTGTCGATGTGTGTCGGGTCGAGCCCTTTGGATTGAAGCAGTCTTATCTGGGCCGCAGCTTCCGCCTCAATTTCGCTGGAACGAATGCGGCCGGTCAAGAGGTTTGCCACAAAGCTGACCAGGGAAGGCCGGAAGCGTCCCGTACTCCGCTGCGCAAGTGTGCGGATTTCCGAAGGCGGCAGAGCCGGATCGCCATCCACCAAGACAATATGGCAGCCGACACCGAGCGACGGAGTAGATCGCGCAAGCGCAATGGCCTCGCCGGTGGCTCCCGCGCGAGCCATTAAAGTCGTGCTAGTGAGCACCCCGCCCCGATGGAGTTCGATGATTGCCCGGTTGACGCCGCGGGTCAGTCCAAAATCGTCCGCGTTGATGATCAGACGGCTCACCGGCTGAGTCTATCAAGGCTCGGCGCGACAAGGCTGTGCGTGGCGAAGGTGATTTGGGCGTCCGCAACCATGCAGGCTTTGCGCGCAGCCATACTGGTATGATGGCAAAAGGCGCAAGCGCCTTGCCGCCGCGTGTGGGCGGTTAGCTCAGTTGGTTAGAGCGCCTGCCTTACAAGCAGGAAGTCGGGGGTTCGAGTCCCTCACTGCCCACCATTAGAATCAATAAGTTAGTTTATGTTGGGTTTCTCTCCATCCTTAAATCGCGGTGGAAATCGCGGTGACCCAATTTCTGGCGTTTCGCGAGTGCCCATCGACTCGACATCTTCGCGAAGGTCTTCGACCGAGAAGTGACCGTACCGAGTCGCCATCTTTACGGTTGTACTCGGACTCCATCCAACGATTTTGGCAATGATTGGCAGAGGTACGCGGGCTCGAATTAAATTCGTGATGGCCGAATGTCTCAGATCATGGAAGCGAAGCCGGGACAGAGCGCCTGGGAGAGTCGGCGTCACGAACTGGCAGGCGTCGCAGATAAAGCCCGTGGCCGGTTTCTCGCGATCTACCAGTGTGCCATCGCAGACCGGGCAGTGACGCTGAGTCCGTTTCCTCGTTGACTCCCATGCGTGCTGAATGGTCGAGACAGCTTTATCCGGATCGTACGCGTAGACCTTCACGGTTCCGCCGAAGGTCCCCTCTGATCCGTGGAGGCCGTACTTCTCTGAAGGAAAGACGAAGTGAGCCGGTTGGCGGTCGGGGAATTCGCTAGCCCACATCTTCAGATACTCGACGGCCCGCTGATTCAAGGGTATTTTTCTGAATGAACCAGCATCAGTTTTGTCTATGCCGAACTTGAGGGAACGATTTGCAAAGTCAACATCGCGCCATTGCAGGTTGCGGATCGTGCTGTATCGTGCGCCGGTCGAAAGAGCGACTACCACAAACGGAAGCAAGCCGCGACAGACAGAACGTCCGCATTCGACCAGAAGCAGGTTCTCCTGTTCTGGCGTCAACGCGACACCTACGTTTTCACGGTCCTTCAACATCCCCACGTCGCCCGCGATCCGAGCCCATGCGTTGTACTTTTTCATGATCGACCTGAGCACCCCGATTTCGATATTGATTGTTCTATTGGATGCCCCTTCTGCTAGGCGTCCGTCCTGATAGCTCTTGACGTCGCTAGCTTCGATGCCGACGAGCAATATCTTTTCGAACACGGGGAGCAGATGGCCGAGCGAGTACTCGACAATCGAGACCATCGACGGGGACCATTTGCCCTTGTCCTTCTTGGCTTGTTGCCACAGCTCTGCTGCTCCCGAAAGAAAGTGAGGCTGCTTCTGTTTGCGGATGCCCGCCGTCCCTTCCTTCAGACCATTTTTCCGGTTGTCGTATACTTGCTGCGCTTTCACCTTCGTTGACATCCCGGTACTCTCGCGGACACGTTCGCCGTGAAATTGAAAGTCCATGATGTAGACCTTTTGCCCTTTGGGGCGATAGATTCCCATAATGATTATTCCCCTTTCTGTGGCGGCACTAGGTCGCCTTTGTTCACCGCTATGGTGATGAATCGCTTGTGTACCCCTACCTGATTCGCGACCCAGAGCTTCCAGTCTTCCCGAGTGTGAGTGTTCTTTTTCCAACCACGAAGAGCAGCCTTGACGCGCCGAAGTTTCTCGTCGCGCTCTTCGCTGAGCTGTTCCCTTCTGCGAGCCAATGCTGTAGCCGCATTGCCGCAACGTCTGGAGCAATAAACGGTTTGTGACGCTCGTCTCTGGATGAAGAAGTTGCGGCATCGCGCACACGGTCCAGCGAGTTTTTCGCACATAGGGTTGTCGATGAAAAACGAGAGCATCCAGACGGCGAAGTCGTGCGGGTCTTTGTTGTCTGGTTGCTTGGGGTAGACCCGCCAGACTCCCCACTTCTTCGTTTGGCTGGTTTCCAAATAGGGTTTTACTGAGTCAATCACATCCTTGTACAGAGAACGATTGACGGGCGACATCTGGCCAAGGGACGCTACGGTGAGCCATTCTTCGATGAACTTCACCAGCTCCCGCCCGCGCTCGCTGCCCTTCTCTTTGTTCAACTGATCGCAGAATGCCTTCAATCTGGCTTTGGGTGTGCTGAGCTTGCCCGTGGTAGTTTGTCTCATGTGTAGTAGTGTATAGCACTCTATGGGTGCTGTAGGGAAAAAAGTTTGTCGAATCGATAAGAAAGGGTTAGTATGGCGGAAGCAGGAAAGGCAAAACCCAAAATGCCTATAAGAGTGATGAAAGCCCCTACCCCCCGCCCACGGCGCGAGTTGTTCCGCATACATGCAGCGTGTACTTACCTGGGCAACACGGTGACCGAAGATACGTTGCGTGCGTGGGTCTTCCGTCGCCAGATTGAAGCGGTGCATATCGGACGAGCAGTCTGCATCCCGAAAGACGCATTGGACGAATTGATTGAGAAAGGCACCGTCCCGGCGCGGAAGAAAAAGGCGGCCCGCTAATGATGGGTCACCGTGAAATCCACCGCGATTCGCGACGTTCGCTGAAACGATGCGAGCGCGAAACTCGCAATCCATGCGGGTTTTCGCTGCACTGGTTGAGCCCCGACTACCTGCTTCGCACTCAGAAGGGTGCGCAATGACCGATTCGTTTCCCGCAAACGTTCACGCTGAGAAGGCCATCCTTGGCGCGGTCCTGCTCGACAACGCCGCATGGTACGAGATCGCGGAGAAGCTCAACCCGGAAGATTTTACGTTAGAATCCCACCGCCGTATCTGCCTGCGCATGGCCGACCTGATGAAAGGGAATCACGCGGTCGATATCGTGACGCTGGCCAACGAGCTGGCGTTGTACAAGGAAGTCGAGGCCATCGGCGGCGTGGCTTACCTCGCCTCACTCACCGAGGGGATGCCGCGCCGCCCGGTGATTGGCGAGTACATCCGCATCGTAAAAGAAAAAAGCGAGCTGCGGTATGTTCTAACGATCCTTTCAGCGGGCATGGATTCCGCTCGGGAGAGGGGAGCGCAGCCTGCCGAGATCAAAGCAGGGATATTATCTGGCCTTACTCGCCTTGGAGGAAACGGGACGCACGGCGCGGCTCTGTGGGCCGGGGAAGATATGGACACTTTTTTGACGGCAACCGACGCGGTTATTGCGTGGCTCGTGGCCGACGTGCTCGCTCCCGGATGCATGACGCAGTTGTATGCTCCCAGGGGTCTGGGGAAGTCTCTGTGCGCTGAGTATTGGGCCGTCAAACTCGCTGGATCGGGAAAGCGGGTCCTGATTCTAGATAGGGACAATCCGAGCCACACCCTTCGAACGAGGCTGCGTGAATTCGGTGCTGATGATCTTGGAGATTTGAAAAGCAATCTGAAGGTGATTAGCCGGGAGAAGTGCCCACCGCTGACGCAACCCGAAAAATGGGCGGGATTTCCGTATTCGGACTATGACGTGGTCATTGTCGATTCGCTGGATGCAATGGCCGAAGGCATCGGGGAACAGGACGGTGGCAAGCCTGCAAGGGCCATGGCTCCGTTGCTCGACATCTGCCACCGTGAGAACGGTCCCGCCGTCCTCTTACTCGGGAACACAATAAAGTCTGCCGAGCATAGTCGGGGGTCTGGAGTCATTGAGGACCGGGCGGACATTGTTTACGAATTGCGAGACGCCACCGACTTCCGGCCTACAGGCGGCAATAAGCCCTGGATTGAAGAACTGCCAGCGCAAGGGGCAAGCCAATGGGCGGCGCGTAGTTCTAGACGCAAAGGAAGAACCACTTATCGCCTTGCCTTAGTCGCAACCAAGTTTCGTCTCGGCGAGGAACCTGCACCACGAATGCTGGAGATCAGTACCGCAGACCACCCATGGACTGTTAAGGACGTGACTGCGGAAATCGATGCTCAAGGCGAAGAAGAACGGCGACGTGTCATTGGTGAAAAGGCCGCAAGGATTTTCGAGGGAGTTGCCAAACTGCTGGATGAGATAGATAGCCGCGCCGCCGCCGGGAAAACGATTCTGAAGACCGAAGCGGAAATCTTCCTCATGAGGGCGAGACTCACCAAGAAGGATGCTCGCACGATCATCGCTGACAGCAGCTTTGAGGCTGTTCCTCACGGGGGAAGAGGACAAGGGATAGAGCTTCGACGCCATGTAACAGTAGAACCGGCGGCGAAAATGGCAGCATCACCAAACCCCAATGGACATAAAGGTTTTACGCAGCCTGATTTTCGCCGCCCGCATGTAGAGCACACGGCGGAAATAGACCGTGCTGAAACCTGCATAAACACAGGCGATTCCGAACCGGCTATTTCCGCCGCCGACTCTGTTGTTCCGGTTGGAAAGAAGGGAAATCGGCAAAGTCTGATTCTCGTTCCTGGAGGATTGAGGGTATGAGCAGCGCGGCAACGGAACTCGTTCGGAAGGTGGAAGCGAACGGCGGATGCTTCGTGGTCGAAGGTGACTATCTGGTGGTCTATCCATCCGAAGTTGGAGAGGCGCTCGTGGAAGAACTGCGCAAGCACAAGCCCGAAATCATCGACCTACTTCTTACCCGAACGGCTTCATCGGAGGAAGCCAAAATAGACGAAGAATGGGGGCTGTGGCTCCTGGAGCAATGCTTCTACGTTGACGGCTGGTGGGGAGGCGCGTCGTGTTTGTTCCTAGACCTTGCCAGATGGCTTGCGGAGCGTGGAAGGCCGGTCCCTGCGTCGCGGCTGGCCTTTGTGACGGCGCTACAGGCCGAAGGATTTCAAGTGAGTGACGGGCTTGTCTACGGTCTGATTCTCAAAGAGGATTGGCTCGCTCATCCGCAATTCCAGAGAGGGCGGCAATAATGATTATTCCCGCGAAACCCCTCAACTTGTCCGCATCTGCTACCTCACCAGATAGTCGGAGGTCGCTTCGCTTGTTCCAAGTAGCTGTTTTATTAAATAGTTACGCAACATTCTTATTCCCATCGATTTCGAAATCGCGGTGGATTTCACGGGTACTCAGAGTGACAAGCGGTGACAAACGGTGACATCGGCAACGGGTAAAACACGGATGAGGGAGCAGGCTGTCGCTGCCTTGCTTGAGGGCGGGACCATTGCCGAAGCCGCGTCCAAATCTGGAATCACTGCACGTACATTGCAAAGATGGCTGGTAGAACCAGAGTTTTGTTCCGAGTATTCCGCTGCGAAGAGCAGGTTGCTCGAAAGCACGATCAATAAGCTGCGCAGCATCGGCCTGGACGGAGTGGAGGCGTTGCGGAGGGTGGCGGTCGATAAGGATGCGCCAGCGGGCGCGGTTGTGAGCGCAGGCCGGGGAATTCTCGAAGTGTTGCTGCGGGCTGTCGAGGTTCAGGATTTTGGAGCGCGGCTGACTGAACTCGAAAAGATGATCACCACGGAGGATCGATGAACAGCAACTTGCAAAAGCGGCTTGCAGCACTGAGAGCGGCGGTAGGTGCAGGCTCCATCGTCACCCTGCACATGCCCGATGGCAGTCTCCATCAGATTCGCGGCGACAACAAACATTACTTCAAGCTTGCCGCGCTGCTCGACAGCGAAGCAGAAATCCCTTTCGATTCCGAGTTGGCCTGGATTCGTGATGCTGTCCGCATTGACGAGCCGGACCATCTTTACGAGCTGCTCGCCGCGCTCCTGAGCGGCCCGAATTTGGAAGGACAGGAGGCAGAATGCGAGCCTATCCGGTAGTCCTGACCATGCAGGACGGCAGCACGCGCACAATACCGTCAGGAGTGAGAGAACTAAGGCTGACCGACAGAGCATTCGAGCAATTCCGGTCAACGATTCAGGGTGTTCGCATTCGGCCCGCCCGCCGTTTGGATTGCGAACTGGCTTGGCTGCGCGACTGCGTTTCAGTCGAAGAGGCGGAGGGCGACACGTCTTTCGCCGAACTGAAAGCCTTCATTGCCAAACTCGACAAAAGAGCAATAGCAGTGACGAACCAAAGGAGGCACCAATGAACAACCCGCACGAACAAGAGCAAGTCAACTTTGTAGCCGGTGAGCAAGCGCCGCTTCCGTCCACCGACTACGACGGCAAGCCAATCAACCAAACCAGCGATGAGATGCACAGCGCCGGTTCTGCGCCGGTCGCACTCGACCCGCGAATTTCGAACTTCCAAAACTCCACGGTTTCCACTATCGGCGGGCATAGTGTTTGCGGAGCGGCCCATGAGATCGTTCCGCCCGCGCAATTTCCCACACCTGGCGCTGGCGCTGGTTCGCCAGCTCCGCCACCCCGCGCGAGTGGCGGTCTGGGTTCGAGCGCATACGGTCCACTTCCGGGGTGGGACGAATGAGAACTCCTGCCGAACTACTCCAACAAATCGCGCGACGCCTTGCACCGCGACCGTTCCAATGCGATAGCGGAGTCGTGGTCTTGCCCAATGGCCGCTGCATTCGCGGTCGCGAGTGCATGAGCGCAATCGCAATCGATTCGAAGCCCGCGCCACAAGAACCGACAATGCAGACCATCGGTTGGATGACGGTCATTCAACCATCTGCCGACGCGATGGCGCGGGCATCGATCGAATCCGGATTCTTTGAAGGCGTGAGCCATGCGGAAGGCCAGAGGCGCCTTGACGCCTATCGCTTGCGAAAGCTGGAAAGAGGTGAAGCACATGATTGACATGACCGCAGTAGAATCGGCCCGCGCCACCATCGAAGAAAGACGGAAGGCCGCGCTAGATGCCGAGATCGCAGAAGAGGTCGCGAACATCGAACACCGCCGCGCCATGGCTGAAACCGCGCGACAGATGAGCGCCAGCGTGGAACACAACCGGCAACAGCGGATTGCCGTCCATGGTGCCGCCGTCCTAGAGGCCCGCGCTGCGCTCGATTCGCTGAAGGCATTGACTTCAGCGCGTGAGGCTTGCGAATCGAAGCTTGGATTCAGCAGAGCTGACCTGGAGGCCGCGCAAAAAACCGCTGCGCGTTGTGTTGCCCCTTCGCCGGATTCGTATCCACTGCCGAGCGAACTTGACGCTTGGAAGCAAAGACACGCCGGACTGGATGAGGCCGTGCGACGGATCGCCGCGCGGATCGGCGTCGAGTCTGCCGAGCTGGACCGCGCCCGCGTTGCCGAGCTGGACGCCTTGAACAAATTCAAAGCGTGCGAACGGATCGAATGGGAACGACGTTCTGATCTCTGATCTTGGGTTGCGTGACCGGCAACAGGGGGTCTAACCTCCCCTCCTGGATTTCCCGGACTCACCATCCGGCTTGCTGGTCACGCATTGGGGGCGGTCGTCATGCCGCCCCCGCAAGTTTGCGCGTCCCACGAAGCCCTCTTGGTTTTTCTCCGGCTTCTGTTGTGTGTCGTGCGGGGGTGGTGTCGAGACTGCCCCTTTTTTTCGAGGTTGCGCGGCGATGGACTGTACCTCCACTTCGCCGCGCATCAACCGGGCAGGGGAAAACAACCTCTCGACGGTGGCCCCTGCCCGCGAATTTGCCTTGATCCGTTTTTGAGACTTTGAGAGAATGCGACCATTGCGGGACGAGCACAACTAAGGCCCCACCCTAGCCGGAGAGAACCTATGAGGGGACACCAGACTACTGCTTATACTCCCGAGATTTTCGAGGCCATGAGGCGGCACCTTGCGGACAACGTGCCAGTCTCAGTTTTGTGCAAGGAGCTAGGCATACAACCCACGGTGTTTTACCGCTGGAAAAGAGTCTTCAAAGCGCATCTGGCCGAGACCGCTAAGATGGTCGCCGTCTGGCAAAAGGAAGATGCTGAGAATTGAGCGTCCTAACCACGGTGGAAATCGCGGTGGGTATGGGTCAAAACTAGTAGTAATTGGTAGGAAATCGGGGTTCCGGTTTTGAGCCGGAACCCCTTGAATATGTAGTGCTTATAGTGATTGGTCGGTATGGGTTAGTAAACCCGAATTCCGACTTACAAGCAGGAAGTCCGGGGTTCGAGTCCCTGACCGCCCACCATTCCCAAAATCAATCTTCTCCGTCGATCTCGATGCTGCCGGTCCATCGTGGCCTTCCCGGCGCGCAGATTGACGTTGGCCGGATGCGCCGCGGCCCTTGCTTTGGTCAGCATCTGACGCTCACAATCCTTTCCCCTTCGGCGGGAGCCCTAGTATAAACAGTACGAACCTTTATCAGGAGAAATACCATGTCCCGAATCTCGACTTCATCGATTCTTGCGCTCAGCCTTGGTCTTGTACAACTCTGTTTCGGTCAGGTTCAGGCGCAGGCGCCCGCCCCAAGTGGAACGCCGGCGACGCCCGCCGGGCATTTTCAATTTGCTTCGGATGGTCCTTTATCCCAGGTTTGGGGGCGAGCCGACGAGGTGCCCCGCGTCTTCTTCCCTGAGCGTTTGCCGGCCTTCTTTTCCAGGACCATCGTCCTCGATAATGAACTTCCCCGGGATGCGAAGCTGAGTTGGATCTTCACCGGCAGGGAAGCAGGATTCACGATCGAGATAAGCCATGCTTTGGTCAGGGTGTATCAAAGGTACTATGACTCCTATGGCTTGCTCGACAGCCATACCACCAACCCGGAACGAATCGTTCAGGAAACCGTGGGTCTCGCGCCCGGCGCAATTCATTCGATTACGGTAACGCTCGATTCGCACTTATCGCTCACCGTCCTTGTGAACGGCGCTCAACTGGCACAGCAGAACTGCCTGCTCGACGTGAGCCGCCATCAGCTTCTGTTTCAAGGGCCGCGCAGACGGCACATTGTGCTTGCCGGCGCCCTGCTTCCGGCGCCAGTCGCGGACACGGTACTTTCAGTGGATTCGGCCCATCGGCATCAGACCATCTTCGGATTTGGGGGAAGTCCAAGCATCCCCGCCTACGAATCCTTGAGCGAAGAAGGCAAGAAGCAGTATTGGCAAATTCTCGCCCGGTATAACCTTCTCATCGACCGCGAATACCCGATGGGGACCAATCTCCGTTCCGATTTGTCGAACCTTGACAACCTTGCCGATGCCAAACCGCATTACTACGGAGACGACTTCCCCAATGGAGAGGTGTCGAATTTTGCCTACAACGCACAGTCCTTGAAGCTGGGCGGCAAAGTTATCTATGAATGGTGGGCGCTGCCCGCCTGGGCAACCAGGGACTACACAGACCCCGAGGGCAACGTGCACAAAGGCGCCGCCGATGTAAGCCAGTGGGCGCGCGCGATGGTGACCTATGCGCGCATGGAGAAAGAGAAAACAGGCCGCGCGCCGGACGTGATCGGCATCCAGAACGAGGTTCAGGAACCCAGGGAAATCAGCTTTGAGATGGTGAAGACGTTGCGTCAAGAGCTTGATGCGGCCGGCTTCAATGACGTGAAAATCCACATGCCCGACGCCAGCTTTGCCGAGCTCGGGACAGAAGTTGCGAACACGCTCAAGTCCGACCCCGAGGTTTGGAGCAAGATCGACATAGCGGCTTCGCATGAATACGACTACCAGGATCACTTCACAGATCCGGATACTTTCGACGATCAGTTTAAGGCACTGCGCCAGGCCAACGGAGACAAGCCGTTTTTGGCCACGGAGATTGCGGTCAACAACATTCGGCTGCAGAGCGCCTCTTACCGCGTTGCTTTCAACGTAGGCCAGCTCTACCACAAGAATATGACGTTGATGGATTCGATCGGGCTGGCCTACTGCTGGCTGATTCTGGATGTGGAGCAGCCCAACTTTGGCGCGACCCGCTCGCTGCTTGTGCCCGATCCCTATCACGGAGATATACCGGTCGCCAGCAGCTACCAGCTTCGTGTTCTGGGAGCCTACAGCAGGCATCTTCCTGAAGGCATGGTTCGTGTGGATGCCAACAGTTCCAATCCCGACCTCCTGGTCACCGCCTACGAAAACGGCCAAAAGGCACGCACGTTGATCGCGACCAATCGCGGAACAACCCCACAAATGCTGACTGTGAATTGGCCAGGGACTGCATGGAACGAGCTGGAGCGCGTCAGCCAGTATGCAGAGAACGCGCGCGAGGCTATGCCCGCGAAGATTCTTATTCAGCCGGGAGAGATTGTGACACTCAGCACGTTGGTCTTGCCGCTCCCCGCTAAGTAATGGTTTGCCTTGCAACGAAGCCGCGGGCTTATCAAGAGATCGGTCCGATGAACGAAAGTACCGCCTCAGGCTCCTGGACTGCGCCGCATGGCGCGAACGAGAGCCTAATCCTAGCCGCGGAGCCTGCTGAGCAAATCCTGGGGATGAACGGGCTTCGCAAGGATCTCGAATTCGTACCCCTGGGAGCGGGCTTTCTCGAGTAAATCGGCGGTGGCCGCCTGGCCGGAAAAAAGCAGGATCTTGATGTGCGGGAGCTGCTCGCGAATGCGGATCGCCGCATCGATTCCATTCAGGTCGGCCATGATTACGTCGGAGATGAGCATGTCAGGCTCAAAGGCTGTGGCCATTTCGAGCGCGCCCTCGCCGGAATAAACGGCGCGGGCCTCAAAACCGCTCTGGTTGAGAATCATGGTAAGCGTGTCGGCGATCACGCGTTCGTCATCGGCTACCAGAACTCTGGGTCTCGATTTGGTTTCGGGCATACGCTCCTGCGCACTCATTCGCTACTTTGGGGACGAACTCTCAGCGCGTGCGGCTCGGTGGCGATCGGGGAAGTCGCACGTCCCTGGTTTGACGCTTTTCTTGATGATACTCTCGGCGTAAGTAATTTTATCCGACGAAGTACCGTGAGGCCAGGTGCGTGCGCCTCCCAGGAGACCGCAATCTGGTATCGGGGCTGGATACGGTTTTGCCGGTTCGCTTTTCATCAGTCGGCAATACGGCGAATCTATACTTGAAAAACAATGGCCGCCGCGACTCGGGCAGGCGACCCAAAGCTGAGAACACAAGCGGAGAACCACGCATGCAGGAAACGGATGTCCCCAACCTGGCCCAGCCCGTGCCTGCACCAGCGGTCGAGGCAATCATTCGTGCCGAGAGGGTGGAGAAATACTACGCACAACCCAGTGAAAACCGCATTCAGGTTATCTCTGCAACAGACCTGAGTATCTTGCCGGGAGAGATTCTTGCCCTCCTGGGGCCATCCGGCTCCGGCAAGTCCACTATGCTGCGCATGTTGAGCGGGCTCTCCACGCCCACGGCGGGACAGGTGTATTGGCACGAGAAACCGATTGCCGATACGGAGACCAATGTGTCGATCGTCTTCCAGAGCTTTGCGCTGTTTCCATGGCTTACTGTCCTTGAGAACGTCGAAGCTCCACTACAGGCCCGCGGCGTGGACCCCGAAGAACGTCGCGCGCGGAGCATGAAAATGCTGGATACAGTCGGCCTGGATGGATTTGAAGCTGCGTATCCAAAAGAACTTTCAGGCGGAATGAAGCAGCGCGTAGGCTTCGCTCGCGCGCTTGTGGTAGAACCCGAGGTCCTGTTCATGGATGAGCCTTTCTCGGCTCTGGACGTGCTCACTGCCGAGAACCTGCGCAGCGAACTGCTCGAGCTTTGGGCCAAGAAGACGATGCCGACAAAAGCCGTCTTTCTTGTGACGCACAACATCGAGGAGGCGGTGTTGCTGGCCGACCGCATCGTGGTGCTCTGGCGCAACCCGGGCCACATCCGCACCGACTTCCGCGTCCAGCTCGCGCAACCGAGGGATCGCAAATCCGAGCCGTTTACGCAGTTGGTCGACTATATCTACAAGGTCCTTACCCGGCCGGATGTGGAGCCGCCAAAGGCGCCGGAGCAGCAGATTGGTACAGGTGTGCGCGATCAGCGGCAGATGCACTACCAGATGCTGCCGCATGCGCGGCCTGGCGGCATAGCCGGACTGTTGGAGCTGTTGCTCGACAGAGGCGGCCGCGACGACATCTACCATCTGGCTGACGACCTTGCCTTCGAGATCGATGACCTGCTGCCGATTGTGGACGCCGCGCAATTGCTTGGATTCCTGAAGGTCGAAGAAGGAGATGCTGCCATCACTCCAAGCGGTACAGAGTTTGCCAACTCCGAGATTCTGCGCCAGAAGGAGCTGTTTCGGCTGGCGGCATTGCAAAGCGTGCTGCTGTTGCGCCAGATCCGGCGGGCTCTCGAGGCCAAGAGCGACCACACCGTGCCGGAAGACTTCTTTCTCGACATGCTCGACGAGCAGTTCAGCGAGGAGGAATCCCTGCGGCAGATCGAGACCGCGGTCGCCTGGGGCCGTTACGCAGAGCTGTTTGACTTTGACGCCAGCCGCCGCCGGTTCGTGCTGCCCGATGCACAGGAGGACGAGGTGGCCCCGGAAATTGCGAAGAACACGAACGGCAGCGAGGACACCAATTGACGATCCAGCGCCCGCTTGCTCGATCGCTCGTCACCGCCCGCACATGGCCGTTCTTCATGGACCTGGCGGTGGCGGCATTTGCGCTGGCAGCTTTTATAGCGGTCGTGAGCACGGGGGTCTATTGGTTGAGCAAGCCCGTCCCGGTCGTTCCGATATCGAACTCAATCGGAGCGCTGCCGCTTTATGCGTTTTACTCACTCGTGCGGATGGGGATCGCTTACTTGCTCAGCCTGACTTTTGCCATCGGCTACGGCTATATTGCCGCGTATAACCCGCGCATTGAACCGTGGATGGTTGCGGTCCTCGACATCCTGCAATCGATTCCTGTGCTGAGCTTTTTGCCTCCTGTAGTGCTTGCCATGGTTGCCCTGGTTCCCGGCCATCAAATGGGCATTGAAATGGGCGTGATCCTGTTGATCTTTACGGGGCAGGTCTGGAATCTCGCGTTTAGCTTCTATTCCTCGCTAAAAACCATTCCCAGGGAGATGCTCGAGGCGACGCGGATCTATCGCTACTCCGGCTGGCAGCGCTTCTGGCAACTGGAGATGCCGTATGCAGCGATCGGCCTGGTGTGGAACTCCATTGTCTCCGTGGCGGGCGGATGGTTCGCACTCATCTTCTGCGAGACCTTCACGATGGGCGAGCGGAATTTTCAGTTGCCCGGATTGGGAAGCTATATCCAGGCGGCAACCTATGCAGGGGATTTTCGCGCATTGTTGAGCGGCATCGCTGCTGTGATTCTCATAGTGGTCGCGACCGACCAGCTTGTGTGGAGGCCGCTGATTGCCTGGAGCGACAAATTCAAGTTTGAACAGGTCGAATCGGCGGAGCGCGTCACATCTCCTGTTCTCGAGTTGCTGCGCCGGTCAAATCTTTTCAGTTCAGTTCCTGGGAGAGCTTTTGCGCGGCTGGAAGAGCCCATCTTCAGGCGCATGGCGCAAAGAAAGGAATGCCAAATTGTCCAACCGTTGGACAGGGAAGAAAGCGCCAGGGGCTCGGCTGCAATGTGGACGCTGGGCGTGGCTGCTTTGGCGGTTGCCGGTTGGGGTGCCGTGCAGGCTCTCTTCATGCTGAGTACCGTGACCTGGCCGGAGTTGCGGTTGTTGCTTGAGGGCGCTGCCGCAACATTTTTGCGCGTGAATGCCTCGTTGTTGATCTCCGCTGCCTGGACGATCCCGGTTGGCGTGGCCATCGGCATGAACCCTAAACTTGCCCGCGTGGTGCAACCGCTGGCGCAGGTGCTGGCTTCGGTTCCGGCTACAGCATTTTTCCCCATTCTATTGATCGGGCTGGTCAGCATCGGCGGCGGCCTGGGCATTGGTTCGATTGCGCTGATGCTGCTGGGGACGCAGTGGTACATTCTGTTCAATGTAATTGCCGGCGCCATGTCCATCCCCTCGGACCTCCGCGAGGTATCCACGCTCTTTCACTTCACGCGCTGGCAGCGCTGGACCAGGTTGATTCTTCCCGGGATTTTTCCTTACCTCATCACAGGCATGGTGACAGCTTCAGGCGGTGCGTGGAATGCGTCGGTAATGGCCGAATACTCGCATGTGAAGGACCGGACGCTGGAAACCATCGGCCTCGGCGCGCAAATCGACGCGGCCACAGACAGCGGCCGGTTTCCGATCCTGCTGCTGGCGACGATCATGATTTCGCTGATGGTGGTCACAATGAACCGGCTTGTGTGGCGGCGGCTTTACCGGCTGGCGGAGACGCGGTATAAGCTGGAAAGTTAAAGCTGATTGTATGAAACAGGCTTTGAAAGGGAACGGCTTTGCAGCTTGCGGGAAAACTCCAATTGCGGCGATTTTTTGAAAGGGCCCGGCGGGGCACCCTCTGGGTCCCGTGCCGCAAGAGGTCGAAAGCATTTCGGGCTTTACAGGCTGCGGAAAAACTCGCTCGGGTGGTAGGCCGGGGTTTCAACCCCGGTATAAGCCGCACGGAATCAAGCGGGCCTTCAGGCCCTGAGGTATGTTTTTGGGGCCTCTCATTCGCATCCAGGCCTTTTTCCGCAGCCTGTTTAGCCCCTGAGGGGCATTGCGTCCAGGATTGAACGAAGTTTATTCAGCCGTAGTAAGAGTGGGGGGACAACATGATCCGTGCGGGACTAATTGGTTTCGGCCTGGGTGGGCGCGTCTTTCATGCGCCCCTGCTTTCCTCTGTAGATGGATTGGAGTTGGCTGCGATCGTCGAGCGCACAACGAACCACGCCGCCGAGAGGTATCCGGGCATCACCACCTATCGCACCCTCGACGCCATGCTCGCTGATTCCTCGCTGAGCCTGATCGTTGTCACCACGCCGAATGACAGCCACTTTGAATACGCGAAGCAAGCCATCGAAGCCGGAAAGCATGTTGTGGTTGACAAGCCGATGTGCGTAACTTCGGGTGAGATCGCCGAGCTGATGAAGCTGGCCGCGATGCGCGGTCTGATGCTTGCGCCATTCCATAGCCGCCGCTTTGACGGTGATTTCATGACCGTCAGGAAGCTGATTCAGGACGGCCCGCTCGGTCGCCTCGTCTACTTCGAATCCACAATGGACCGCTGGCGTCCCGCGCCCACTGCCCGCATGCCATGGAAGAACGATCCGGCGCAGGGAGGCCTGCTCCTCGACTTGGGAACCCACCTGGCCGACCAGCCGCTGGCGCTGTTCGGAAACCCAGAGGCAGTGGAAGCCGATATCGAGCGCGAGCGTGACGGAGAAGGCGCGAACGACAGCTTCACACTGCGGCTCCGCTATCCGGGATTCACAGTCGTCGTATCGGCGAACACTCTTTCATCGCTCGAACGCCCTCGCTACCACCTCCGTGGCGCCAGGGGCAACTACGTAAAGCGCGGCATCGATCCGCAGGAAGCCGCCCTCGGCAAAGTCGCGCGCATTGGCGATGGGCCGTGGGGCCAGGAACCTGTCAAAGACTGGGGAACGCTTTCCGTGGATGTCGATGGCGGCATGGTCACCCGCCCCATCGAGCCAATCCCTGGCGACTACCGGCTCTATTACGCGGCCGTCCGCGACGCGCTCTTGGGAAAGGGGCCTGCACCCGTCTCCGCATTGGAGGCATGGCGGGTAGCCCGGCTGCTGGAATGGGCCGCGGAGAGTTCGGCGAAGCGGCGTGAAATTGCCTGCGACTGGAGCCAGGAGCCGGAGTGATCGGGTGCTTTCCGGCTTGAAAAGTCGAATCCCTTTCAGGCTTTCCTCTCAGATTCCTTTTCCACCAGCGGCACCCAGAAGCGAAATCTGGCGCCGCTGCCGGCCACGCTCGTAGCTTCGATCCCGCCGCCATGGGCGGCCAGGATAGCGCGAATGATGGCGAGGCCCATTCCGGATCCTTTGGTGGTGGATTTTCTGCGCTTGCCTCGGTAAAACTTTTCAAAGATCAGTGGAAGATCGAGCGCGTCTATCCCGGGACCATCGTCTTCAACGCAAAACTCGAGGCGGTTTCCTGTTCGCCGGCTGCTGAGAGTCACGTGACTCCCCGGTGGCGTGTAAACAGCCGCGTTCTCGAGCAGGTGGCGCAGGACTCGGCCCAGAAGGTGCGGATCGAACCAGGAGGGCTGGTCTGGTTCTCCGGGCGATTGTGGAGCGATGGTTACGCGGTGCGCGGAAAGAGCCTTTCGCGACTCTTCGACGGCCTGATCGAGAAGCGCGCGCGGATGCTGCGGAACCAGGTGCACCTCGACGGCGTTGGCATCGATCTCTGCCATCTCCAATGCCTCGCCGATCAGCATGTCAAGGCGCGCGGCCTCTTCGTCGATGATGGACACCATGTCGCGGCGGCCTGCTTCGTCCAGGCTCCCGGCCTCAAGCAAGGTGGTGGCTGCGGCACGAATCGAGGTGAGCGGCGTCCGCAGTTCATGCGTGAGCGAGTCGGTGAGTGCGGTGCGCAGCCGCTCCCCTTCGCGGGCAGCTTCAGAGCGGGCCGAAGCCTCAATGGCGATGGAGCGCGCAATGACGATGGCCACTTGTGCGCTGACAGCCGTTGAAACCTCCCGAGAAAGCTCGGCCGGCCGCCAGGCGATGGCCCCCACCGCACGCATCCCAATCATCAGAGGTTTGGCGATCAGATCCCCTGGAATGGCAAGCGTAGGGTTCTGGCCCTCCGTCATGGCGCGCAAACTGGCGCGAATGCTCATGGGAAGCTCGGAAGTCGAGGCGAAGAACTGGTCGCGCTCGCCGACATACAGAACCACGCCATCGAGGGAGAAGATGCGGTCGATGAGACGGGGCAAGTCGCGGATAAGCCCCTCGGCGTCCTCGTAGAGCATCAGTTCCTGGCTCAATTCGTACAAGCGCTCGACGTCTTTCTGGCGCTGCTGGGCCTCGCGGGCCTGGCGGCGGGCCATCTCCGCCACGCGGCTTACCACCAGGCAACTGGCCGCGAAGGTGAGCATATCCACCCATTCCTCCGCGCTCGCTAACCGAAGCGTGCCATAAGGAAGCAGAAAAAAGTAGTCGAAAGAGAGAGCGCAAAGGGCCGCGATATACAGCGAAAGAGTTAACCCGGCCTGCGTTGCAGCCCAGACCACCAGGGCCAGAAACACCATCCCCGCTGTGGATGCGTTGGCATGCAGCCACACCAGCGCAAGGGTAGTCAGCGAGGCCATTGCCGTGGCTATAACCCAATGAACCGTCCCCCGCGAGTCGGAGAGCCCTTTCATGATGTTCATCACAGAAATGATACTCGGCGTTCCCGGTGGTGTAATCTTCCGATGGAAGTAGAAAGAAAGAAGAAAGATATGCCGGGCAGAATTCTTGTAATCGACGACGAGCCCCAGATCACGCGGGTGTTGCGTGCAGCCCTCTCCGCGCAGGGATACGACGTTCGCACTGCAAATGATCCCGAGGAGGGATTGCGGACGTTCAAGGACTGGCCGCCCGACCTGGTGATTACAGATCTGATGATGCCGGGAATGAGCGGGGTGGAGGTTTGCCGCGCCGTTCGGTCCCACTCCGTAACCCCCATTCTGGTGCTGTCGGTGCGCGAACACGAGCGCTCAAAGGTCGAGGCGCTGGATGCAGGCGCCGACGACTATGTGACCAAGCCGTTCGGGATTCAGGAACTGCTGGCGCGGGTGCGGGCTCACCTCCGCCGTGCCCCGGAACGCTCGACTTCCGCAATTGAAGCCGGCGACTTCGTCGTTGACCCAGGTGCCCACAGTGTTACCCTCCTGGGTAAACCGATCCACCTTACCCCGAAGGAGTTCGATCTGCTGGCCCATCTGGCGCGCCACGCCGGCAAGGTTATAACGCACCGCGCCCTGCTCACGGCTGTGTGGGGGGCGCAATCGGCGCACCAGCCGGAGTATCTGCGCGTCTTCGTGGGACAGTTGCGTAAGAAACTCGAAGGCGAAACCGCGAAACAGTACATCCAGACCGAGCCGTGGGTGGGCTACCGGTTTGTGCCTGAAGGCTGGAGCGGAAATGAGACCTAGTGTCCTGTCTCTGAAGTTCCTGTCAAAAATTGACTGTCATCCTGAGCGAAGATTGGCGCGTCTTTTGCGCCAATCGTAGTCGAAGGATCTGCGGTTCCGGTCCTCACCTTATACAAGGAACTTCAGAGACACCACACTAGCCTTTCTGCCAGAATCGGTTTCCGCTCCCACGGATTTCTGTCATTGTGCCGCAGTTCTGCCCCATCCTTACGGTTTATTTAGGAAATCTTTTTAATACTCAAATCTGTTACGAGCCAGAATCGTTCATGTGATGGAAGTTTGGTTGGCCCGTCATGGCCGCCGCGGATTCAAGACCTGCGTCGGCGAGTGGAAGCAGCAGCCTGCGCTGAACCCGGTAGTGCGATTCCGGCTGGAATTGAGGGACTTGCGATGCAAGACGTTGTGATGTTGATGTTCACCGTTGTTTTCTTTGTCGTGGCATTCCTTTACGTCAAAGCATGCCAGAAGCTGAGGTAACCCCATGCAAATCGACTTTGTCACACTGATTGCGTTGGTTCTTTCCGTACTTCTACTGGGTTACCTGACCCTCACGCTGCTTTATCCGGAGAAATTCTGACATGTCCGCCAATGGCTGGTTGCAGTTTGCCACCTACTCGCTCGTCCTGCTTGCGACCGTTCGTCCGGTGGGTATCTATCTGGCCCGTGTGCTTGAGGGAGAGCGGACCTGGCTTGACCCGGTTCTGCGCCCATTCGAGCGCCTCATTTACAAGCTCTGCTCGGTGAATGCCGGCAAAGAGATGAACTGGCGTGAGTACGCCTATGCGGTGCTGGGCTTCTCGGCCGCAACTTTGCTTCTCACGTACGGTATCGAGCGGTTGCAAGCCTTCCTGCCCTGGAACCCGCAGTCGCTTGCCGCCGTAGGGCCCGACCTGGCGTGGAATACCGCGGCCAGCTTTACCACCAATACCAACTGGCAGTCGTACACGCCCGAATCGACCATGAGCTATCTCACCGAAATGGCCGGTCTGGCGACGCACAACTTCTGGTCGGCAGCGGTCGGAATCGTGGTTGCGGTGGCGCTCATCCGCGGCATCAAGCGGACCAATTCGGCGACCATCGGAAACTTCTGGGTCGACATGACGCGTACTACGCTCTATGTGCTGCTGCCGGCGTCGTTCATCTACGCGTTGCTGCTGGTTGGCCAGGGCGTTCCGCAGAATCTGCACGCCTACACCGTGGCGCATCCGCTGGAACAAACGAGTGCTGGCCAGCCCGCGCAAACACAGACCATCGGGCAGGGGCCGGTGGCTTCCCAGGAAGCCATCAAAATGCTGGGCACCAACGGCGGCGGATTCTTCAATGCCAACAGCGCCCATCCCTATGAGAACCCAACCCCGTTCTCGAACTTCTTGCAAATACTCTCGATCTTCATTATTCCTGCCGGGCTCACATATACGCTCGGCCGGATGACCGGATCGCCAGGTCACGGCTGGGCAGTGCTGGCGGCCATGTATGTGCTGTTTGCCGCCGGGTTCGCTGCCGTTTATTGGGCCGAGTCGCAACCGCACCCGCTTATTCACGGTGCCCAGCAGACGAGCACGGCGACCGCGCCCGGAGGCAACATGGAGGGCAAGGAGGTGCGCAACGGCATTGCCGAAAGCTCCCTCTTCGCCACCATCACCACCGACGCCAGTTGCGGCGCCGTGAACGGAATGCACGACAGCTTCACTCCGCTGGGCGGCATGGTTGTGCTCACCAACATCATGCTTGGCGAGTTGGTCTTCGGCGGCGTCGGCTCCGGCTTGTACGCGGTCCTCATCTTTGTCGTGCTTTCGGTCTTCATCGCCGGGCTTATGGTCGGGCGCACTCCTGAGTACCTGGGCAAGAAGATCGAGTCCTACGACGTCAAGATGTCCATGCTCTATGTGCTCATCTTCCCGCTGATCATCCTCACGCTAACCGCAATCTTCATCATGTTGCCCAACGTCGGACTTTCCAGCCTGAACAATGCTGGGCCGCACGGGCTTACTGAAATCCTCTACGCCTTCACTTCCGGGGCGGGCAACAACGGTTCGGCATTCGCGGGACTCAATGCCAACACCTGGTGGTACAACGTGGTGCTCGGCTGGGACATGCTTTGCGGGCGTCTGCTGATGATAGTCCCCGTGATCGCGTTGGCCGGCAATCTTGCCCAGAAGAAAAGCGTGCCTCCCTCGCCGGGAACCTTCCCGGTGAACACGGCTTTGTTCACTTTCTTGCTTGTGGGCGTGATTCTCTTGCTCGGCGCGCTTACCTTCTTCCCGGCGCTGAGCCTGGGACCCATTTTGGAGCACCTGGAGTTGCATGCCGGGCAGCTTTTCTAACCGATACTGCAAATCGAAAAGGCGAAACGGACCGTCATGGTTGAAAAAAAGAGTCTTTGGAACACGGAAATCATGGCCCAGGCGCTGCTGGATTCGGTGCGCAAGCTCGATCCGCGCGGCATGGTAAAGAACCCGGTGATGTTTGTCGTGGAAGTAGGCAGCGTGCTGACCACGGCGCTGCTCATCGACAACACGATCCATCACCGTCCCGGCTTTGGCTTCAACCTCCAGATCACTCTCTGGTTGTGGTTCACGGTCGTGTTCGCCAACTTTGCCGAAGCCATGGCCGAAGGGCGCGGCAAGGCCCAGGCCGACACTCTGCGCAAGGCCAAGGGCGAGACGATTGCAAAGCGATATACAGCCGACGGTGGATTTGAAGAGATCGCCAGCGGCCTCCTTCGCGCCGGCGACGTCATCTACGTTGAAGCGAACCACTATATCGCCGGCGACGGTGAGGTGATTGAGGGCGTAGCCTCTGTCGATGAGTCGGCCATTACCGGCGAGTCGGCGCCCGTGATTCGCGAGGCCGGCGGCGACCGCTCGGCCGTGACCGGCGGAACAAAGGTGCTTTCGGACTGGATCAAAGTCAAGATCACCTCTAACCCCGGCGAAACCTTTTTGGACCGCATGATTGCGCTGGTCGAAGGCGCATCGCGGCAGAAGACTCCCAACGAGATCGCGCTGAGCATCCTGCTTTCCGGGCTCACCATCGTGTTCCTGCTCGCGGTGGTGACGCTGCAGCCCTTCGCGATGTATTCCAAAGCGCCGCAGACCATCTTCGTGCTGGTATCG
>Ga0181516_10001015_pt1 | contig 22687 bp, 17 predicted proteins | sample PEATcosm2014_Bin_25_FD_121104 | JGI IMG/M metagenome (GOLD analysis project Ga0181516, IMG submission 121104) | Peatland microbial communities from MTU Mesocosm Facility, Houghton, MI, USA - PEATcosm2014_Bin01_10_metaG | ecosystem: Environmental > Terrestrial > Soil > Wetlands > Peat | place... | reverse complement strand
CTTTTGAACGAGGCCTGGGATGGAGCCGATGCGCTGAACCATGTGATTGCCTATCCGGAAGAAGCCGGCCGCGCGACACCGGCAGAGAAGGCTCCGGGCACGCTGGACGACTTCGCCTTTACAGTGCACGCGTGCATTGATGCGTGGATGGCCAGCGCCAACATGAATTTCTACCTGGTAGCCGTGAAGATGGCCGATGCCATGATTGCGCGGTTTTACGACTCCGCTGCCGGGGCGTTCTACGATGCGGCGACGAGCCAGGACGGGCAGATGCCGCTGGGCGCGCTGGGAGCGCGACGCAAGCCGCTTCAGGATTCGCCGACGCCGGGGGGCAACCCAACCGCGGCATCGGCGTTGCTGCGGCTTGAGTCGCTGAGCGGGCGGCAGGAGTATCGCGCTATCGCCGAAGATACGCTGAGCTACTTTGCGGGGATCGTGGAACATTTTGGCCTGTATGCGGGCAGCTATGGGCTGGCGCTGGAACGGCTGCTGGCGGATCCGGTGCAGGTGGTGGTGGTGGGCTCGGGACCGGAAGCCGTGCGGCTGGAAGCGACGGCGATGGCGCGATTTGCTGTGAACAAGACAGTGATGCGCATAGCGCCGATTCGGCTGGCGCCCGGAGGGGTTCCCGAGGCGCTGGCGGAATCGCTTCTGAAGGTTCCAGTGCCGACTGGAGTTGGTGTGTGGGCGATGGTGTGCCGCGGGCGCACATGCCTGCCTCCGATTACCGATGCGGAGACGCTGTTGGAGGCGATGGAGGGGGCGGTTTAGCGGAGTTCGTCCGCCGCAGCGGATTAGCCGCGCTGCGCGCGTGTTGGCCGGGGTTCGCTGGTGTTGACGGTGGCCGTTGGGGTATCCCAGCCTTCTCGCGGAGAGCGCGTTGCCCGGCCCAGAGGGCGCCCCGGCTCCCCGGCGCCCAGATGGGGCACTCAGAATGAACATGGTTTGAACTTTCCCCGGTCTCAGAATCGAGACCTGGGGCACCCGGCAAATTCAAGAGCAAATGCAAAAGCAACCGCGGGTTCTTCGACTCCCTTCGTCCGCCACGGCGGACTGCGGTCGCTCAGAATAACAACTCTTTTCAAAATGACATTGTTTTTTGACTGTTGATGCGAGGACGGGCCGCGCCTAGCTGCTGGTGAAGGGGTTGGAGTCTTGGGGTTTGAGGGTGGTGGGGTCGATTGGAGGCGCATCTTCGGGAGCGGGCGCCGGGCTGTTTGCGCTTTGCTCTCCAAAGGTGTTCAAGACCCTGTAGGGATTGCCGGGTAGGAGGTGATGTTCCTCAAGGGCGAGGCGAACACGGCGGCGGAACTCGCGGATAGGTCCGTACTGTTTGGTGGCAACGGTTTTGAAGACAACCGGGAAGATGAGCTCGGAGCCCTTGATAGCATCGACGCCGAGGATTTGCGGATCGGCAACGAACAACTGGCGGAACTCATCGCTGTTGCGCAGATCGGTGGCGATGGAGGTCAGCAGCTTTAGAACTTCGTCGGGGTTGGCGGAGAAATCGACGCTGACGTTGACGGTGGCGACAGAGTAGCCGACGCTCAGATTGGCGACGGTGGCGATCTGGGAGTTGGGAATAACGTAGAGCGTGCCGTCCGCGTCGCGGACGGTGGTTTTGCGCAAGGTCATTGCCTCGACGGTTCCGGCGAGCCCGGCAAGGCGCACCGTGTCCCCCACATTGAACTGGTCTTCGATGAGGATGAGGATGCCGTTGAGCATGTCCTTGACGATGTTCTGGGCGGCCAGTCCAATGGCGACTCCCGCAATTCCGGCAGAGGCCAGCAGGGGTCCAAAGTTGATGCCGACGGCGTCAAGGATCTGCATTCCGGCGATCAGGCCGATGATTGCCAAACCTGTGGTGCGGATTACGCCGGCCAGTGTTTTTACCTGCGCAATACGGACCGCGCCAACTGCATGCTGCTCTGCGACGCGCGTCATGCGGAAGGTAATGGTGCGCAGTATCCTACTGAGAATAAGGGCGATAGCTGCAACGACCAGCAGGTGGGGCAGCTTGGTGTGGATAAACTCCTGGGTGTCGTTCGCCCACTCGTCGAGCACGCGGCCCATGAAACGGCCCTCGGCGAACCAACCCATTCGTGTGGCCAGCAAAAAAGGAAGCATGCCAAAACTCCTCCATCTAGACTAGACTGTCCGGAGGAAGTGCCGGAATGCCCGGCGGCCATCTCCGGCAGACTCCTGGAACGATGTGGAGGTCGTCCATGAGAGCACATCGCATCGGTAGAACGAAGAGAGCGCGCCGGTTGCGGACCAGAGCTCCATGGCTCTGCGCGCTGGCCGCCCTGATTGCCATTGCCGCGGCATCAAGGGTTGGAGGGCACGAGAGCTTCGCGCAATCGACATCGGCGCCTGCCGATGGCACCCCTGTTCCGATTCGGCCGTACCCGGAACAAGTGAACCCGGCCGCGGCGAACGTTTCATTGCAGAATCAGCCGGCGGAGAGCTCATCGGGCGAAGTCAACGCGCCGGGCGCAGCCAACGCGCGGACACCTGTGCCTGGCCAGCTTGCGAAGCAGGAAACCGCCGCCTCCCCCGCTCTTCCACGGCAAAAGCAGATTGCCGATGACACCGCAAACTTGTTGAAGTTGGCGAACAGCCTAAAGGCCGAGGTGGATAAGACTACCGAGGATACATTGTCGGTGGCGGTAATTCGCCATGCAGAGGAAATCGAAAAACTGGCTCACAAGATGAGGACGAAATGAATACCGCAGAGAGAAAACCCGCGGTGGATGAGTCGCGGCCGGATTTCTTTCGACCTTCAGCCGTCCGGATGAGTCGCGGAGCGGGTCCAAGGATGTGGCCGGCGGTGCTTCTGGTATTGGTTGCGCTTCCGTGCCGCGGACAGAATCCCGGAGAGCAGACCAATCCGAGCAACTCTGGGCAGATATCAAATCGCGCCATGCAAACGAGGCAAGCGGATATCGATCAGAATCTCGCCGGCAACCAGGGCGATTCAGTGTACCAGCAAAAGCGGATGCGCCAGCTCAACGCCGCCCAGCACAAATCGATGGTTTCCGATACGGAGAAGCTGCTCAAACTGGTGACGGACCTGAATGCAGAGATCGCTAGCTCGAGTCCTGCTTCGCTTACTTCGGAGCAGCTTCACAAGGTTGCCGAAATCGAGAAGCTTGCGCACAGCGTGAGGGACAAGATGCGAACCTCCATCCCGGGAACGCCGACTTTTATTGACGCGGCGCCCGCCATGCTTGGTCCACGGCATTGATTGCTCAAGTCTTCTCAATATCGGTGAGGGCAGAGGAATTGCCGGCTGCCGTTCCAGGGTTGAGCGCATGGAGCCGGTTCTGAGCGAGCAGGGTTGTTACAATCAGGCGAGGATTCCCCAGCAAGACGATCATTGGGAGTGACAAGGATGGGAATGGCAGTTTCCAGTGCCCGCGTATCCGATTCGGCTGCCGCTTCTGACCAATTGAGCGCGCAGCAGTTGGTCGAAATCTACAGGTTGATGTACCTTTCGCGCCATGTGGACGACCGCGAAATCATGCTCAAGCGGCAGCAGAAGATCTATTTTCAGATTTCTGCTGCCGGTCACGAAGCATTGCAGGTGGCGGCGGGATTGGCTTTGAGGCCGGGCTACGACTGGTTCTTCCCCTATTACCGCGACCGCGCGCTGTGCCTGGCGCTGGGCGTGACGCCCGATGAGATGATGTTGCAGGCGGTGGGCGCGGCAACCGACACCTCCAGCGGCGGCCGCCAGATGCCCGCACACCCGAGCAGCCCCGCGCTGCACATCGTGAGCACTTCGTCTTCAACGACGACACAGCTTCTGCATGCGGTGGGCTGCGCGGAGGCGGGACGCTACTTCAGCCGGCATCCCGAGGCTGCGGCAAAGGCAGAGGGCGACTACCGCGCTTTTCGCGAGGTGAGCTTCCACGGAGACGAGGTGGTGCTGACGTGCCTGGGCGAGGGGTCAACCTCGCAGGGCGAGTTCTGGGAGGCGATGAACACCGCTTCGAACCAGAAGCTTCCAGTGATCTTTCTGGTAGAAGACAACGGCTACGCCATCAGCGTGCCTGTCGAGGTGAATACGCCGGGCGGCAACATCTCAAAACTGGTTGCGAATTTTCCCAATTTTTTCTTTGCGGAGATTGACGGCACCGACCCCGAGATTTGCCTGCGGGCATTTCAGGCTGCCGCGGCGCATTGCAGGGCGGGCAACGGACCCGCGTTTGTTCACGGACATTGCGTGCGGGCTTACTCGCACTCGCTCTCGGACGACGACCGACTTTATCGCTCGGCCGCCGAGCGCGAGGCCGACGCGTTGCGCGATCCGATTGCGAAGATGCAGATGCGGCTGCTGCGCGAGGGAATTCTTACAGAAGCGCAGATCAACGAACTGGAGCAGTCGCAGAACCACCTGGCTGCCGAGGCTGCCGAGCGTGCGCTGGAAGCGCCGTTGCCCGAGGTTCAGGGAATTACCGCGCATGTCTACTCCGAGGATCTCGATCCGACCGGCGCCACGTTCGATCATGAGCATGCGCAGGCACCGGGCGGAGCCGGCGGTGGCAAGGCGGGCAGCGCCAAGGGCGGCGATCCGCGCACCATGGCCGACCTGATCAACGCCTGCCTGCACGACGAGATGCGCCGCGATCCGCGCATTGTGGTTTATGGCGAGGACGTGGCGGATGCGAGCAGGGAACAGGCTCTGGCAGAGGTCAAGGGCAAAGGCGGCGTGTTCAAACTGACGGCAGGACTGCAGACGGAGTTTGGTTCGGAGAGAGTGTTCAATTCACCGCTGGCCGAGGCCAATATTGTGGGCCGGGCCGTGGGCTATGCAGCGCGGGGCATGAAGCCGGTGGTGGAGATTCAGTTTTTCGATTACATATGGCCGGCCATGCACCAGATTCACAATGAGCTGGCGCTGATGCGCTGGCGGTCGCATGGCGCATGGGCCGCGCCGGCCGTGATCCGCGCGCCGATTGGCGGCTATTTGACAGGTGGCGCGATTTACCACTCGCAAAGCGGAGAGAGCATCTTCACGCACATTCCGGGGCTGCGGGTTGTATTTCCGTCGAATGCGCTGGATGCGAATGGGTTGCTGCGCACGGCGATCCGCTGCGACGATCCGGTTCTGTTTCTGGAGCACAAACGGCTCTACCGCGAGACCTTTGGCCGCGCGCCTTATCCGGGGCCGGAGTTTGCCATTCCGTTTGGAAAGGCGAAGGTGGTGAGGCCGGGTACGCATTTGACGCTGGTGACCTACGGAGCCGTGGTTCCACGGGCCTTGCAGGCTGCGGAGCGGGCGCAGCGCGAGCACGGGATCGACGTGGAGATTCTCGACTTGCGGACCTTGAACCCCTACGACTGGGAGGCCATTGCCACATCGGTTCGCAAGACGAGCCGGGTGATTGTGGCCCACGAAGACATGATCAGCTGGGGCTATGGCGCGGAAATCGCGGCTCGCATCGCGGATGAGCTATTTGAGGATCTGGATGCGCCGGTGAAGCGGATTGGAGCAATGGATACTTTTGTGGCTTACCAGCCGCTGCTCGAGGATGCGATTCTTCCCCAGCCGAATTCGATTCTGAAGGCGATTGTGGGGTTGAAGGAGTACTAGCGGATCTGGTTGTGGATGCGAGTATATTCGTTGCATCCCAGGTCTCAACAGCGAGACCTGGGGCACCCGCAGTTAATACTGCAACTAGAGGTCAGAAATCTAGCGCCTCTCCAGCAAGGCATTCACGGCTTCTTGTAGTGAAGGGAAGCGAAGATCGGCCACCGCCTGCGCGGGGTCTATGCCGGGGTTTGTCTGCTTTGGCTGTTTGTCGATGAGAATGGCCGTCATTCCAATGCGGCGGGCGAATTCAATATCTAGACGCGAGTCGCCGATCATGACGCTGGATGCGGCGGCGATGTCTGGGAATTGAGCTATGGCCTGATGGAATAGGCCGGGCAGCGGTTTGCGGCAGTTGCATTGATCGTGATCGTGCGGGCAGATGAAGAAGGCGTCGATGTGCGCGCCGTGGGCGCTTAGCAGGCGCTGAAAGGCCGAGTGAATCGCGTCGACGTCGGCGGCTGTGTAGAGGCCGAGTGCGATGCCACGCTGGTTGGAGACTACGACCAGACGCAAGCCTGCGTTATTGAGCCGCGCGATGGCTTCGGGGACGCCTTTGAGGATATGGAAGTCCTTTGAGGATGTGACATAGCGGCCTTCCGGCATCTTCTCGTTTAGAACTCCGTCGCGGTCGAGGAAGACTGTTGCGAGATTGTGCGGGATGGTATTACTGGCGGAGTGGGTCACGGGGTAATGATAGCAATCGGCGTTCATCGGCCTTTTGGGCCAAGGGCTGATGAGGTAGGTTGGATGATTCAGCCTTCCAGCCCTGCCGGCGGAGAAGCAACCGCAGATCCTTCGACTCGTCCGCCGCGGCGGACTCGCTCAGAATGACAGTCAGCTATTGGCGCTCCCGATGAACGTCCTATTCCGGCAACACTTCGCTGCGCCCCTCCGGGGCTTAGACTCTCTTTTGGCAGTAACCCAGGACGGTGTCCGCAATGGCGGAATTGTCCTAGGCTATTTTCCCGCATCCCTCCGGGATGCAATGCAGCCCGTTCATCTCTGGACGCAGCGCGCCTGGGCGAGTCATGCTGCTCAGGATGACAGGCGCTTAGAATGACAGAAAGAATGGGTCGCATGGCCCTTCAGCAAGACTAGCCCCTATACAATACTTGGATGGAAGTTTGTACTTACCCGGGACTTGTCCTGGGGTCTTGCGCCAGGCAGGCGGGCCAACCGGCATGAAGAACTTTCTGCGCATGCTGCGCTATGGGTTTCCCTACACGCTGCAGTGGCTACCGGGAGTGCTGCTGCTGGCTGCGGTCGGGGTGCTTGATACATTTCGCGTTCTTCTTTTGCAGCCGATTTTCGACCAGGTCCTGCGGCCTGATGCGCCGGAAGGCCCAATCACGCTTGGCATTCCCAAGACCGATTGGCACTTCGATCTGAGACTTCTGGTTCCCCATTTCGTGCACATGCACAATGCGTGGGTTGTGGTGGCATTTGCGCTTGTGATCTCCACGCTGGCCAAAGGGTTTTGCGATTATCTCGGCACCTACCTGGTGAACTATGCAGGCTTCGGCACGATCATGGACCTGCGTAATCACCTTTATGAAGCCACGCTGCGCCGCTCGTCGAGCTTCTTTCACAAGCACGCCACGGGAACCATTCTATCCACGCTCATCAACGACGTGGACAAGGTGCAGATCGCGGTCAGTTCGGTGATCGGCGAGTTTTTGCAGCAGTTCTTTACGTTTTTGGTAGGCCTGGTATTTGTGATCAGGCTGGGCGGACAACTGAGCTGGGCGCTGGTGTTGTTCATTCCTGTGGTCATTACATCGGCGCGCAGGATCGGCAGAGAGGTGCGGACGCGCACGAGAACCGGGCAGGACAAGCTGGCGGAGATTCAAAACATCCTGCATGAGACCGTGACCGGCAACCGCATCGTGAAGGCATTCAATACCGAGGTTTGGGAGATTCTTCGCTTCAAGAACGCGGCGAAAAGGCTGTTTCGGGCCAACCTGCGCAACGTGCGGATTCAATCGATCAGCTCGCCCTTGATGGACAGCATTGGCGCGGTAGCGATCGCCATGTTTCTGTGGATTGGGCGCAATGAAATTCTGCATGGCCAGATGACGATGGGGCTTTTTGGCGCATTCATCATTCTGCTTTTCAAACTCTACGATCCGGTGCGCAAGTTTGCGTATTTCTACAACAGCTTTCAGCAGGCGATGGGCGCTTCTTCTTCCATCTTCGTTTACTTCGATACGGAAGATGACGTGAAGGAACGGCCGCACGCGATCTCACTGAGGAAATTTCAGCAGTCGATCCAATTTCAGAACGTCGGCTTTTCGTATTCGACTGAAGAGGGCGAGCACCAGATTCTGCACAACGTCGATCTTGAAGTGCGGTGCGGCGAAGTGCTGGCGCTGGTGGGGCCGAGCGGGGCAGGGAAGTCGACGCTGGTCAACCTGATTCCCCGGTTCTTCGACGTAAGCACCGGCACGATTCAGATCGACGGAAATGACATTCGATTTCTCACTCTTGCGTCGCTCCGACGCCAGGTTGCCCAGGTGACGCAGGAGACGATTCTCTTTAACGACACGGTGCGCAACAACATCGCGTATGGGCGCCCGGACGTGAAGGTCCCGGTGGTGGAAGAGGCGGCGCGCAATGCGCTGGCCCATGACTTTATTGTGCGCATGCCGCAGGGCTACGATACGGTGATCGGCGAAAAGGGGTTTCGCCTTTCGGGCGGCGAGCGGCAGCGGCTGGCGATCGCGCGGGCCATTTTGAAGAACGCGCCGATTTTAATTCTGGATGAGGCTACCTCCGCGCTCGATTCCGAGAGCGAGTCACTGGTGCAGATTGCGCTGGCCAACCTGATGCAGGGGCGCACCGTGATGGTGATTGCGCACCGGCTTTCGACGATTCGACGGGCCAACCGCATCGCGGTACTTGAGGATGGCCGCATTACCGCGATCGGCTCCCACGAGGATCTGTTGACAAACTCGCCTACCTACCAGCGGCTTTACCAGTTGCAATTCATCGACCAGCCTGAAGCTGAATCCGAACCAGAAGAGCCTTTGACGCATTACTTGCCTGGCTTCGAGCCGGCGTACGTCACCGGGAAACAGGAGTAAGCAAGAATGCCTATCTATTCGATGACCGGGTTTGCGCGAGTCCTGGTGCGCATACCGCTTCGCGAGCAGGACCAGATGAGCTACACGCTCACCGTGAAGAGCGTCAATCACCGCTTTCTCGATGTGCAATTGCGCCTGCCGCCGGGAATGGACGCGCTGGAGATGGAATTGCGCAAGGTGCTGAAGGAAAACCTGGTGCGCGGGCACGTGGACCTTACACTTTCTGTCGATCGAACCGCGCAGAGAGCTGCCGGCTACAATCGCGAGTTGGTGTCGGGCTATCTTGCGGCATTCGACGCTGCGACCCGTGAGCATGGGCTCAAGTGCGAGCCCGACCTGAACGCCGTGTTTCGCTTGCCGGGGGCCTTGCAGACCGAGAGCCGGGAAGACGGCGACCTGGCAGTGCTGGCGGAAAGCGTTCAGCAGCGGATCGGCCCTTTGCTTGAAGAGCTGAAGACCATGCGGGCGCGGGAGGGTGAATCGCTGGAGGCAATCCTGCATGGGACGCTCGACCGGCTGGGAGAAGCAACAGACTGCGTGGCGAAGCTGCGGCCCGAGATTGAGCAGCGCTACCAGGAGAGGCTGACGCAGCGCCTGCTGGCGGCTACCGGGCCGGAGTTCAACCGGCAGAGGCTGCTAGAGGAAGTGGCCGTGCTGGTGGAGCGCAGCGACATTGCCGAGGAGGTGACCCGGATGACTACGCACATTGGGCATTTCCGCGAGCTACTCGCGGGTGGCGGCGAGGTGGGCAAGAAGCTGGATTTTCTCCTCCAGGAGATGAATCGCGAGGCAAATACGCTGCTGTCAAAGACCGGCGGCGTAGGTGGAAAAGGCACGCGCATTACCGAACTTGGGCTGGCGATGAAGGCGGAGATCGAAAAGGCGCGCGAACAGATTCAGAACGTGGAGTGAAGCAGTGCACAGTGGACAGTGGACAGTTAACATTGGGTGGATAGTGAGCGGGAGCGAAGTTTAGACGGAAGGGAATAACGATACGTGGCGGGAATACTTTTTATCATTTCGGCGCCTTCGGGCTCGGGCAAGAGTACGCTGGTGAGCGAGTTGCGCAAGCAACTGAGCGGAGTGGATTTCGCTGTTTCATGGACCACGCGGGCTCCGCGCGGCTCAGAAGGAGATGGGCGCGAGTACAATTTCACCACGCGCGAGGAATTTGAGCGGATGGCTGAAGCGGGCATGTTCCTGGAATACGCAGAGGTCTTCGGCAACCTTTACGGCACGGCCCGACAGTCGCTGGAAGAGGCGCGGAGCGCAGGGCACGATCTGCTGCTGGACATCGACGTGCAGGGCGCCGCGCAAGTACGGGCTAGAATGCCGGAGGCAGTAAGTATTTTTGTTCTTCCTCCCAATCCCAAGGTTCTGCGGACTCGCCTGCGCAATCGCAGCCGTGCCGAGGGCGTTGTGAACGAAGCCGAGCTCTATCGCCGCCTGAGCGAGGCGAGCAAGGAGATTGAGAATTTTCGCCAATACAGCTATATTCTGGTCAACGACATTCTAGACCGGGCGGTAGCGCAATTGGAAGCCATTGTGTTGACGGAGCGCTATTACCGCAATGGCGAGGCGATTGCGTACCGTTCACGAAGGGTGTTGGAGGTTGCCGCGGCCTGTCTGCAAGCGAACTCGCAGGAGCGGCTCATGCCTGTGCTGGAGGCGTTTGGAATTCTCGGCGACTCTCGCCAGCAGGAATTGAACTTCGAGGAGGAATCCGATGACGATTGAGACCAGCTTCGATTCGAACTATCGCAAGGTTCTAGTCGCGGCGCGTCGCGCTCGCCAATTGCAGAGCGGCTCCCATGCCCTGGTCCACAGTCAGTCGACCAAAGCATGCCGCATCGCCCAGGATGAGATTGAAGCGGGCAAGATCGCCTACGTCAAAACCGAGGTTGAGGTGGTGAAGCCGCTGGTGGAGGGACCCGCGGTGCCGATTCTGCTGAGCTAGAGAAGCAGTGGACAGTGCACAGTGACCAGTGTGCAGTGAACAGTGCGAAGTCCTTAGCCTGATACTTGCCTCGCGTCTGTGCAGTTTTGCTGCGCAGAGATGCGAGGCATAACTTTCCAAGGGCGGCTATGCCGCTTATCCCAATCGATGTGGATTGTTCACTTTCCCCAGCGCGCTGTTCCCTGATCTACAATCGAACCATGAGAGTAACGGTGGGCGTTTCCGGCGGGATTGCCGCGTACAAGGCGGCGGAACTGGTGCGTGCGCTGCAGCGTCAGGCCCTGGAAGTCCACGTGGTGATGACCGAGGCGGCGTGCCGGTTTGTGCAGCCACTGACGTTCGCTTCGCTTACCGGACACCGGGTGATTACCAGCCTTTGGGACGAAGCGGACGGTGACGCCGGGGATACTGCCGGCGAGCAGAACGGGATTGAGCATATCGGCGAGGCGCAGTGGGCCGAGGCGCTGGTGGTGGCTCCGGCGACGGCCAATATTCTAGCTAAATTTGCCCACGGCATTGCAGACGATTTCCTAACCACGATGTACCTGGCCACAACGGCGCCTGTGCTGGTGGCTCCTGCGATGAACGTGAACATGTGGAACCACCCGGCAACACATGCCAACGTTGAGACGCTGCGGCAGCGGGGCGTTCGGGTTGTGGACCCGGGGACGGGGGACCTGGCCTGCGGCATGGTGGGCGTGGGCCGGATGGCGGAACCGGATGCAATTGCGGATGCGGTGCTGGAGGCTCTAGGCAGGCGCCACGACCTGGCCGGCGAGATTGTGCTGGTGACCGCCGGTGGGACGCGCGAGGCGCTGGATCCGGTGCGGTTTCTGGGCAACCGGTCGAGCGGGAAGATGGGGTACGCGCTGGCCGAGGCGGCGCAAAGCCGCGGGGCCAAGGTGATTCTGGTGAGCGGGCCTGCGGCGCTGCATCCGCCTGCGCACTGCGAGGTGGTGAAGGTGGTGACAGCGAGCGAGATGCGCGAGGTAGTGCTGAAGCGCATGGCCGAAGCTACGCTGGTGGTGAAGGCTGCCGCTGTGGCGGATTACAGGCCGGTTGCGGTGAGTGAGCAGAAGCTGAAGCGGACCGGACCGATGACGCTGGAACTTGCGCCGACAGAAGACATCCTGGCCGAGGTTGTGCGGCGGCGGCGGCCGGGACAGTTGATTGTGGGCTTTGCGGCAGAGACTGAGAATCGCATGGAGAACGGACGCGCCAAACTGCTGCGCAAGGGCGCGGATGCGATCGTGGTGAATGACGTGACTGCCGATGGCGTGGGCATTGAAGCGGACACCAATGCGGCTACATTTTTGACGGCGACCACTTCGATTGAGCTGCACGAGATGCCGAAACGGCAGCTTGCCGATCGGATTCTGGATGAGATTCTTTCGTTGCGCAGGCCGCGGTCGCTGGTGGTGGAGATGGATGAGGACGAAGAACCGAAGTCGCGGCAGGACCGGGTGCTGGGCGAGGCCGTTCCGGGGCGGCAACTGATTGTGGAGTAAGCGCGATGAAATTTACCTGCGAGTTACCCGATCATCAGGGAACTGTTCTCGAATTCTCTCGAAGCTCTTTTTGGGGATCGCTTTCGATCAAGGCAAACGGTCAGGTAGTTTTCAGGAGAAGCGCGTTCAATCCGCTCACCCACTTCTACCCATCCCGCTCTCGCAAATACGAGTTCTCGCTCTCAGGTCCCTCACCCCGCTATGTTTGCATTACAAAGGAAAGACCCCTTCTCTTGGCTGGATTCCGCCGAAACCGTTACAGGGTTTCGTTTAACGGTGACGATATTGGGGGTACGTCGGCATTTAGGGAATCTCTGATTAAGTTTCGCTTTACATCGGACATTCCCTCAGGGGCTAAAGCCCACAGTTATTTTGGTCGATTAACGGCACGGCTAAAGCCGTGCCCTTTCAAAACGAGGACTTATTCAGACGTTCCTTAGAGTGTTTACGTATTAGGGAGTAGACATCGTTGGCACAAGAGCTCATTTCGGCTATCCGCGATGCACTGGTGGAGCGGGTTCGCTTTTATCGCGACCTGGGGCTGACGGAGTTTTATCGGCGGCCTGTGGATGCGGCGCTGCTGCCTGCGGAGCCTTTGGAAGAGGCCGGCACATTGCCCATTCAAGCGGCGAGTGGATCCGCGGACACGGCTCCTCCCATAGCACAACCCAACTTTCTTAGAGAGGAAGCCGCCATTTCCGCACGCAAGAGTATCGCTGCCCCACCAGAGATTGCTGCCGCTGTGCCTGCAATGGACCGCGCCGCTGCGTTGCAGATGATTCGCGATGAGATCGGCGACTGCACGCGCTGCGCACTGCACAAGGGGCGCAACAAGCTGGTGTTTGCCGATGGCGATCCCAATGCGCGGCTGATGTTTGTGGGCGAGGGTCCGGGCGCGGATGAAGATGCGCAGGGGCTGCCCTTTGTAGGCCGCGCAGGGCAACTGCTGAACAACATGATTGCGGCGATGGGGCTGAAGCGCGAGCAGGTTTACATTGCCAACGTGGTGAAGTGCAGGCCGCCAGGGAATCGGACGCCGGAGCCGGATGAGGCGAATACTTGCACGCCGTTTCTGTTTCGGCAGATCGATGTGGTGCGGCCGCAGGTGCTGGTGGCGCTGGGCGCTACGGCGGCGACGTATCTGCTGGGGCATCGGCAGCCGCTGGCCGGGTTGCGCGGGCGGGTGCATGCGTTTCGCGGAATGCAGTTGATTGTGACGTACCATCCGGCCTTTCTGCTGAGGGATCCGCGGCAGAAGAAAGAGGCTTGGGCGGACTTGCAGATGGCGATGAAGGAGCTGGGGCTGAAGAAGGCGGCTTCCAGCTCCTAGCTTTCGGCTCCGGTTCTCGAGTGTGAAGTGTATTCGATCCCACTCATCACGATGAAGCCGTGATGAATGGGGCACTCGGCGATGCGGGAATTGGGACTGAAGAATGCAGCTCCTAGCTTCTAGCTTGGAATTCCGGGCGCGGAGTGTATGCGATCCCACCCTTGAATCAAAAGACGATTCAAGGATGGGGCACCCGGCTTTTGGTTCTCTGCCACGGAGTGCATTCATTTACCCCTTCGGCGAGCGCGCGAAGGGTGGGGGTACGCGCCGGCTTATCTCCATTTGATGATCTTCAATAAGTTTGAGTAGTCGTCCGTCCACGGCTGGGTACCGGGCTGGACATTCGCGGGCTTCCAGCGAGGGTCCATTGTGAGCGTTCCCAGGTCGGCCTGCCGGCGAGCCATGACTAACCACTGCGAAGGGAGCTTTCCGGCATCCTTTTGAGCTTGCGTGATGGGATTATCGGTCTCCACAAGGCAGACCAGCCCGGCATCTTGCGCAAGAGCGCCGAGTGTGGGCTCAAGCTTCAGGTAGAGGTTGCTTATGTGGAAGGCAATTATGCCTCCGGGCGCGAGCTTTTGCTGGTAGAGAGCCAAAGCCTCCCTGGTAAGCAGATGCATGGGAATCATGTCTCCGCTGAAGGCATCGAGGACGATCAGGTCGTAACCTCCGTCCGCGGCGTCGCGAAGCTTGAGCCGTGCGTCTCCCAGGACAATCTGCGCCGCGGGCGCACATTGCCGGAGGAAGGTGAAGTAACGCGGATCCAGGGCGATGGTCTTCACAGCAGGGTTGATCTCGTAGTAAGTGAGTGACTCCCCAGGCTGGAGATAGCATGCCAGCGAGCCTGCTCCCAGACCGACGACGGCCCACGTTGGTTTGCGGAGATTGCCGGAAGCGGAGTATAGCGTTTTGGCCTGCATGCTACCAAGGATGGCGGCTGCCGGACCCGAAGCGGTGTAGTACGTAAGTGGTTCGCGGCTCCGCGCGGGGTCGAGGCTTTGTGCCCCATGGAGGGTTCCACCATGGACGAGATAGTGATACTTGCCGTCCGGGCTGTCTGTGACGCGCAGAACGCCAAAGAAGTTTCTCTGCGCGTGGAGAACTTGCCCCAGGATTGGAGTGTAGAGAGTGCTGGCGGCGAGCAATGCCACGAGTCCAGCAGCGAAGCGCAGCGGACGCTTGCCGAAGCTGAGGCACCAGAGCATGGAGGCGCCAAAGATGAGGACGACGAAGGAATGAGCCAACGCAAGCCCGGCATGCGCCATGGCGATGAGCGCGCCAGCCATGAAGAGTCCAAGCGCGACAGGCAGCAGCCAGTCGTTGCGTTTTTCCTTAGCGGTTTGGGCCTGGGGCTGCGGCGGGAGATTGATGGAAGGGCGCGCCAACGCGGCCAGGACAAGGACCAAGGGAAACTCAACCACCGTAGAGAAGAGCACGGGCGCGACCAGTGCATTGAAGATGCCGCCAAGTACCCCGCCGAAAGAGATCCACAGGTAGAACTCGGTGAGATGGCTGACGGATGGCCGGCTGCGGGCGAGTTCGCCGTGACAGACCATGGCAACGGCAAACAGTGTGAACAAATAGAGAACGATCAAGGCAAAGAGCGGAAGGTCGATCTTGCAGACGGTTGGAATAAGCGCGGCCAAGATGAGAAACGGCAGCCTTTGCACTATCCATTCATGGGAAAGGGGCGGCCGTTTGGCGAAGACGAGCACAAAGCTCAACAGGTAAAACGCCAGAGGCAACACCCAAAAGAGCGGGATCGCGGGGACATCGGTGGTAAGCGCGGTGGTGACACCCAACATGAGGCTGGAGGGTATGAATGCCAAGGCGATCCAGCGCAAACGCCGGCGCCAGATGGGGACAGGGTCGGTTTCGCGGGATACTTCGCTCGCAACGGCTGCGAACGCCGGTTGTACGCGCCAGACAAGTGCAGCACAGGCAACGGTGAGGACGAGAAACAGGGCGTAGCCGTAGCTCCACAGGGAACTCTGCGCGCTGAGGCGCAAAGTGGGTTCCAGCAGCAATGGATAACCCAGCAGCCCCACCAGGCTTCCCGCGTTGCTGGCGGCGTAGAGAAAATACGGGTCGCTTGCGGTTTTGTGGCCCGACTGCGAAAACCATCGTTGCAGCAAGGGAGTCGAGGCCGAGAGCACGAAGAACGGCAAGCCCACTGCGACCGAAAGCATGGCGAGTATCCACAGCACCGGGTTGCTTTCGGATGGAGCCTCCCAGCCTAAGGGAATATGCAGCGGCAAGACGGCAAAGGGCGTCAGCGCCAAGGCAAGATGAACGGCAATTTGGGTTCGGCGCTTCAGCCATCTGGTAGCCGCGTAGCTGTACAGGTAACCGGCCAGAAGCACGGCCTGAAAGAAAACCAGGCAGGTGTTCCAGACCGCAGGGCTTCCACCGAGCATGGGAAGCGCCATTTTGGCCAGCATGGGTTCTACCAGGAACAGCAGAGCTGCGCTGACAAACATGGAAATTGTAAAGACGATCAGCAGCATAGGGTGGTCGTTCCGGTGAGCATAGTTTTTCAGACAGATTCCCTGCAAGTATTGCCCGGGAGAAGCGCAAAGTCAAAGCGCGCGGGGGAAACTTCGGGAATGGAGAGAGCGGAACGCTGCTTTGGGTGGCTGGATCCCAGGGCTTTGACCGGATGTGCGTGAGGCGCTACACTTAACACATGGTTAAAAGCTTCCGGCACGCGGGGATCGAGAAATTTTTCATGACCGGAAGCAAGGCGGGGATTCAACCCGCTCATGCCGCGAAGCTTTCTATTCAGCTTTACGCGCTCGACGTGGCAAAATCGCCTGCCGACCTGAACACGCCTGGGTGGCGATTGCATCAACTCAAAGGGGATTTGAAAGGCCATTGGGCTATTCGAGTGAACGGCAATTGGCGGCTCACTTTCAGATTCGAGAAAGAAGACGCGATTCTCGTTGACTATCAGGACTATCACGGGAGCTAGGACCATGACGCAAATGTTCAATCCACCGCATCCGGGCAAGGTTTTGCGCGAATACCTGGGAAATTTGGACGTAACGACCGCAGCCAAGCGCCTTCATGTCTCGCGCACAACGCTTTCGCGCATTCTGAATGGCGCGTCAGGCATATCGGCGGATATGTCGCTGCGGCTGTCTGACGCGCTGGGAACGAACGCCAGCTTTTGGTACGACCTGCAAGCTGGCTACGATATGTGGCAGGCATCGCACAAGAAGCGGCCCAAGATTGGACGCTTTGACGTCGCCGCCTAGGGACGGGTTGTCGCTGCGACTGGTGAAGCCATGAGTTTCTGTGATATCCCACCCGTTTCGTTGTGAGGTTGCGAAAAGGATGGGGGCACCCGGCGCCGATGCGCTCGACTCCACCAGGATGGGACTGCGTAGATCCGGCGCTCCTTAGGACCAATTGCCCGCCCATTCTACTTCCAGTCGCGCCAGAGGGCTACGCCGCCGAAGATGCCGGATTCGTTGGAGACAATTTTTACGTTGGGTCCCGGGTCGAAGGTGATTTTCTTGGTGTTGCCGCCGCCGATGTAGAGGTGGTCCCAGTTGAATGTGGCTGCGGTTTGGGCGATGGCCTGCCTGAGGAACTTGTTCCAGGACTTCTTGCCGAACTTGTCGAGGCCGCGACGGCCAAGGTAGTCCTCGTAGGTCTTTGTCTTCCAGGGGTGGTGGCCGAGCTCGAGTCCGGGGCAGAGGCGGCCGTCTGTGAAGAGGGCGGAGCCCATGCCGGTGCCGAGGGTGAGGGTGAGCTCGACTCCCTTGCCGCTGACGGCTCCATAGCCTTGCACGGCGGCGTCGTTGGCTACGCGGACGGGCTTCTTCCAGCGCTTTTCGAGTTCAGCCTGAAGCGGGAAGTCCATCCATTTGGGGTGCAGGTTGGCGGCGGTGTAGGTGATGCCGCGCTTGATGACGCCGGGAAAGCCGACCGAGACATGATCGAAGCCGGAAAACTGCGCGCGCAACTTGTCCAAGCCTCTGAGCACGGCCAGGGGCGTGGGGATAGCAGGAGTGGGGACACGCTGGCGTTCGCTGAGGGGCCTGCCGTTGCGGTCGAGGAGCATGGCCTTGAGGCCGGAGCCGCCGATGTCGATGGAGAGGGTGATGGGGCGGGCGGGTTTGCCGGCGTTCTTTCTGGCGTACTTGGGGGTGGCGGGCTTTGCTGGTTTGGGTGTCATCAGGTGGAATTGTACTGCTTAGAGGCGGGGAATAGGGAACAGGGAATAGGGAATAGAAAAGCTGCGGTGTGGAATGTGTGTTGCACGGGGCCGTTGTGCTGCGGGGTTAGCTCACTTCGCGCGTGTTGGCGGAGGCGGGTGGTGGTGATCGTGGCTGTTGTGGTATCCCATTCAAGCCGCAAAAGGCGCGGCTTGAATGTGGCACCCGGCGTTCAAGCAAGTTATCTGCGCTTCGCGCCATAGCGAGTCAGCTCATCAGCGAGTTGACTCCGAGTTTTGCACGGATTATCTCTGGATGCCGAATCCCCTAAACTGAAAGTTGCCTCCCATGCCCGTTTACTGCGAAGTCGCGTTGCCGGTGCCGCTGGACCAATCGTTCACCTATGCGGTGCGCGAGGGACAGATGCCGCTGCGCGGGGCGCGGGTGATTGCGCCGTTCCGGAATGAGAAGTTGATTGGGGTGGTGACGGGGCTGGACGCGAAGGCGCCGGCGGATGTGGAGATGCGGTATCTGGAAGGGGTGCTGGACGAGGAGCCGCTGCTGAGCGAAGAGTTGATGGCGCTGGCGGAGTGGATGGCGGGGTACTACCTGGCTCCGTTGGGTGAGGTTCTGCGGGGGATGTTGCCGCTGATGGCAGAGGTTCGGCGGACGGTTTACTACCGGATTACGGATTTGGGAAGGGATGTGCTGGCGAAGCGGTTGGAGGGGGAAGATGTTGATTCCCACCCTTCCCGCAAAGAACGCGGGAAGGATGGGGCACCCGGAGAGTATGGGGAGGATGTCGATTCCCACCCTTCCCGCAAAGAGCGCGGGAAGGATGGGGCACCCGGAGTGTATGGGGACTCTTTTGATTCCCAGGTCTCAAAATCGAGACCTGGGGCACCCGGAATTCCGCTCCGCGGGGCGAAGCGGCGGGGGAAGTTGTCGCGGGAGGAGATGGATCTGGAGCTGCGTGTGCTGACACGGCTGGCCGAGGGCGAGGCGGTGAAGGTTTCGACGCTGCGGACGGCAACGGCGGCGACGCTGCCGGTGCTGGCGGGGATGGTGCGGAAGAAGTGGATTGCGCGGGAGACGGCGGCGGCAGAGCGGGATGCGCGGCGGACGGAGCGGTTTGCGGTGCTGATTCCCGAGGCGCGGCTGCCCTCGTTGACTGAGAAGCAGCAGGCGATTCTGGCGGAACTGGCGGCATGCGGCGGGGAGCTGCCGCTTGCCGAGCTGCGACGCAAGGATCTGCCTTCGTCGACGCTGCAGACGCTGGTGCGGCGGGGGCTGGTGAAGATCGATGAGCGGGCGGCGGCGTTCCGCATGGGCGGGCTGCGGCCGACGATGAGCGAGCCGTTCAAGCTCAATGCGCCGCAGTTTGATGCGCTGGCGAGCGTGGTTGCGGCGCTGGGGGCGTTCCATCCGTTCCTGCTCTTTGGAGTGACTGGCTCGGGGAAGACGGCGGTTTATCTGGAGGCGATGCAACGTGCCCTGGATCGGGGGCTGGCGTCGATCCTGCTGGTCCCGGAGATTGGGTTGACGCCGCAGACGGTGGGGCTGCTGGATGCGGCGTTTGGGGAGCACGTGGCACTGCTGCACTCGGCGCTGACGCCGGAGGAGCGCAGCGAGCAGTGGCGGCGAATCAAGAGGGGCGAGGCGCGGATTGTGGTGGGGACGCGCTCAGCGATCTTTGCGCCGGTGCAAAAGCTGGGGCTGATTCTGGTGGACGAAGAGCACGACCAGAGCTACAAGCAGGAGGAGACGCCGCGCTACAACGCGCGCGATGTGGCGGTGATGCGGGCCAAGCTGGCGGGGGCGGTGGTGGTGCTGGGATCGGCGACGCCATCGCTGGAGAGCTGGCAGAACACCATTGCGCAGAACGGGGGGCAGGGGAAGTATGCGCGCATCGAGATTCGCGATCGGGTGATGCATCGACCGTTGCCCGAGGTGGAACTGATCGACATGCGGGGCGAGTTCAAGGAGACGGGAAAGGAACAGCTTTTTTCGCGGTCGCTGATTGAGCAGACCAAGGTAGCACTCGATCGCGGCGAGCAGGCGCTGATTCTGCTGAACCGGCGGGGGTACTCGTTTGCGGTGATCTGCAGGGCGTGCGGCGAAAAGCTGGAATGCGAGAACTGCGCAATTGCGCTGACGCATCATAAGCCCGCAGTGGACGAGGCGGAGATTGCACGTGCGGGGCAAAGGCTGGAGTGCCACTATTGCGGGTTTTGGCGGAAGGTGCCGGCGCGGTGCCCGAAGTGCGACAGCGAACATCTCTACTATTTGGGCGCGGGTTCGCAGCAAGGGGAAGAACGGCTGGCGGAGATTTTTCCGGAGGCACGGATTGGGCGCATGGATCGCGACACGGTGCGGGGGCGCTACGATCTGGAACGATTGCTGGCACGTTTGCATTCAGGCGAGATCAATTTGCTGGTGGGGACGCAGATGATCGCCAAAGGCCACGACATTCACGGCGTGACTCTGGTGGGCGTGGTGGGCTGCGATCATGCGCTGTCGATGCCGGACTTCCGCGCGGCGGAGCGCGTGTTCCAGTTGATGACGCAGGTGAGCGGGCGGGCGGGGCGCGGGGATTTGCCGGGGCGGGTGGTGGCGCAGACGTATTACCCGGACCACTACGCGATTCTGGCGGCGACGAAACACGACTACGCGAGTTTTGCGGAGCGGGAGTTGAAGTACAGGCGCTGGATGCACTATCCGCCGTTTGGCGTGCTGGCCAATGTGCTGGTGCAGTCGGGGAAGCTGGAGGCGGCGGCGGGGTGGTCGGCGGCGCTGGGCAAGTGGTTTCAAAAGGCTGCGCCGGAGGGGGTGCGGGTGTTGGGACCGTGCACGGCGCCGATTGCGCGCATCAAGGGCGTGTACCGGTTTCATTTGATTTTGAAGGCGGCGTCAAGAAAGGCGCTGAATGCGGCGTTGCGCGGGATGCTGGCGCATGCGGAAGAGGCGGGGGTGCCGCGAAGGAATCTTGTGGTGGATGTGGATGCGTTGCGGCTGATGTGAAGGCAGGAAGCTGAGTTAGCCCGCTGCGGCGGGTTAGCCGCGCTTTGCGCGTGCTGGCGGCGTTAGCAGGTCGTGGATCGAACTGCGGAGGTATCCCACCCTTCCCGCAAAAAGCGCGGGAAGGATGGGGCACCCGGCCACAAAGGGCGCGGCTTGAATGGGGCACTCAGTGTGTTCGCGGGGTTGGCGGTTTAGCGAGAGAGTTCTTGGCGCTTCTTTATTGAGGCTGCCTTCTTGCGGGCTTTAAGGGCGGCTTTTTTGGCGGCGGCTTTGCGGCGGCGGATCTCTTCGGGCGAGTACATGGTGCCGCGGCATTTTTTTGTGCCGCAGTTGCAGATAGCTTCGTCGTCGCCGCCGTCGTAGAGACAGTAGTCGTAGGTAATCTCTTCGGCCGGGGCGATATTGCGGATGGCGCTGATCCAGACGTGGCCATCCTTCTCTTCGGTTTCGCAGTTGGGGTCGCAACTGTGGTTGATGAACATGGCCATGGAGTGGCCGTCGATGACGATCTCGCCGTCGCCGAGTCCAAAGAGGTAGGTGATGGGCGAGTCCTCGAAGCTCAGGTCGGCCTGCTCTTTGGTGATGTGGTGCCCGGTGTATTCGGCGACACGGGCGCCCTTGAGAATGGCCGCGGTGGTGTAGCAGCCTGCGGCGTGAATGTCAGAAGAGCGGATGATAAGCCCCATACGAATGTGCGATGCTTTCTCCTGGAACAGAATTCCGAAAAACTGGAAATGCCCTATGGACGCATCCTAACATTGAGGGTGTAAAGGCGGAGTGAGGGTTTGAAGATGAAATTGGGTTTGGGGATTGCGCTGGTGATAGCGGGCTGCCTGATCGCGGGGCCGCGGTTGTGTGCGCAGGCTCCGGGGGGCACAAGCGCCGGTGGAACTGGGCAAGGCAAGTCGGACAAGAGCGCGAAGAAACCTGCTGCCGGTCAGTCACAATCCGGGGCGCAAACAAATCCGCCAACGGGCACCAATGCATTTCCAGAGGATACGAGCAATGTCCCGGTGATGCCTTCAAAGCTGACGCCGGACATTCCGCAGGGGACGTTCAGCGAAACGGATAATGGGGAGGCCTCGCTGCCTGGAGACGACCGGGACCCGGTTCGCAGCCCGGATCAGGCGGGCGCGGAGAGCAGCAGCGTGGGGGAGCAGGAATCGACTTCCGACACCAAGGGGCTGGATAGCCTGCTGCCGGGGCCGGGCGACGACCAGACAGGGAAGAGGAAGAAGGGCGATGCGATCGAAGGGGCGCCCAAGGAGACATCGAAGGAAGATATCACCGTGGGCAAGTACTACCTGGACCAAAAGAACTGGAAGGCGGCGCTGTCGCGTTTCCAGTCGGCGCTGGTGCTGGCGCCGGAGGATCCGGAGGTGTATTGGGGGCTGGCGGAGAGCGCGCGGCACCTGGGGAAATTTGCGGATGCGCGGGCGAATTACATGAAGGTGGTTGAGTATGACCCGGGGAGCCGGCATGCCAAGGACGCGCAGAAGGCGCTGAAGGATCCGGAGATTGAAAGTGCGAAGGCGGGGTCTAAGTAGGTGCCTAACGGGTATTTTTTGCGGTCATTTCGCATTGCAACGGAAAAGAGCAAGGACAAAAGCAACCGCAGAGCCTTCGACTGCGCGGGCCGCAAAGTGCGCGCCCTGCTCCGGTCCCGATGAACGTCCTATTCCAGTAACACTTCGCTGCGCCCCTCCGGGGCTTGGACTTTTTTTGCAGTAACCCAGGACGGCGTCCGCTATGGCGGACTTGTCATGGGCTATTTTCCCGCATCCCTCCGGGATGCAATGCAGCCGGTTCATCACTGGACCTAACTCGCCTGGGCGAGTAAAGCTGCTCAGGATGACAGCTTTTTTTTTGTCACAATCTTCTCGAATTGGATTTTTAGAAGCCGGCCCAGCGCAGATAGGCGGCGATGATGGACTGACCCCAGAGGCTGCTGACGACGCCACCGATACAGAGAAAAGTGCCAAGCGGGAGTTTGCTGGTGGCCCAGCTTTGGGGATTGGTGTGAGCG